>Ga0255336_101262_pt1 | contig 20059 bp, 22 predicted proteins | sample MeOH1_35cm_T3_17_FD_189102 | JGI IMG/M metagenome (GOLD analysis project Ga0255336, IMG submission 189102) | Sandy soil microbial communities from University of British Columbia, Vancouver, Canada - MeOH1_35cm_T3_179 | ecosystem: Engineered > Artificial ecosystem > Sand microcosm > Unclassified ...
GACCTAAACCACCACCAAAACCCGTCGCCATTTTAATAATATCAGGGTTCATAGAGTTGTTGCCCAGCTCGTTAAAGGCTTTAACAAGAGATTCAGCACAATTAAATCCTTCTTTAAAGTTGTTCCCGGCTCGATTACGAGCTTCTAAAGCAAGGTCTTCCATCCTATTCCCTCCCTATTATTACCTAGCACTCGTCATATATTTAGTATATTCCAAATATTAAGAATAATAAAGAGGAGACAAGGATTTGATTCTAATCTCTCTGGAAGTTCCTGCCTTCACCTTTATCAGTAATCAGTTCTGCGTAAGCTTCGTTGTACTTGACTGATATTAGCCACAGTGATACACCAATCATCACAAGACCACTAAGCATATACATCTATATCAACCTCCACCCGAGTTTCTGTCTTTAGAATTTGCTAAAAACGAGCAAATTATTTGTCGCTTAACGTTACCTTAGTAAAGAGAACCCGGCTTTCGCCGAGCTTTAGCGATAAAGAAAACTTGGCTAGCACCAAGCCCTAGCGAAGATGCTAGCCCTAGTTGCCTTATCCTGCCGGACTTAACCACTTGCATCGTAGGATAAAGAAAACTTGGCTAGCACCAAGCCCTAGCGAAGGTGGTAGTCCTAGTTGCCTTATCCTGCCGGACTTAACCACTTGCATCGTAGGATAAAGAAAACTTGGCTTGTGCCAAGCAAAGCGAAGGCAGAAGCCCTAGTTGCACTTATCCTGCCGGACATAAATACATGCATCGTAGGAGAAAGAAAACCGCTGGTTGCACTTATACTATCTGCCCCCAGACTTATACTTTCTGTTAGTAGAACAAAAGAACTGCCTAAGAAAGTCAGGCAGTTCTATAATATCCCATTTTTCTAAAAACCAGGTTTTAATAAACCTTAGAGGTTCTTATTATTTATAAGCAGAAACCATTCCTTGGTCTCTTTTTGCATGAGGAAATACACAGCTATTAACTGTAGGAGCATATTCACTAATTGTAAAAAACCATTGAATGGTGTCGCTAAAAATAACGTCGTTAACTGAGGTACATAAATAATAAGGCTAATCAAGGTAAATACGATATAGAATTTTCTGGCCCAATTCCGGTTTTGAGATATTTTATAAGCAAAATAGCCGTTAAAAAGCAAACCCAATAGAATAATGTATGAGTAAATCATGAATTTTTCATTATCTGGTGATACAGAAATATTGGAATATCCTAAAACGGCTCCAAAAACTAAGGATGTCAGCAGCAATTTTATGGCATATTCAACTTCTTTTGGCCTAACGGTGATTTTGGGCGACGCATTTTCACTAGCCATAGGATTTTCCTCCAAATAGCGAGTATTTAGTGGTTACTCGGGTTTTGTAATCACTCCATTAAGTGCCGAGCTTACGACCGTCAGCGGTGAGGCAAGAAAGATTTCTGCTTCCTCAGAGCCTATACGTCCTGGTGAATTCCGAATGGTCGTTGTTAGGGCTACGTCTTGGGGCGAAAGCAGTCCAAAGTGTTTGCCTGGACACGGGCCACAGCCCGGAGGCATTACTACTGCGCCGCTTTTTCTAAGAATAGAAGTTAATCCCATCTCATCCATTTCGTTAGCTATTTTACTGGAGGCAGGCGTGACTATGAGTGTAACCTCGGGATCTATCTTCCTATCTTTTAAGACAGAAGCGCATTCAATCATGTCCTCGATCCTTCCAGCTGAACAACCTCCGATTATGGCTACGGTGATTTTCTTTCCTGCTAAGTCCTTCACTGGCTGTACATTGGTTGGAGCCGGGGGCACTGCAATCATCGGTTCAATAATACTAACGTCGATACAGTATACTTCTCCTTCAGCTTCTTCTCGGGAAAGAAGGACAAAGGCTGTGCTAACTCCTGCTTCTGGGAGTAAATTGCATAAAGTCATTTTACTAGCGATACTGGCTTGCTCCAGATAGGAACCGGTTAAAGCTACTGCCTTACCCTTAATATTCTGTCCCAGGCTCCCGATGATATAAAGGGCTATATCCCTGGCCAAGACATTGGACTGTAATTGGTTCTCTAAGGAAATCGTTATAATTTCAGGTACGGTAAATTTATAAAAGCCCGTTTCGAGTGGGTTCACCAATTTTTCAGGAGAAAGGGAGAACGCCAGAGCACCAAAGGCCCCAGAAGTAGCGACATGACCGTCGGCTCCCACAATAATCATCCCCGGCCATAAAGATTCTTCTTCAGCTACGACTTGATGCAATACCCCTTCCCCATGATTATATAACCTAAGATCCTTATCTTTAGAGATTTGAAAAAGTTCTTGTTGAAGAACACGCTCCTGAATAGTCGGTGCTGGGTAAGCATGATCGATAGTGAGCAGGACCTTATTTCCCGGTGCTCTTTTAAATTTCGAATTCTTCCAGGCAGTGAGCAGTTTGGACCAAGTCCCATCATGCCCTAAAATGAGATCAACTTTGAGATTAATTTTTTGTCCGGGAACAACCTCAGTTAATGAAGCAGCCTGGGCTAGAGATCGTGAGAAAAATTGCATTAAAAAGCCCCCTTTTTGAACCAGATATTATTGTCTTAAAATTAGAGGGAACCCCCCTAGGAAGGCTAGGGGGGCTAAATATTAAACAATACCAATGAATGTGTAAAGAATCCAGGCGAGAACTGCTCCGAAGACAGACATCGACAAGCCCCAAATCATCATACCTTTAAATAATGGTTTGGAGTCAACATTATCAGGAGCACCGGAGATGAACACAGCTCCTGTCGTAGAAAGCGGGCTCAAGTCCGTGAGGTGACCACAAACAACGATCGTTGTGAGTAAGCCGGGCAAAGCAGCTGGGTTGGCACCGATTTTCTGGAGAAGGAGTGGAGCCATGGGCAGGAATGCCGGCATAATAACCCCGGAAGTACTGGCATATGCCGATACAAGACCTGAGAAGAAACCAATTACCAAATTGGCGGTAAAAGGTGTGGAGAATTTTGCCATAATGGCAGCAAAGAGACTCATACCACCGATATTCGACATCAGGGAAACCATAACGGATACACCGGTTACGAGCATGATAGCTCCCCACGGCATTGCTTTGAAAGCAGCTTTCTCGTCGCCACATTTCATAAGGATGAGAATGGAACCTAGTAAGAAAGCGGTGAACCCAATATCAAGACTAAAGAATACAACAGCTATAACCAAAATTCCTATGGAAACCAAGGTACATTTCTGTTGAAAATTAAAAGGTTCAATCTTCATTTTAGCTAAAACCAAGGCAGGACTGTTGGCATCATTCCGTTTTTTCCATAACTTCAGTCCGCCAAAGAGGCAATAAGCAAGTACTGCACAAACTGCGTTAGCAATCAGCATATTGAGCCACAAGGTCATAGCCATGTTAGTAATACCCATCTTCGCTAAAACGGCGTTACCGATAATTCCGTTTTGAGCAAGTGGGGACATAGCACCAGCCTGAGCACCACTACCGACGACCAACGCCATCAAAAGGGGAGGAATTTCCACTTCTGTAGCCAGAACCATAACAGGGGCGGCTAACAAAGCTGCCGTAGAAATCTGTCCAGGCCCGATCGAAGAAATGGCAAATGCTAAGAAGAATAAAACGATAGGAATTACAGCGATATTACCTTTTGCAGATTTAACGGCATATCCTGTAATCTTCTCCAAAGTCCCATTCGTCTGAGCAATACCAAAAAGAAACGTTACACCGGCGAGCATGATGAGCAAGCTGGTTGGATATCCTGCGATCAAAGTCTTAATTGGTACTCCACCGATGAAATAACCAACAATCAGAGCTAGGCCCAGGGAAAGAGTTCCAAGGTTGGTATTTTTCCAAATAGAAATGACAATGGCGACCGCTAGCAATAACAAGGATATCATATCCATGTTACTTGCTAGAAAATGGGCAAAACCTGTACCTGCCAGAAATCTAACGCTGAACATAATCTTCCTCCTAACTATCCTTTTTTAGAAGAGTATAATTGCTTATAAACTTAAGCCATTTCTTATAAGATACTATTTTTTTTCAATACTTTGAGGAGTTCTAACTCAGTTTCAGCTCCGCCTTTAAAACCGGGATCAATTGGAACAAATTTTACATTTTGGGCTTTTTCACCTAGGACATCTGAGCCAACCCCTAGGGCCATAATCGTGCCCCCAGATTTGAGGCCTTTAGTTACATCAGCAACCCCAAAAAGACTGTTATCCAGGACGACCACAACATCTGGGGTTGTGTCATTTGCTGAACGTTCGAGGATAACATCCTCAGAGACCCTTAAGGTAGAGCTCATGGGGTTACCGGGACGAAAAGCGGCAAAACTATCAAATACTTGAACATGCTTACCTTCGGACATGAGCTGTTTAGCTAGAGTCCTTGTCACTTTCCCCACGGGTTGACCAAAACGTCCATGAAATCTTAGTTCTACCACTCAGCTCACTCCCCTCTCCCGTAATAACTATTGACCGATTTCTGATAGGCTGCGATTTGCTCGGTTGTCAGATTCTTAAATCTACCCTGAGACTTTAAATAATCGGCAACAGGGCTGAAGCTAGGCTCATAGGTTCGGGTTCTCTTTCCTTCATCGACTTCAAAAAGCTCCCAAAGACCGCTTTCTGTCGCTTTTCTGGAGATTTCGATAGTTTCTTCCGGTTTGATTCCCCAACCACGGTGACAGGGGGCTAAGATATGAATATAAGAGAAGCCTTTTTTGGTGCTGGCCTTTTTGAATTTGGCCATTAGATCTTCTGGATAAGCAATATTAGCACTTGCGACATAATCAATCCCGTGCGCTTCCATGATCGCCAGCATGTTCTTTTTATGAACCGGTTTTCCCAGTGATCCATTACTTGTAATTGCAAACAAAGGAGTCTGGCTGCCTGTCTGCCCACCCGTGTTCATATACATCTCATTGTCATAAAGTACATGAATCATGTGTTCCTGACGTTCGGCCGCTCCGGTGAGAGACTGGAACCCGATATCTGCACTTCCAGCATCCCCAGCCCAGGATACCACGTTAACATCTTTGATTCCTTGGATCTCTAAGGCTGCCCTAATTCCTGATGAAACAGCTGGTGCACACTCAAAAAGGGTATGGTAGAACGGCATTTTCCAAGTTGTCTTGGTGTTATTTCCACCAAGTGTTGCCATACAGGAAGCAGGGATGGTGATTATTGTTCTTTCACCAAGAACCTTCATCGCCTGTCTTCCCGCGATTGCAGCTCCACAGCCTTTACATCCGACATTGCCTTGTCCAAACAATTCCTCTTGTGGCAGATTCTTGAAGTCGATCATCTTTTATTCCCTCCTTTACAGTCCGATCCATTCGGATCTATTTTTGTCTGCCTCGCTGCTTTCTGTATGCTCAACGGCCTCTTGGATTTCCTCAATACCACACTTGCCGCCTCCGAGTCCCAAGATAACACCGTTGATAACTTGGTTACCTTGGCCATAGGCTGCAGCCTTGATATCTGTTGCCAGAGCACCGCCAACACCGAATACAATATTTTTATCAAGGACAGTGACATAATGAACCTTTTGCAAATACTCAAGGATGGCTTGGGCAGGGAAAGGTCTCCACGTCTTGACTTTAAGCAGGCCTATTTTCTTGCCTTGTTTCCGCATTTCATCGACGAAGAGTCTGGCTGTGCTGACGATTGACCCCATGGCGACAATGGCATGCTCAGCGTCCTCGAGACGATAGCCATCAACTAAGCCACAGGATTTAGCACCGAATTCTTGACTATATTCTTGAGCAACACTTGGGATGAGGGTCAAAGCCTGAACCATCGCCTCGTTTTGTTGATATTTATAATCAGGATAGAATTCAGGACTTGTAACTGTATTGACCCCTCTGGGATTATTTAGGTCGAGAGCCGGTTGACGGTTCAAAGGGAGAAAAGCAGTCACTTTTTCCGGGTCAGGTGCAAATACTTCCTCTAAAGTATGAGACTGAATATAACCCTCGTAGTTAACCATGACTGGATTTCTCAGTTTTTCGGCGATTCTAAAGGCTTGGATCGTATTATCCAAAACGTCCTGGTTGTTTTCGCAAAACAGTTGAATCCAGCCACTTGCTCCTTGAGAAACGGCATCACCCTGCTCAGGGAAACGACTATGAGGTGCCGACAAAGCCCTGTTCGCGACACCCATCACGATTGGCTGACGCAGTCCTGCGGCATGATAAGCAACCTCGGTCATGAGTAATAAGCCTTGAGAATTAGTCACCGTATAACTGCGAGCACCAGCCAAGGAAGCTCCCAGAACAGCGGCCAAGGCACTATGATCTGATTCCACCCTGATAAATTTGCAATTGAGCTCTTCATCATCAATGTATTTGCTCAACCTTTCCATTGCTGGAAAAGCTGGGGTAATCGGGTAGTAAGCGAGCACTTCAATTTTAGCGAGTTTGGCTCCAAGGGCTGCCGCTTCACTTCCTGTGATGAGTATTTTATTCATTACATCAACCTCCTTTGCCTAAAAAACTCCTTTAGGGCCTGTATATTCGGGAACCATCGCAATGCCTTCACTTTCTTTGGCACAAATTCCACAGCCTTTGCATAGCTTATAGCTAATCGCAATTCCTTTTTCGTCCAAGGAGAGGGCTCCATCTGGACAATAAAGGAGAACAATAGGATTCACCCTCGCCGGATCTGTTATTTCCGGACGATTGATCCTTTGGATTGCACCATTCGCTGCTTTAGCAAGAGCCCCAGGATCACCTGAGGGAACGGTAGGTAAGTTCTTAGCTACCATACTTATCCACCTCCTTACAATAATCTATTTTTGATCTTCACATTAAATATAAGCAAAAAGCATGCCAATAGAAGATTCAAATTGTCCAGAATTATATAGACATTCTCATTTTTCGGTATTTCCATTTATGGCAAGCGGTTTTAAACGTATTTACGAATAGAAAAATATATTTGTTTATATGATATTTAGCGCAGTTTAATGTTCACAAAATCTAAACAAAAACGCCATGTGTTTCTTAATTGCAACACACGGCGTTTTTATATGTAACAATACGTTTCGTATTGTTACATCCGTTATTTTAAGACTGAAGTTTTCTCCAGAGTGTGGTTCTGCTTATTCCAAGACGGCGAGCCGCTTCAGTCTTATTTCCTCCTGTCTCTACCAATACTTGCTTGATTACTTGTTTCTCAACCGTACTCATCCAGTTATCGTTAAACCCTTGTTCGGGATTGTTATCAATTTCCTTATTAATAACCTTCTTTGCTATTATTAGGCAATTTCCTGGGGAAGAAATTTCTTCATCGAGCAAAAGCGCACTCGAGATATCCTCCAATTTTATTTCTTCTTGCCATGACCTCATCGCAAGCCTTTCCATCGCATTACGAAGTTCTCGAAGATTACCTGGCCAGTCATAATTTAAGAGGATGTCCTCAACCTCGGCCGAAAACTTTCCAAGTGGTTTTCCTCGCCTCGAACAAAACTCATTCAGGAACTTGTAGGCGATCAAGATAATATCACTTCCCCGCACTCTGAGAGGTGGAACATTTAAGGAAAGTACATTAAGCCTAAAGAAAAGATCTTCGCGGAATTTTGATTGTTCGACCATTTGTCTTAAATTCCTGTGCGTAGCAGCAATCAGACGAACATCCACAGGGATAATACTGCTATCTCCTAAGCGCATAACTTCACCCTGTTCGATTACTCTTAGTAATCGAGCTTGAAGCATAGGAGACATTTCTCCCACTTCGTCCAAAAGCAGAGTCCCTTTATGAGCCATTTCAAACATACCGGCTTTTCCTGCTTTGCGTGCTCCGGTAAAGGCCCCTTCGACATAACCGAATAATTCGCTTTCTAATAAACTCTCGGGTAAGGCGGCACAATTCACGGCGACAAAAGGTTCATTCTTCCTTTTGCTCGCATTATGAATTGAATGAGCGAACATTTCCTTGCCGGACCCCGTCTGGCCATGGATCAAAACAGTTGAGTCAACTTCTGAGTACTCACTAGCTAAGTTTATTGTGTTTTTTATTGCAAGGCTATTGCCGAGAATATCATCAAAATTATACTTAGTAACTAAACCTCGATCGGCAAGTTTTCTCCTCACCTTGCCCTCTAACTTTTGCAACCTTTCTATTTGTTGAAAGGTGGTTACAACTCCCTCTACTTTATTGTCGACGATTATCGGCACACGATTGGCAATCACCTTAGTCTCGCCAATTTCTAAAAACTCCGCTATTTCTGGTTCTCCCGTTTCTAATAGTTTTTGACAATGCGCTTTAGGAATAACATTGGTAATATACTTACCAATTGCTTTCTCAGCATTCCATCCTGAGGCTTTTTCGGCAGCCTTATTAAAGACCGTAATTTTCCCTACCTTGTCAAGCGCTATGATTCCATCATACGAGAAATCTAAGATTGCCTTAAATTGTTCGGCTTTTTTCATTTCCTGTTTGCGAACCATGTTCACTCTTCGTGCTTCATTGATTGCCTGTCGAACAGAATCAAGCCCTGATGAGATAACAACGGAATTCATCCCTTGCCTACGAGCTTCATTAGCCATTGCCACTTTCCCCATAACGACTTCTACACCCTGTTCACGAAGAGACTGAATTCCTTTGCTAATATCCTCTAGGTCATTACAGCAGGTGTACTTGAGGATCGTATCGTCTACTATCTCAGCAAAAGAATCAATATCCAGGTTGTTGACAACTTCTTCAACGTCGACAATTCCAATCTTCTTTCCCATCTTTTTTGCTTCAAAATAAGCGCGAACGATATCGTATCCGCCAATCGATACCTCTACCAAAGGCAGGGCAATCCCGGAATTACGAATCTTCCAGCCTGTGACTCCCCTGCTAACCAGAACATGATATTTATTTTGTTCAGCCGCTCGCGCACGTTCGACCGCCTCGTCCATCCTAGCAACAGCGATAGTAATATCATTAGTACCCTCACAGATCTTTTGGGCTACTTGGGCGATATCAGGATAAGGCGCTAAGAACAGAATATCCGGCATGTTATCTTCCTCCTGAGATACCAATTTCACTGCCAAAACATCACTTCACACTTAACTATTTCGCTATTATCTTGTTAAACCCTTTCAGTATCAACATGATTCAACTGAATAGATTTAGTTTTCTGGAATATTCGATTTTGTAAGACTTCTTGGGTCAAAGCACGTGTTTTAAAAAAGCTTAGAAATGCTTCATCGGCACTCCTAAGCCTTCTCCTAGTCCACTATATACTCAATCTATCCTGAAGTTCCTTCCTTAAAATATCCGCTGGAAAATAGCGGCCCGGACATTCTGTTGCCGTTCCTGGGACTTCCCGATGTAACTCGACATCAGGGAGACTTAAATGAAAGGCAGCCATCAAGGCCGTAACTTTGTCAAGGAGGCCATTCATCTGGGCCTCGGGGACTTCCTCGAGTTGGCTGAAGTTCCCGACTAAACAAATCCCGATCCCGATGAAATTCCGATTTCCGACGTTGCAATGTGCCCCTGGCCGATAAAGCGGTCGCCCTTCCTCACAGCGGCCATCAGGTAGAATCACAAAGTGATAGCCGATATCACTCCAGCCTTTGGTTAGATGCCACTCGCGAATCATGCCAGCATTCACGGGTAAAATGTCCTCTCCCCGGCGAACACTCGTCGGACTTGCAGAATGATGAATTACGATTTTTTGCCAATCCATTTATTTAATCTCTCCTCTCATTTCCAGGACGGCTATAGACTTAACCCGTTTGATCTCCTCCACGACTTAACCCTCCTTTTCCTCGACTCTTTTTCTCTAAGATTCATATGCTCTTATTATGATTTTGGTTCTAATACCTCCTTTCTCTGTTTTAAACAGATGTTCTCAAGAAATAAAGAAAACTTGGCCAGCGCAAGCCATAGCGCAGCGATTGCCATAGTTGCCTTATCCTGCTGGACTTAACCACTTGCATCGCAGGAAAAAGCAGCCGGACCTGCCGACTGCTTTTAACAAGGAATGTTCACTCTTCTCCGGGCAGGAAGAGTTCGTGAACTGTTTCCCTGCCCGAGAACATCTGTTCTGTTTTTAGTTTATCCAACGATGAGCAACCAGTCAACAGGTTCACTCACGATTGGTTATGAAATTACACGTTTCAGTTCATTTATCCTCCAGCAAAGTCTCCCAGGAGGTACCCACGGCCTCAGCAATCCGCATGGCCCAAGTGGGATTCATTTCCCGCCGGCCACGTTCCAGATCACTGATAATCGTCGGTGAAATTCCCGTTCGCTCGGCAAGCTCCTTCTGAGTTGCGATTTCCGCGCGCAACCGCAAGTTTCTAACTTTCCTTCCGCCATAATTAACGCCATTTTCCATCTTAATCACCCCTCTCCGTTTTCTAAGGAATCAGTAACTTCCATTTATTAGTACATTATAGCTCGTTCCTCTATTACGAACAAGGGTTCGCTTCATCCTAGTTTAATATTAGTTATGAAAATACACTCTCTTTTTTATCAGAGAGTGTATCGTTGTTTAATATTATCCTTGGAATATCGACTTCTTACTCTTCCACATAAGGAATCGTCAGCGGTCCTAGGGGCAAAACCGCAATACTCATTTCGGAGCCGTATTTACCTTTGAGTTCGCTTAGCGTCTGTTCAATATCTTTCGTCGGGGTAATCTTTGCTATTTGGGCCGATTCATCGGGTAAGGTCGAATACAGGTAAACATCAGCCCATTCCTGGATCATAGCCAGTCTTTGAGCTTCCCATTGGTCGAACATTTGAAAAGAAGGATCCTCAATCATCTCCAGGATTTTCTTTGGCGACTCACGCATTTCTAAAATCTTGATAAAGTTTCCGTGAGCAGGCATACCATCGCTGCATTCTGCTGCGCAAATGATTGTACCTCCTTGCCTGACAATCATTCGTGCGGCGTCCATGCCTTTGACAGCTTGATAGAGGTTTTGATCCAGTGGGTAACCCGCGTTTGTTGTTATCACAACGTCATAGCGCTGATCACATTTATGCATGGCATGTTGTTTGACGAAAGAGCACCCTATCCCATGAGCCTCAGCTAACTCACCTGCAAAAACCTGGGTAATCTCCTTTTCCCCATTCAGCGCGACATTAAGAAGAAAATCCGGTTTACAAAACGTATTGATTTCCCTCGTCATTTCTTGAAGGGGATTATTATCTAAGATACCCCAAGTAGCTAACGGATGGCCGATCATTTTGGCATTATGAAAGGTTAGGATCGTTTCAATCCCCGCGATACCTGGCATAATTCCCTTTGGTCCTCCGGAAAAGCCAGCAAAAAAGTGAGGTTCGATGAACCCCGTCACAATCCTAAAGTCGGCCTCAACATATTCTTTATTGAGGTATACTTCGCAACCAAAGCTACTTGTGCCAAGATGCGTCAGTTCTGATTTTTCTTGACAATGATGGTTAATAATGCGAACGGTATCGACAATCGTTTCCCCTAACATTTCGCAAAGTTCTTCTCGTGTTTGGTCACGATGAGTCCCGAGTCCGTTAATGATCGTAACATTCTCTAAGGGAACATGGGTAAGTTCCTCAAGTATCCAAGGAACCAACTTTTGATTCGGGGTCGGTCTGGTAATGTCACTGATTACAATGACAACCCGATCACTAGACTTAACCAGTTCTCTTAAAGGTTTAGTCCCTCTCGGGTTGCGCAGAGCACGCAACACAGCCTCATGATCGTTCTCAATTGGCTCCAGATGGGTGGGTTCGATAACCGTAGAATAACTAGGAACGTTTACGCTCAAGCCATTTCTTCCGTAAGCTAAAGTAACTTTCATAATAACCTCCTTAACATTATTAATTTCAGAAGGAATTTTTCCCAATCGACATGATATTTACCCTGCTTTGATTGTTTTAATTTCATCATTCATTGCCACTGTTTGGCCCAGGAAGTTATTCTTGAACCGGCCGAACTTTATTTTGATTCCTTGATTGCTAAATTTCTCTTCGTATTCTGTCTGGATGTTCCCGTGAAAATCGCTTTGCTTTAAATCAAATGTCCGATATAGTTCATTGAAACCGGTGTCTTTGAAATACTCAAGACTATCTGTGAAAAGCAGCTCATCGTCTGATTTAAACCAAACTTCCGATCCTTTCTTTAAAAAGGTTTGATAGATTCTCAGAAAATTAGGATGGGTTAATCTTCTTTTATGATGTCTTTTGCTGGGCCAGGGATTGCAAAAATTAATGTAGATTTTTTCAATTTCATCGGGTGCAAAGATGTCTCCAACGTTCTCGATATACATTGGCACAATTCTTAAATTATCCAGGTGGTTTTCATTGGCTTTTCTTAAGACATAAACCAAAAGTTCATTGTGGGCATCAATCGCAATGTAGTTGATCTCTGGATTCATCCTTGCAAATTCGGTGATGAAACGTCCTCTTCCACATCCCAGCTCGAGGTGGATTGGATGATCATTACCGAAGAGCTCTTTCCATTTTCCTTTGAATTCCGAAGGGGTAAAAATGACCTTGTGATCTTTTTCCATTTCAGGTTTAGCCCACCACTTTTTACGAAGTCGCATTTGAACTTTCTCCTCTGTTAACCGTTGCAGAACCTGTTACTCTTGGCAGGGGTTGATTCCATGTCTTATAGAAAACGCCGACCACTTGGTCGGCTAGTGTTACTCATTCAATAATCCCAATCTTTTGATTAGATAGGGTAATTAACGGGTTTCTTCTCACCTATTAAAGCTGTTGTTCCAAATATCTTTGAGAATTAAAGAGCATGAAAAGAGGGTTGCGTAAATAATCAAGTGGGTATAAATCATCTCTTGACGAGATGAGTGCCTTAACTGTAGCCACCTTCGAGTTGGGGTCAATCGCCAGGACTACAAAAGCATCTTTTTCGGCAGTCAACGGATAGATCACATTGCTCTTCTTGATAACCTCGAGATGTGCGTCCAAGGTAACCACTCTGAAATCACGATTTCGCCAACGTGTATCGTAAATCATGAATGCTTGATTAGCTACTAAAGGCAAAAACTTATCTTCAGTCAAACTTAACTCAATACCTACCATGTACCCTTCTTCATTGAGATCGTTCCAATACTCACAATAAAAGGCTTTATCCACTGCTTCACTATAAGTTTTTTTGGAGACAGGCAATTGATTTAATTTTCGACCTAGACTTAATCCATTAATTTTAGGAATCTCAAGATTGTCAAGATCAAAGTAATATCCGATATCGCTCTCCTCAAGTGAATAGTCTGAGGTTGTTTTAGTTGGCATTAAGTAAATATAACCCATTTGCATGTTGCTGTCGCAGGTTATAAGCATGGAACAACTCCTTTCATCTCTTAAGGATTATTTTTTCAACTCCATCATGATATTACTTTTCTCTACATATACTAGAAATCCTTCATTATGAATTTCTGAGGAATACCAAAATCTAAAAACCACCCTTCTGTAAGAGTGGTTAATAAGCTATTTTTTGTTTTTAATATAGTAATGGATGATATTGGGATTGCTCGTTTTTCGTGGCTGAATTTCAAATTGCTTTAAGGAAGATATGAGTGGAGTTAGTTTTGTGTGACCATAGTTTCTTGTATCAAAATCCGAATAACGCTTATTTAGTCTTTTCCCAACTTCACCCAAAAATGCCCATCCGTCTTCGTCTGAACTCTCCGTAACGATAATTTTTATTGCTTCTATGAGTTCTTCGATACTGGCCATACCTTCTTTTGGCTTCTCTTGCTTTTCCAGCCTTGGAGTGGCATTCGTTTCGTGAGAAGTTGGCGAGATTGCTGCTAAAACTTCAAGGTATTTAAACATTTCACAGGCAGATATGAAGGGCATAGGGGTTTTCTTTTCACCCATGCCGATTACATACATGCCAGCCTCTCTTAGTCGAGCAGCCAGTCTTGTAAAATCACTATCACTTGAGACAATGCAAAAAGCATCTACATTACTTGAATAGAGTATATCCATTGCATCAATTATTAATGCCGCATCAGTCGAATTTTTACCTGTTGTATAGCTATATTGCTGAATGGGTGTAATAGAGTAATTAAGCAGCACCGTCTTCCAGGATCCCAGTTGAGGCTTTGTCCAATCTCCGTAAATTCTCTTATAGGTGGGTATTCCGTGATTAGATACTTCATCCAATATATATTTTATATATTTATCTGATACGTTATCCGCGTCAATTAAAACTGCAATTTTCCTATCGTTTTCCATATGTTATCCCCTTAATCAACTTGTTATTTTAATATCTATCCAAATAATCTTCGACGGAAAAGAGGAGAATCCTTTAGAAAAGGGAAATATTATGAGCAGATTAATACAGCATGCCCCCGATGTAAGTTACCGTATTTGGTCCATTGTTGTATTTAAGCTGATTATCTCTCATCAGTTTCATTACGTCGATGCCGTAAGCTTCAGCTGAAACGATGGCTTCTTCAGGTCTTCGGCAAGGCTCATTCGGATAAGTGCATTTTTTGCAAAGCCTGCATCCGCCTGCTCCAAGGAACAAATATCTTTCTCCGCCTTTTAGCTCCATCTGTAGTTTTAACAATTTGTCTGTGAAGTCATCTACCCCTGCCATCATTCCATGCCAATCCATTCTATTTTTTAAGGGATATACCTGATATACCACAATAAAATTATCGAAGCTATTGAATCTCCCCTGAATTTCCTCGAGTGGAGCCAGTGCTGGCGGACAAGTCCAGGTTTTTCCGTAATTGCCGCAGGAATTTTGGGCACACATCTTCCTTACTTCAGGATTCAGGATAATCGATTCCCGAGGTACTATTTTGAAATTATCAAAAGTACCCGTTACTCTTTCCAGTAGTGTCATCAAAATCCCCCCTAATCTTATAGTAGCATCTATAACGAGAGGTAGCAAAAATGACGAGAATAGAAAAGATAATTTCTGGAGAAAAGGGAGATCTCAATATTCATGAATACGCATTTATGAAAGCCAATACTGTCATTTTTTCTGATGAAGTAAGAGGGTTATGCGTAAAAAATGCATGTGGTATGTATGGTACTTCATGGGCTTGTCCTCCTGCAACAGGAAGTGTTGAAGAATGTAAAAAAAGATGCCAGCATTTTGAAAATGCTTTTATTTTCAGTTCTCTAACCCATCTTAAAAGTAGGTATAATGTTACGGAATGGCTTGAGGCGCGGATCGTTCATGAATCAATTACCGAGAAAGTGGCGCAGATTTTTTCGGGCTGAATTTGAAAAATCTCTCATTTTATCTACAGAAGGATGTACCCTTTGCCAGAAATGTACTTATCCCGAAAAGCCTTGCAGATTTCCTAACCGCATGTTTCCGGCAACTGAAAGCTTTGGAATTATGGTAATTCAGCAAGCTTCTCAATGCAATATTAAATATAACAATGGTCTAAATAGTCTCACCTATTTTAGTATGATATTTTTCTGATTATTGTATAAGCAGCCCAACCGATCAATAAATATCGGTTGGGCTGTTTATCAGCGTTAGATTATTTTCTTTAAGGCCGAGACGGCTAAACTTACAAGACTTTCCCGAGTTTTCACAGAATCAGCAGATATCATACCGACCACAAAGCTAGCCAAGGTTACCTGCCAGAAATTCTTAACGACTAACTGTTTGGGTTGGATCCCAGCAGCACAATCTCTGAGCTGCTGTTTAGCCTCTCTAACGGTCAGGCCATCTTTCTTTTTGCGCACAGAACCAACCCTCCTCCCAGGATAAACGCCAGTAAGGCATCGACAAAGGCAGCAAGAAAAGGTGGCATGAATATGCTGAAGGCCAGGAAAATTCCATACACAATCATGGCAAAGCCTGCCATGGCTAACAGAGCGGCTGAGAGAAGTAGGCCAATCGCGATTAACACCTTAAACGCTTTTTCTCGAATCTCCGTGAATTCTGCGTCAAATAGATCAACAATCTTAATAACGAAATCCGCTATAACTTCCATTTTTCTACTTCCTTTTTAGGAGCTTTACGACCAAAAATCCAAGACCAAAGGCTGCTAAAAGCGTTGCGATAGGATACTTCTTGGCTGTGTCAACCCCTTTATCAACTACGTCTTTACCTTTTTCAAGCACGTCTTTACCTTTTTCGCCTGCTTTTTCGACAACTTCTTCGCCCATTGCCAAAGGCTTTTGAGAGATTTCTTTGACAAATTCGTATCCTAAATCTAAGGTCAGAAGGAGTGCTGCCTTTAATTCAGCTAAGTCAAAAGACTTACCTTGACTGTTTGAATCACTTTCACGGTAATAAGATTGCATTTATATTTTCCTCCTCTATTATTTACTACTTTTTGTGAGTGCTTTACGTACGAATGAGCGGTTCTCAGACTTCGTGAATATTTTAATATAGTGTTGAAGAGTCCGTCTCACCTCCCATTTTATAACTTTAGAGACACTAAATTTATTAAAAGCTTAAATTATTAGATTAGAATCTCTAATTTTAATTTTAACTTAAATCATAGAATTTTGAAATAAGAGTTATATAATTTATAAGGAAGTTAAGATATTTTTTAGCGAATTTTATCGAGTGTCCGCTTTATTTCTCGAAGAAAATCTACTGTATTGGCAATTTTCTTATTAGGGATGTTGGAAATTAGCGCCAGATCTTTCGTCATAATGCCTTCTCCAATTGTTTTCAATGAAGCTTCCTCTAATTGATTTGCAAACTGAACTAATTCAGGCAAGCCATCGAGTTCTCCACGTTTTCTTAACGCACCAGTCCAGGCAAAAATCGTAGCAATAGAATTCGTCGATGTTTCTTCACCTTTGAGATGCTTATAATAGTGCCGAGTAACTGTACCATGTGCTGCCTCAAACTCGAAATTACCTTCCGGTGATACCAAAACAGACGTCATCATGGCTAAACTTCCAAAAGCAGTCGCTACCATGTCTGACATGACATCGCCATCATAGTTTTTACAAGCCCAAATATATCCCCCTTCGGAGCGAATAACTCGGGCGACTGCATCATCGATTAAAGTATAGAAATATTCGATCTTAGCCTCTTCAAATCTTTCCTTATACTCATGATTATAGATTTCTTGAAAAATATCTTTAAAAGTATGATCATATTGTTTAGAGATCGTATCTTTAGTTGAAAACCATAAATCCTGTTTCACGCCAAGTGCGTAATTAAAACATGAGCGAGCAAAGCTTTCAATGGAACGATCAAGATTGTGCATCCCCATGATGACACCTTTATCTTGAAATTCGAAAATTGTCTGACGAGATTCTTCCCCTTTTTCATTGGTAAAAACAAGCTCGGCCTTACCAGGCTCGCCTACTCTATACTCAACATTTCTATAAATATCACCATAAGCATGACGGGCAATCGTAATCGGTTTTGTCCAAGTGGGTAATAAGGGTTGAATCCCCTTCACAAGAATTGGAGCACGAAAAACAGTTCCATCTAAAATCGCTCTGATAGTCCCGTTAGGACTTTTCCACATCTGTTTAAGATTGTACTCTTCCACCCTTTGAGCATTCGGTGTGATCGTTGCACATTTGACAGCTACACCATATTTTTTATTAGCCATAGCGGCATCAATTGTAATTTGATCCTCAGTTTCATCCCGTTTCTGAAGTCCAAGATCGTAATACTCTGTTTTTAATTCGATGTAGGGTTGAAGCAAAATTTCCTTAATGGATTTCCAGATGATTCGTGTCATCTCATCTCCATCCATTTCGACCAACGGGACATTCATTTGGATTTTCTGCATTATGTTCCTCCTCAGGATTTTAAATTTAGAAGTATAATCGCATTCTACCATAACCTCTGGGCATTTTTCAAAATATCGCTAAAAAAACACCCGCTTCTATCTATAACGGGTTCCGTTCAGAGTTTTAATCTCAAAACGGAACCCGTTTTCTTTGCCAGACCTCTAGTTAGTGACCTTTGCTTGGGGTTGGCGGTGTGGGTGAAGTGGGGCTAGTAGAAGTCGCAGGTGGAGTTGGAATAGTTGGAGTAGTTGTCTGCCCAGGAGCTGCACCGGTTGGTGGAGCTGTTTTATCCGTTGCCGGTTGTCCGCTCGGAGGAGTCGAAGGAGGTGAATTCCCGGTTTGAACATTTGAAGCGGGAGTAGTGGGATCAGTTGAGGTTTGCGAATTTTCGGGTGCAGTGGATTGTGCTCCGTTGAAGGAGTTGGCATAAGGACGATAAGGAGCTTCATCGGAAGGCCAGTTTGCAGATGAATCGCGATCGGGTAAGTTTAAAACCAATCGTCCGGAACTATTTATAACCCAGACATTGCTTACTTCTGTAGGAAGATCTCCCTTCGCGGCAATTTCCGTTTGAATAAATTGAGAAGGAGTTAAGGAGCTCGGTAATAAACCGGATTTGGTGTCAATTTGCCCGCTCACGATACCGTTAGGTTTTTGGAATTCAGTCTGAACTTGCGTACCCTCCAAAGCAGTCGTCATAACCTTTTTCCAAAGGTTAGCTGGGTAGCCCCCTCCAAATACTTGATGAAGATAGTGTTTACCGTCCGGGTCGGAATCATAGCCCATCCAAACAATACCGACATAACTGGGGGTGTAGCCAGCAAACCATGCATCAGGGTTTCCTGTTTTGTTCTCATATTTTTGTGGATCAAGAGAGGTTGTTCCCGTTTTACCGGCCACCGCCCAATTGCCGATTTGTGCTGCGTAAGCGGTTCCGTTGGTAACTACACTTCTCAGCATATCATTGATGATATAAGCTGTCGTGGGTTTCATCACTCGGTTCTTGGTTATTTGCGGAGCGACAACAACAGCACCTGCTGAATCAACAACTTTTTCAAAGGCATGAGGGGTTACGCTAACTCCATTGTCAGCATAGGCTCCATAAGCGGAAGCCATATTTAACGTCGTAACTTGAGGGGTACCCAAGGCAAGACTTAAAACCTTATCTTTTTCCGTTAACGGAAGTCCTAGATTTTTTCCGAATTGCCATCCGTTATTGACGCCAATGAGATTCAACAGCTTAACAGCATAAACGTTAACGGAGTCCTCCAGAGCAAAACGCATCGTAATACGGCCTTTCCAGCCGGCGCTCTCCGTATCAAAATCTTTGGGGCTCCAGGCCGTACCATTCCCTCCGTTATAACTAACGGGCATATCATCGAGAACCGTACCAGGGAAGTAGCCACCCTTCTCAATCGCGGGTCCGTAGACAACCAACGGTTTGATCGTAGAACCTGGCTGTCTTTGGCTCTGCGTCGCTCGATTGAGCCCCATGGGCGTATAATCTCGTCCACCAACAATAGCACGAATCGCTCCGCTGGTCGGATCAAGAACGGTCATTGCACCTTGAATAAGGGTACTATCGACGCTCTTAGGAAAATTGGCAGAATCCTTAAACGCAGCTTCAGCGGTCGCTTGAATTTTGGGATCGACGGTAGTATAGATTTTTAAACCGCCATGATAAATTTGATCCGAAGTTATATTGTAATCATTTTCGAGCGTTGTAATGACGTAATCCACAAAGTAGGGGAATTTGTAATCCGAAGTTGTGACGACGGCATTCTTTGCTCCGCCATAGGTTTGTTTCATCGTGTCGACATAGGTGAAAGGCTCATCTTTATACTTGGCATAGTCACCCGCTGTAATAATTCCGGAGTCTCGCATTACCCCGAGTACGATCGTTCTGCGGTTCTTTGCCTCGTCGGGATGATAGTAGGGATCATAACCACTTGGGGCCTGAGGCATCCCCGCGAGCATTGCAATTTCCGCTGGGTTCAGTTGATTTAAGTCTTTGCCAAAGTATGTTTTAGCAGCCGCTTGGGTACCGTAAGAAGATTCTCCAAGGAAAATTCTGTTAAGATAAAAGGTAAGAATCTCATCTTTGGTGTATTTGTGTTCCAAGACAATAGCCATAATGGCTTCTTGGATTTTCCGAGTTAAAGTCTTTGCTGCGGGATCTTGAATAAACGCGTTTCGGGCTAACTGTTGAGTTATCGTACTGGCGCCTTCTTTTGCACTTTGGGCAAGAATATCGTGGATTGCAGAACCAGCGATTCGAATGGGATCGATCCCAATGTGGCTATAGAAGCGTTTATCCTCGACGGCAACAAAGGTTTTTTTGACAAGGTCTGGGATATCCCCAGACTTCGTGGCGATGCGATTTTCACTGGCATGAA
>Ga0255336_101263_pt1 | contig 20002 bp, 16 predicted proteins | sample MeOH1_35cm_T3_17_FD_189102 | JGI IMG/M metagenome (GOLD analysis project Ga0255336, IMG submission 189102) | Sandy soil microbial communities from University of British Columbia, Vancouver, Canada - MeOH1_35cm_T3_179 | ecosystem: Engineered > Artificial ecosystem > Sand microcosm > Unclassified ...
CACGCGGTGCCTCGCCCCCTGACCGTCGAAGAGATTCCCGGCATCGTGGCTGCGTTTGCTCAAGGCGCACGCAACGCCATTGCCGCCGGCTTTGATGGTGTGGAAGTACACGGCGCCAACGGCTACCTGATTGACCAGTTTCTGCGCGACACGCCCAACCAGCGCACCGATGCTTACGGCGGATCGCTGGAAAACCGTGCACGTTTGCTGTTCGAGGTACTCACTGCCGTGACCCAGGCGATCGGCTCCGAACGTGTGGGTCTGCGCCTGTCGCCTCTCAACAGCTTCAACAGCATGAAAGACAGCGACCCGCTGGCCCTCATCGGCTTCCTGGCCGATAGGCTCAATGTCTTCAAGCTGGCCTACCTGCACGTGATGCGCGCCGATTTCTTCGGCGTGCAGAAGGCCGATGTCATGCCCGTAGCGCGTGAAAAGTACAAGGGTGTGTTGGTGGGCAATATGGGTTACAGCGCTGATGAGGCAGAGGCAGCTATTGCCGAAAGTAAGCTTGACGCTGTGGCCTTTGGCACCGCCTTCCTGGCTAACCCGGACCTGCCCGCACGCATCAGGGCCAAGGTACCGCTGAACGCGCCTGACTCCAACACGTTCTACGCAGGTGGCGCCAAGGGCTATACAGACTATCCGACGCTGCAGGTCGCGTAAATCACCGCCCCAGAAGATCGAAGAAATGAGCCACTTTATACCCAATGCTCTGCCCTTCGATCTTGCGAAGCTGTGAATCGAGGGCGTCTACCGAGTGTTGTGCGCCATCACGATCTTTAATTGATAAGTTGCCTCGGTTTTCCTGCGGTCAGCCCAGGCACTCATTCAGATGATAGGTCGAGTTGCTCGGAATGGAAACGAGAAGGCGATCTTGTACGCTGACGTGACGACTCGGGCGATGAAACAGGCGATCGATGAGACAGATAGGCGCAGGCAGCTTCAAATTGCCTTTAACGAAGACAATGGAATTTCTCCGGTCTCTTCTGTGCGAAAACTAGCAGGAGAAGAGACGAGTACGGAGGAACCCGCAGTTCATACTGAGGCCTTCTGCGAGAATTTGTCCGACCTTTGCGATCAAATTACTGCCAAGGAACAGCAGCTACTCGAATTTACCGATACCGGTGATGAACAGCGCGTCGAGGATATCCGCCGTCAGTTGGATGGTTTGTACCGGCAATTCATCTACATCTGATCGTTTGCCGGCATTAGGGTGCGTGGCCGACCGATCTGCACCTAGCGCAGACGGTCCGCTAATCGTTCGAGCGAAGGGGTGAGCCACCGAGGCGCAGTGCCCTGCTTTCCAAGGCGTGTGTCCTACAGCGTCTTGCGAGGAGTCAGGGCAAAGCTGGCAACGATCCCACGGCGAGCAGCATTTCATCAAATACCGCTCGAACCCGTCCTGGAATGGGGCCACGCCGAGGCCGATAGACGTACAACCCCCATGCCGGAGGTTCTTCGTTCTCCAGCACTCGCACCAGCTTCCCGTTGGCAATGTAGGGGGCAGCCATGTAGTCCGCCAGTTGCGCGAAGGCGATTCCGGCCAACGCTGCCCCCATTTCGATGTCGGCATTGTCAGCGACGAGAGTGGGTGCGGTAGGTGTCCACTGGCGTCCCGCCTTGAAGTGTCAAGGCCAGGGACGGCCGGTATTGATATCCAAGGCCACGGTAACTGGCAGGCTGCTTAGCGCATCGATGTTTGCAGGTACGCCCACTTTCTTGATCAGGCGCGGAGCGGCAACGATGGGGAGTCTCATGTCGGCGGCCTTGCGTGCGACGAAGCGGCTATCGCGCATGAATCCGACCCTGATCCCGACGTCAATCCCTTCGTCAACCGTATTGCTGATGCGATCGGACAGGCGCACATCCAGCGTGATGCCGGGATGACGCGCGGCCACGCGCTCCAGTGCCGGTAGCACCGCTCTGGTGCCCAAGCTGTGCGGTGCGGTGATGCGAACCGTACCGGACAGAGAGGCCTGCTGGTCGGAGCTAGGCGTTCGCCACAGATCCTCGAACCGCTCCAATGCGGGGCGCACTTGGTCTAGCAGCCCTTCGCCGAAGGCGGTGATGCGCACCTGGCGCGTGCTTCGATGAAACAACACCTCGCCGTAGTGTTGCTCCAGTTGCTGGATGGCACGGGTTACACCTTGCGGAGAAGTCCCCAGCCGGACGGCCGCATCGCGAAAACTGCTGCTTTCGGCCGCCACCCGAAAGATGCGCAGTAGTTCCATTTCTTTGTTCATGACGCACGCCTCATGGCCGGTTTCGCTGCTCGTTAATTGTTCCAGATTGTGGAATTATAAAATCGCAACAATTCCATATACAAGGAGAGCGCGGTTGCCCAGACTGACAACACCCCGGAATGCTCCGCTCCGAACAACCCAACAAGGAACGCGAATGAACGCTGCGACTCTCATCACTGCCTACTACGACGCCTTCAACCGCGGCGACCGCGAGGCCATGCTGTCAATGTTGACCGATGACGTCGCGCACGACTTGAACCAGGGCGCTCGTGAGGTCGGTCGCGAAGCCTTCCGCGCCTTCCTGCAGCGCATGGACCGCTGCTATGGCGAGCAACTGCGCGGGATCGTGGTGATGGTCAGCGCCGACGGCCTGCGTGCAGGCGCGGAGTACGTGGTGCATGGCGAATACAAGGTGACGGACGACGGGCTGCCGGAAGCCCAGGGCCAGCGCTACGTGCTGCCGGGCGGCGCGTTCTTCGAGATCCGCGATGGCAAGATCGCTCGTGTCACCAACTACTACGACCTCGGCGACTGGATCGCACAGGTTGAAGGGGACGCCTGAAATGACCAGCGACGTGCAGGTGCTGGTTCGTCGTGGCCCGGACATTGCCGAATGGTTCGATGCCGTGGCAGGCCTGCGGGCGAGCGTCTTCCGCAGCTTTCCTTACCTGTACGAGGGCGACACCGAATACGAGAAGCACTACCTCGCCATGTACGCCCGTTCGGCAGACAGCCTGCTGGTACTCGCGCTCGCTGATGATGTGGTCGTGGGTGCGTCCACGGGGTTGCCGCTCGGCGATGCGGAGCCGGCCTTCCATGTGCCGTTCGCCGATCGAGGAATCCCGGTGGAGGCAGTGTTTTACTGTGGCGAATCAGTCCTGCTCCCGGCCTTCCGGGGCCTTGGCCTGGGCCATCGCTTCTTTGACGAGCGCGAAGCTCATGCCCGTTCGTTGGGCGGCATGCAGTGGGCATCGTTCGCGTCGGTGGATCGTGCAGACGACGATCTCCGGCGTCCTTCCAACTACCGCAGTAATGACCCCTTCTGGACCCGTCGCGGCTACGTGCGGCAGTCGGACATGAAGGTTACGCTGCCCTGGAAGCAGGTGGGTGAGCCGAGCGAAACCGAGCAGACGCTCACGATGTGGCTGCACTCCCTCGAGAACGCGAAATGAAAGTAGCAGTTGCGAAATACTCAGTGGGTCAGCCCGCGGGCTTCGAGGCATTTGCTGCGCGGCAGCGGCTGGTTCTGGAGGAGGCGCGCCGTGGCGGGGCGGAACTGGCCGTGTTGCCCGAGTATCTATCCCTCGAACTGGCTGCAACGTTCGAGCCTGGCATCCGCCATGATTTCAACGCCTCTCTGGCCGCGCTGCAGGCCTTGCAGCCTGCGTGGCTGGCACTGTATGCCGACCTGTCGCGCGAGTTGTGCATGACCATTCAGGCCGGTACGTTTTTGACCCAGGTTGGATTGGACCGCTACCGCAACCGGGCTTGGTGGTTTGCGCCTGACGGCACACGCGACTACCAAGACAAATTGCAGTTGACGGGGTTCGAGAAAGACGCCGGCGTCATCGAGGGTGGCGACGAACTGAAGGTGTTCGATTTGAAAGGCGTGCGTGCCGGCATCGCTGTTTGCTATGACAGTGAGTTTCCATTGCCCGTGCGAGCCCAGCGAGAGGCGGGAGTGCGCCTGCTGCTGGTCCCGAGCTGTACCGACACCCAAGCAGGTGCAACCCGGGTCCGTGTGGGCTGCATGGCGCGGGCACTGGAGAACCGAATGTTCATCGCGCAGGCCGTGACGACCGGAGCTGCTGACTGGAGCCCGGCGCTGGACACGAATACTGGCGAGGCCACGATCTATGCACCCATGGATCGCGGATTCCCGGAGGATGGCATTCTCGCGACGACTTGCGGCACGCAGACATGGGCGATTGCTGATCTGGACGTTGAAGCCCTCGAACGAAACCAGGAACAGGCCCAGGTTGCGGTCGATCGTGACTGGGACGGCCAGATGTTGCCTGCACTGAGGAAGGCTCGGTACTCGGGTCGTCAGGTCGCCTAGCCGGTCTCATCTTGATAGCTTCAGCTCGATGAGTTGGCTTAGATAGGCCATATCTATCTGCGCATAGATTTTTCCAGTTTGACCGGTTTTGAACTTGCCCCGATGCTGTCGATACATGCAAGAAATATTCATTGATTTGAATGTTTTGCGCTTCTTGGGAACAAATCTGTACTAGCCTGTAATAGTGCTCGAAGAGCACAGAATTTGTGGCGAAGTTCGGCCGCATATACTATGGTGGAGTATTGTATAATGCGGCGGTGTACCCAAGTAGAGAGGTGTTCGATGCCACACAGCCCGGAAGAAAAGAAGCAAGCCCTGACGCGCATCCGGCGCATCAAAGGTCAGGTAGCGACTCTTGAGCAAGCGCTCGATGCAGGTGCGGAATGCCCTGCAATTCTTCAGCAGCTTGCGGCCGTTCGTGGGGCAGTCAACGGATTGATGGCAACCGTTCTGGAGAGCTATCTGCGGGAAGAGTTTCCCAGTAGCGAAATCAGGAGCGATTCGCAGAACAAGTCCATTGACGAGACCATCTCTATCGTCCGCTCCTACCTGCGGTAGATGCACCAGGGTGCCCTCGGTGAGGGCAAATTTAGTTAGCTAGTAAAGGAAGCGACATCATGAAATCACGTGCAGCAGTTGCCTTCGGGCCAGGAAAGCCGCTGGAAATCGTCGAGATCGACGTCGAGCCGCCGCGCAAGGGCGAGGTGCTCATCAAGATCACGAACACCGGCGTTTGCCATACCGACGCCTTCACCCTGTCGGGCGACGACCCCGAAGGTCTCTTCCCGGTCGTGCTGGGTCATGAAGGTGCGGGTATCGTCGTGGAGGTGGGTGAAGGTGTGACCAGCGTGAAGCCTGGCGATCACGTCATTCCCCTCTATACCGCCGAGTGCGGCGAGTGCCTGTTCTGCAAGTCCGGCAAGACCAACCTGTGTGTCGCGGTGCGCGCCACCCAGGGCAAGGGCGTGATGCCCGATGGCACCACCCGCTTCAGCTACAACGGCCAGCCGATCTACCACTACATGGGCTGCTCGACCTTCAGCGAATACACGGTGGTGGCCGAAGTCTCGCTGGCCAAGATCAACCCGGACGCCAATCCCGAGCATGTCTGCCTGCTGGGTTGCGGTGTGACCACCGGCATCGGCGCTGTTCACAACACGGCCAAGGTTCAGCCGGGTGACTCTGTGGCCATCTTCGGCCTCGGCGGCATCGGGCTCGCTGCGATTCAGGGGGCACGCCAGGCCAAGGCAGGTCGCATCATCGCCATCGACACCAATCCAGCGAAGTTCGAGCTGGCTCGTACCTTCGGCGCGACCGAATGCCTCAACCCGAAGGACTTCGACAAGCCGATTCACGAGGTTCTCATCGAGATGACCGGTTGGGGTGTCGATCACACCTTCGAGTGCATCGGCAACGTCAACGTGATGCGCTCGGCACTAGAAGCAGCACATCGTGGCTGGGGCCAGTCGATCGTCATCGGCGTGGCTGGTGCAGGCAAGGAAATTTCGACGCGCCCGTTCCAGTTGATCACCGGTCGCACCTGGAAGGGCTCGGCTTTCGGCGGGGTCAAGGGCCGCACTCAACTTCCCGGCATGGTGGAGGACGCAATGAAAGGCGAGATCGATCTCGCCCCGTTCGTCACCCACACCATGGGCCTCGACGACATCAACAAGGCCTTCGACCTGATGCATGAAGGCAAGTCGATTCGCACGGTGATCCACTACTGACCGCCCACTACCCATTCAACACCAACCACCAAGGAAATTAATCATGTCCACTCCTGTCATTTCTGGCGATGGCATCTTTTCGCACATTTTTATCGGCGCTGCCGACGTTCAGAAGTCGGTCGCGTTCTACGACGCCGCTCTGGGTGCTCTTGGCATCAAGAACCTCGGTCCTTTCAACAACGGATGGGTACTTTTCGGTCGCGAAAAGCCGGCTTTCATCATCGCCCGTCCGGGCAATGGTGAAGCGCCCTCCAGCAACGGCGTGACGATCGGCTTTGCGGCCGCCACTCCCGCCGAAGTGGATGCCTTCCATGCTGCCGGCCTTGCCGCAGGCGGCACCGACGAGGGCCAGCCTGGCGCACGTGGTCACCTGCCGGGTGCCTATGCGGCCTACCTGCGTGATCCGGCGGGCAACAAGGTCTGCTCGTACACCTTCGTCTGAAAGCAAGGAAGCTGAGGGCGTTCTGAAAGGGCCAGCACAAGCCTCTATACGGCGAGCCTATTAGACGGACCGTGTAGAGCGGTGCCTGCTCATGAAGATCGGCCCGCAGCCATGTGCGAAACGCATGGCTGCGGGCATTTGCTTTGAAGCGTGTTTTTCAACCAATGAGAAATGAGGTCGTTATGCAAGAGCCGGCCAACATCAATACGACGACCGTACAACCCGCCCCGACCGCCACCGTGTACGGCATGCCGGCCTATGCCGATCGTGCTGCGGCCGTGGGTGAAGTGCATGCGCGCCCGCATCTGTTGATTCAGGCCCCCCGCGGCATATTGCAGCTCGCTTTCATGACCGAAGGCGATCAGGCCAGGGATCAGATGGCGATGAGTGAGTTGTCTCATCGCTTCGGCGTTGCCGAGCCCGACCACGCTACGCCGCTTCACGGCATGACATGGGATGAGGGAGACCTGCACTGTGAAAAGCACACCGAGTTCTCAACGTATCTCTGGTGCGCTTCGCTGGATTCCGAGACGGGAGAGCCGTGCGGCGAAAATCCGTTCAAGCATGGATTTGTTCCTCCCGGCCCGGTCGTATCCGGCATCCGTTTGAGACTTCTTCCATGGACGCCGGAAACGGAGAAGGAGGCCGATCGCTTCGATCCTGCCAGCCTGTGCTACTCGCTGGTGGAGAACGGCTCTGCCGCCATCCTCACCGACTTCCGACAGGATGAGGATGGCCTGACGCAGATCCTCGTCCTTGCCCGCGATTTGACCCCGGCGCGGGCGGGTGCGCTGGCTCAACGTCTGCTGGAGATCGAGACCTACCGTACCTTGGCGTTGCTGTCCTTGCCGTTGACGCGGTCGATGACGTCGGAGCTGCGGCGCATGGAGTCGCGCCTTGCGGCGATCACCGACGAGATGTGTACGAGCTTGGTGGAACGGCGCGACAGCGACGTGCTGCTGTCCGAATTGACCGGCCTGGCTGCCGAACTGGAAGCTGGCGTTGCGGCGAATCTCTATCGCTTCGGCGCCAGTCGTGCCTACTACGAGATCGTCGAGGAAAGGCTGGCAGCGCTTTCGGAAGAGGCCGTATCCGGGTACTGCACCTGGGCGGATTTCCTGCAGCGTCGCATCGCTCCCGCCATGCGGACATGCCAATCCGTAAAGGAGCGCCAGACCAAGCTCTCCGACAAGCTGACCCGCGCCATCGCGTTGCTGCGTTCCTGGATCGACGTCGAGCTTGAACGCCAGAACCGCGATCTGCTTGCGTCGATGAACAACCGGGCCAAGATGCAATTGCGCCTTCAGCAAACTGTCGAAGGCCTGTCGGTCGCGGCAATTTCTTATTACGTCGTGAGTCTTCTCGGCTATTTGCTCAAGGGCATTCCGATGGTTCACGACAGCGTGGCGCCGGTGATGGCGGTTCTGGTGCCTGCGGTGATGCTGACGATCTGGTGGATCGTGCGCAGGATCAGACACGCCCACGGCGACACGGCAGCGGAAGAGAAATCTTCCTGACGAGCTGCCGTCCTGGCGCGCGAGAGCTGCGCCGTCCGTTTGAACATAGGAGAACTACATGGAACGCATCGAACATCACGCCAGCTTTGATGGTTGGCAGGACGTTTATCAGCATGAATCCACGACGCTCGGTTGCACGATGAAGGTCGGCGTCTATCTGCCTCCGCAGGCACAGCACGGCAAGGTGCCGGTGCTGTACTGGCTTTCAGGCCTCACCTGCACCGAGCAGAACTTCATCACCAAGTCCGCCGTCCAGCGCTACGCGGCCGAACATGGCATTGCCGTCGTCGCGCCCGATAGCAGTGCTCGCGGCGAAGGCGTTGCCGACGATCCTGCCTATGACCTCGGACAGGGGGCGGGTTTCTACGTCAACGCCACACAGGAACCCTGGGCAGCGAATCATCGGATGTACGACTACGTCGTGCAGGAATTGCCGGCGCTGATCGAGGCCCACTTTCCCGTGACAGCGGAGCGGAGCATCAGCGGCCATTCCATGGGAGGACACGGCGCTCTGGTCATCGCCCTGCGCAACCCGGGCCGTTATCGAAGCGTCTCGGCCTTCTCGCCCATCGTCGCCCCCACCCAGGTTCCCTGGGGGCACAAGGCCTTCGAGGCGTACCTGGGCAGCGATCGGGAAGTGTGGAAGCAGTACGACACCGTGGAGCTGATTCGCACCGTGCAGGAGCGTTTGCCGTTGCTGGTTGATCAGGGCTTGGGCGACGAGTTCCTGGAGAGCCAGCTTCAGCCCGACCTGCTGCGCAAAGCCTGCGACGAGACGGGGCACCCGCTCACGTTGAATCTGCGCCCAGGCTACGACCACAGCTACTACTTCATTGCCAGCTTCATTGGCGAGCATATGGCACACCACGCATCGGCGCTGAAACGCTGAGAGAGGAGATCGGGTCATGACAAAGACCTCCAAAAACCGACATCACGTCGTCATTATCGGAGCGGGCTTCGGCGGGATCGAGGTTGCCAACCAGCTTGCTGGTGTCGAGGTCGATGTGACGATCATCGATCGGCGCAATCATCACCTGTTCCAACCCTTGCTTTACCAGGTCGCAGGTGCGTCACTTTCGACATCCGAGATCGCCTGGCCTATTCGCTATCTCTTCCGAAATCGCCCGGAAGTGAACACCTTGATGGCGGAAGTGGAAGGTATCGACCAGGACGCGCGTCAGGTCATTCTCAACAATGGAATGCGGCAAACCTACGACACGCTCGTGCTCGCGACAGGTGCTACCCATGCCTACTTCGGACACGACGAATGGGGGGCTTTCGCGCCGGGGTTGAAGACGCTGGAAGATGCCACGACCATTCGGGGCCGAATCCTCGCGGCTTTCGAGGAAGCTGAGCGCACGAGCGATCCTCAGCAGCGTGCCGCGCTGCAGACGTTCGTCATCATCGGTGGTGGTCCCACCGGGGTTGAATTGGCCGGAACCATCGCCGAGCTGGCACGAGACACGCTGGCGCGTGACTTCCGCTCGATCGACCCGAGCACATCGCGGGTTGTACTGATCGAGGCTGGCCCGCGTCTGTTGTCGGTCTTTCCAAAGGATCTTTCGGCCTATACGCGCCAGGCACTCGAAAAACTCGGGGTCGAGGTCGTGCTGGGTACTCCGGTCACCGAATGCTCGGCCGACGGCGTGGTGTATGGCGGCAAGCCCCTTTCGGCCAAGACCATCGTCTGGGCCGCCGGAGTCCAGGCGTCTCCCGCGGCTCGCTGGTTGGGCGCTGCGTCTGATCGTGCTGGTCGAGTGGTCGTTGGCCCTGACCTGACGGTGGCCGGTCGCCCGGAGGTCTTCGCCATCGGCGATACAGCCTCGTGCACCATGGCCGATGGGAAGCCCGTGCCGGGCATCGCCCCGGCCGCCAAACAGCAAGGGAAGTACGTCGCTAACCTGATTGGACGGCGTTTGAAGGGCAAGCCCGCTGACGGGCCTTTCAAATACCGGCATCAGGGGAACCTGGCCACCATCGGCCGCAGCCTGGCGGTGATTGACATGGGGCGGGTGAAGCTGCGTGGTGCCTTTGCGTGGTGGATCTGGAAGCTGGCGCACATCTACTTTCTGATCGGCACGCGAAATCGTCTCAGTGTCGCTTTGAGCTGGGTATGGAACCACAGCATCGGCTACCGCGGCTCTCGCATCATCATGCATGCGATTGCCGACAAAGAACCCACGGCGTTGGATAAATCCGGCTCTCTGGATTGAGGTGCCCACCTTATCGGAACGTCAACTATCAGAAATGCCAGGGAGAGGAACTTGACCGATCTATTCACGACAAAGCCCAAGCCTCCCTTGGCCGAACTCCTGCGGCCCAAGACGCTGGACGAATTCGTCGGGCAACGGCACTTGCTCGGCCCCGGCAAGCCGCTGCGTCTCGCGTTCGAGGCGGGCAAGTTGCACTCGTTCATCCTCTGGGGGCCGCCAGGCGTGGGCAAGACCACCCTAGGGCGCCTGGCCGCCAGTGCGACCGACAGCCGATTCATCGCCATCTCGGCCGTGCTGGCCGGGGTGAAGGACATCCGGCAAGCCATCGACGAGGCCCAGGCCGAACTGGACAACCATGGTCGATCGACGGTGCTTTTCGTCGATGAGATCCATCGCTTCAACAAGGCGCAGCAGGATGCCCTGCTGCCCCATGTCGAGTCGGGGCTCCTGACCCTGGTGGGGGGGACGACCGAGCATCCGGGGTTGGCGGTCAATTCCGCACTGCTCGCGCGCGCGCAGGTCTATACCCTCGAACCGCTGTCCAGCGACGAACTGAACCAGCTCTACGAACGCGCACTGCCGCATCTCCAGGGCGTCACGTTGGACGCGGACGCGCTGGACCTGCTAAGGGGCTTTGCCGATGGCGATGGCAGGCGCTTCCTCAATCTGCTTGAGCAGGTGACGAATGCTGCGTCTGGCGCTGGCAAGACCGTGGTCGATGGCGAGTTTGCCAGGCTGTCCACCAGTCCATCGCTGCGCAGGTTCGACAAGGGCGGTGACGAGTTCTACTGGCAGCTCTCAGCCTTCCACAAGTCGCTACGGGGCTCCGACCCCGATGCGGCCCTGTATTGGCTGGCCCGCATCCTCGACGGCAGCGGCGACGTGAGCCAAGTGACCCGCCGCATGGTGGTGATGGCCAGCGAAGACATCGGCAATGCCGACCCGCAGGCGCTGCAACTGGCACTCAATGCCGCGCTGGCCTACGACAGGCTGGGCTCGCCCGAAGGCGAGATACCGCTGGCCCAGGCGGTGACTTACCTCGCTCTGGCCCCCAAGTCGAATGCCACCTATGCGGCCTGGGATCAGGCCAAGGCATTCGTCAAGCGCAGCGGCTCCCAGCCTGTGCCGCTTCATCTTCGCAATGCGCCGACGAAGCTGATGAAGCAGATGGGATATCACGAAGGCTACCGCTACGCGCATGATGAGCCCAACGGTTATGCCGCTGGGCAAACCTATTTTCCCGAGGGCGTGGCGCGGCCGGGCTGGTACCAGCCAACGGACAGGGGCGTCGAGCGAAGGCTGGGAGAAAGGCTTACTTGGCTGCGTTCGCTCGATGACGCGACGCCGCCAAGCCCGGACGCTTGACCGACCTCCCCCCGAAATCGGCCCATCGCTACCTCACGAACTACAGGATAAGAACATGCCAGACGCGTCTCTCGGTGAATCCTCGGCGAGTATCCGACGAAGACGAGTTGCCCGCTATCTGCACACGGAGTCTGGTGCTGCGGTGCTGCTGGTGATCGTCACGGTCGTGGCGCTGGCGTGGGCGAACTCGCCGCTATCCGATGCCTATTTCGAATTGTGGCACCTGGACGTCGGGTTTGACTTCGGGCCGCTGGGCCTGCACATGGATCTGCATCACTGGGTCAACGACGGCCTGATGGTCGTCTTCTTCTTCCTGATCGGCCTGGAGGTGCGTCAGGAATTCGCCCACGGGTCGCTTAGGGACCGCAGCCGTGCTCGTCTCGCTCTGATCGCGGGGGTCGCGGGTGTCGTGCTTCCCGCGCTGGTGTATGTCCTGATCGTGGGGCTGGCCGGAAGTGAGGGCCTGCACGGGTGGGGGGCGGTGGTCGGCACCGATACGGCGTTCATGCTGGGCACCCTGGCGATCGTCGGCCCGTGGCTATCCGGTCAGTTGCGCGTGTTCTTGCTCACCCTGACCGTGGTCGATGACTTCCTCGCCGTGTCCATCATCGGCATCGTCTATAGCGAGGAGATCCGGGTCGTCCCGTTGCTGATCGCCCTCGCCAGTCTCGTCGGGTTGTGGTTGCTAGGACGCAACCGCCAGTGGCGGGCAACGCCCTATGTGCTGATCGTGATCGTGCTGTGGCTCGCGACCGTGTACTCCGGCATCCATGCCTCCCTCGCCGGGATGGCCGCGGGGCTCCTGATCCCCGCCTACGCAACGCAACGTCACAAGGTCGTCGCGGCAAGACAGTTGTTCCGTGACTTCTGGCAGTCTCCGAGTGCCGCATCGGCCCGCGCGGTGGACTGCGGGCTGTCCCGGGGTATCTCGGTGAACGAGCGGCTGCACGAGTTCCTGCGGCTGCCGACAGCGCTGCTGATCGTGCCGGTGTTCGCCTTGGCGAACGCCGGGGTGGACCTGCGTGGTGGGCTGCTCGCTGAGGCCTTCGGCTCGCCCGTGACCTGGGGCGTCATCGCGGGGCTCGTGCTCGGCAAGCTCCTGGGCATCGGGCTCATCACTCTCGCCGCGGTCCGCCTCGGCCTGGGGCGCTTGCCGGCGGGTGTCGGAATGGGGAGCGTGTTCGGTGGTGCGGCACTGTCCGGGATCGGGTTCACCGTGTCGCTGCTCATCATCGGGCTCGCGTTCGGCACGACCTCCGACCTGGGCCGCCAGGCGACGGTCGGCGTGCTCGTGTCGATGATGCTCGCCACGTTGCTCGGGCGGCTCATCTTCAAGGTTGCCGCTCGCAGGTGGGGTGAGGAGACCGCCGATCTGCCGATGGTGCTTGAGCCGCCGGTCGATCCCGAGGTCGATCACATTCGCGGGCCAGAGGACGCGCAGCTCACGCTGGTGGAGTACGTGGACTTCGAGTGCGCGTACTGTGCGCACGCTACCGGTTCTTGGGAGGATCTGCGCGCCCACTTCGGGGACGACCTGCGGTATGTGGTGCGCCAGTTGCCGCACCACCCGCATGGGCCGATCGCCGCGCGTGCGTCCGAGGCGGCATCGAATCAGGGGATGTTCTGGCCGTGGCTGGACTTCGTGTTCACCCGTCAGCACGCGCTGGAGCGCGAGGATCTGATCGGCTACGCCGTAGGGCTTGGGCTCGACGTCGATCGGTTCATCGCGGATCTCGACAGCCCTGCGGTGATCGAGCGTGTCGAGCGCGACCTCGCCAGTGCGGTCGCCAGCGGTGCGCATGTCACGCCGACGTTCTTCGTCGAGGGTCGCCGCCTGCGCGGCAGCTACGACGCCCGCACTCTCACCGCAGCGCTCGAAGCCAGCCGCCGCGGCACCCGAACTCAGGAAGTCCCGTCCTGAGCGGGACGAACTACAGGATAAGAACATGCCAAACAATTCTTTCGGTGAATCCTCTTGTACCGCTGCGGCCAGCGGCCTCGTGCAGGTGCGTGGCGCGCGCGAGAACAACCTCAAGGAGGTGGACGTCTCCATCCCGCGTAACGCGCTGGTGGTGTTCTCGGGTGTCTCCGGCTCCGGGAAGTCCTCGCTGGCCTTTGGCACCATCTATGCGGAGGCCCAGCGGCGCTACTTCGAGTCGGTGGCCCCCTATGCGCGGCGACTGATCGACCAGGCCGGCGTGCCGGACGTCGATGCGATCGACGGCCTGCCGCCGGCGGTGGCGCTGCAACAGCAGCGGGGCTCCAGCAACGCGCGTTCCTCTGTGGGCAGTGTGACCACCTTGTCCAGCCTGGTGCGGATGATGTATTCGCGCGCCGGCGCCTACCCAGCCAACCAGCCGATGCTGTACGCCGAGGATTTTTCGCCCAACACTCCGCAGGGAGCGTGCCCGACCTGCCACGGCCTGGGCCATGTGTACGAGGTGACTGAGGCCATCATGGTGCCCAATCCCTCCCTGAGCATCCGCGAGCGGGCGATCGCCTCCTGGCCCCCCGCCTGGCAAGGCCAGAACCTGCGCGACATCCTGGTCAGCATGGGCTACGACGTTGACCGACCGTGGAAGGACCTGCCGAAGAAGGATCGCGACTGGATTCTGTTCACCGAGGAAACACCGACGGTGCCGGTGTACGCCGGCTTCACGCCCGCCGAAACCCGCGCCGCGCTCAAGCGCAAGATGGAGCCGAGCTACATGGGCACCTTCACCGGCGCCAGGCGCTACGTGCTGCACACCTTTGCCAACACCCAGAGCGCGTTGATGAGAAAGCGCGTGTCCCGGTTCATGGAGGGCAAACCGTGCCCCACCTGCCACGGCAAGCGGCTCAAGCCCGAGGCGCTGTCGGTCACCTTCGCCGGCGTGGACATCGGCGCGTTCATGCAGATGCCGCTGGACCAGTTGGCGGCCTTGCTCGAACCCATCGCCCAGGGCGATTTCCGCGCCCATGCAGCGGGGGCGGCTACGGACAAGGAAGCGACCCGACGCGACCGTGCCGAACGCGCGGCCTCCGGCCGCGCCGTCCATGCGGTATCGCCCGACGTGCGCCGCACCTCGGCGCTATCGGAAGAAAAGCGCCTCGCCGCGCAGCGCCTGGCCGGTGGCGTGATGGCACGCCTGCGCCAACTGCGTGGGCTGGGCCTGGGCTACCTGACGCTGGACCGGGCCACGCCGACGCTTTCGGCCGGCGAGTTGCAGCGCCTGCGGCTGGCCACGCAATTGAGTTCCCTGCTGTTCGGTGTCGTGTACGTGCTCGACGAGCCCTCCGCGGGCCTGCACCCCTCCGATAGCCAGGCCCTGTACGACGCGCTCGACCGGCTGCGCGACGCCGGCAACTCGGTGTTCGTGGTGGAGCACGACTTGGACCTGATGCGCCGCGCGCAATGGCTGGTGGATGTCGGGCCGGATGCTGGGGAGCGTGGCGGCCGCGTGCTCTACAGCGGCGAGCCGGATGGCCTGCGCAAGATTGCCGAATCGCGTACTGCACGCTACCTGTTCGATGAGATCCCCGCGCCGGGAAGCCGGGCACGCGAAGCGACCGGCTGGCTGGAGCTGCAGGACATTCACCGCCACAACCTGCATGGCGTGAATGCGCGCATTCCGCTGGGCGTGCTGACGGCCGTCACCGGCATCTCCGGCTCGGGCAAGTCCAGCCTCGTCGCGCAGGCCCTGCCGGAGCTGGTGCTGCTGCACCTGGGCCACGAGCCGGAAGACGATGTAGCCGAAAGCGCCACCAGCGAAGGGCCGGCAGTGATCGAAGCGACCGGCGGCCATCTGGCGGGCGACGTGGACGCCGTACAGCGTCTGGTGCAGGTGGACCAGAAACCGATCGGGCGCACGCCCCGATCCAACCTGGCCACCTACACGGGCCTGTTCGACCATGTGCGCAAGCTGTTCGCTGCCACGCCCGATGCGCGACGCCGCCGCTACGATGCCGGACGGTTCTCGTTCAACGTCGCCAAGGGGCGCTGCGAGACTTGCGAGGGCGAGGGTTTCGTCAGCGTGGAACTGCTGTTCATGCCCAGCGTGTACGCGCCGTGCCCGACCTGCCATGGCGCGCGCTACAACGAGGCCACGCTGAAGGTGCAGTGGAACGGGCGCAACATCGCCGAGGTGCTGCAGATGACCGTGGACGAGGCCAGCGTATTCTTCGCGGGTGAAGACGCGGTGGCAAGGCCCCTGCAACTGCTGCGCGACATCGGACTGGGCTATCTGCGCCTGGGGCAAGCGGCCACTGAGCTTTCCGGTGGCGAGGCGCAGCGCATCAAGCTGGCGACCGAGCTTCAGCGCAGCCAGCGCGGCCGAAGCCTGTACGTGCTCGACGAGCCGACCACCGGGCTGCATGCGTCGGATGCCGACCGGCTGCTGGTGCAGTTGCAGCGCCTGGTCGATGCCGGCAATACCGTAGTGATGATCGAGCACGACATGCGTGCGGTGGCCCAGGCCGACTGGGTGATCGACGTAGGGCCAGGCGCGGGCGCTGCCGGCGGCAGCATCGTGGTGGCGGGTTCCCCTCAGCAGGTGGCCCGAAAGTCTGGCAGCCGAACCGCTCCGTTCCTTGCACGGGAGTTGGCGCGGGCCGAGTAGCTTAGTTCGCCAAATGTTGCCAGCTTCGCGGGGCATTGATCGTCGCCACACGGTGGTGACGGTCGCTGCCCGAGTCGCGTCACCCTTCCTGAGTCAGAGCAAGATAGGGATTGTTGGGCGGTATTTCGGCGAATACCAAGGACCTATTTTCGAGGAGGTAGCCATGCAGTCGGCGGGACTTCCTCGGGCCCGTGACTTCACAGGTCCAAATGTTCAGGCCATTTGGGTGCTTGCGGTGTAGCTGCAGTTTCTCAAAGCGCTTTTGCACCCACTGCCAATCCTGTTGCTTGTCCTGCCTGGCCAGCGCATCCACCTGGGGATGTTCCTGCGCGTAGCGCTGGAACACGCCGGGACTGACCAGGTAGGCGGTGTCGCTCACCGTATGCACGAGCGCCTTGGCGTCGTTGATGATGAGTCGCCGCGCGGCGACTCCCTGTTGCAGCCACGTCATGAAATGCTCCCCGGACGGTATCGCGACTGTTGGAGTTGATGCAGGTCCAGGCGCAGGGGTAAGTGGCAAGGGAGACGCTGCGGCTGTGGTTGGGGCAGGAACGTCAGGCTGGGCAGGGACTTTCTCCACTGGCTCTTCACCCTTCCCCATGTCGGCCGTGCCATCCAATCCAACCATCGCCAGCATGTCCTCCATGACGTCGGGCACGGGCGGGGCCGCAGTCGGCAAGGCGGTATCGCTGCGAGGGCATTCCCAAGGGGGAGTCTCCTGACCTTCGGGTGCCGGCTGCCCCACGACCGCGGGCGGTGTGCCTGGTGCACTGCCGTTGGTTTCCGCTGGCGTCGTGTCGATCGCCACCGTGCCTGCGAAAAGCGCTGGCCGCTCGCCGGATTTCCAGATCAGCGCGGGCGCGAGGCGCAACAGGGTGAACGAGTAGGACCAGCCGGTTGCACTGGTCACGGTCGCGCGCCAGACCGCCTTGCCGTCTGAGGTGGGCTGGAGCATGCCGTGGTCCTGCAGCACGTTGAAGACGGCGGTGTTGTTCGCAGGAATGCCATCGATCCCCTGAGACAGCAGGTGCGCGCGCAGCTTGTCCGAGACCGTCTTGCTCACCAGCCACAGCCCATCCTCAGTGAGCCAGCCATCGGAGGCTTCCGGCTGATTCAGCTTCAACTGTTCCTTGAGCAGGAAGCGCAGCCCGTCCAGCAGCTTGCGTTGCAGCGCGTGCCTGGGCGCGGCCATGGCGCGCGCGGGATCGCCGCCCAGTTCCTGTGCCACAGAAGCGCGATCAGCCTGCACGACCAGTTCACCCAGCACGCCGGCGTGCTCGTACTGCCCGGCCAAGACGTAGAGCAATGGTGCCCACAGAGACGGATAGCCGCTGAGCCAGTCCAGGAGCGGACCATCGAGCAATTGGCGGTAGAGCAGCCCTGTTGCGGCGCTGTGCAACCGGTACTCGCGGTCTTCGCGGTAGCGGAAGCGGTACGGCTGGTGCAGCGGGCCGTGCCAGGGATGCCACAGCGAGCCGTCTGCCAGCTCGACCAGTAGATCGACGGCCACCTTGCCGATGTCGTGCAGCAGCGCGGCGTAAGCAACGGCGGCGGTCCAGGCTTCCGACTGCGCCGCCTGGTCTTCGGGGCTGGCGCCGATGGGCAACAGATGGGACTGCCGCAGCTTGAGCGCATAGGCGACGATCTCCAACCCGTGATCCAGCATTCCGCCGGGGTAAGCGTGGTGATGGCTCTCGGAAGCGGGGAATTGCTGGACCAGCTCGGCGTAGCGCTCCAGCGGCGTGCGGTACAGCGTGGCGAACTGCCGGCGCGACAGCGACGTGCGCTGCCAGATGTGTTCCAGCAGCTTCTGTCGGCGCGGTGTCGCCAGCAGCGATGCGGCCGATTCGGGCCGTAGCAGCCCTTTGGGGAGGTCGGTGGCGGGCGCTGGTGATGGGGCAGTGACCGGAGGCCGTTTTCGCTGGAACAGGGAGAGCATGCGGGTGTCCTCTGGGGGGGGGCGGCCGGGAGGCCTTTTCGCCTTTTCGAGGTAGGGCCTTTCCCCTTGCACCCCCATTCCCTTGCCATTTCGGCCCTTTGGCCTTTAACCGTTTCGGTATAACGGGACATGGGATGCGGCTCCAGCGTCAATGGGGAACCCGCTGGAATGGATTGGACGGCGAGCCGGTACCGGTCGCGCTCTATGCTGCGTGGACGCCGCTTCCGCCAGGTAGGTTCTCGCAAGGCGACAAAGTTGACAAATGCGACAAGGGAGACTAGAGTGAATCCTGTCTCAAACCTGCCTGGGAGATCACCATGCCCAATGCCATTGAATTCATTGCCGACCGTCTGCCGCGCGTCACGGTGGAGGATGTGCGCCGCTTCGCCGATACCGTTGAAATCCGGGATGCCACGGCTTTCGCTGCCGAGCTGCAGGCGTTCGTCCACGAGCGTGTGGAGGCGGTGAAACTGTCCGCCGACCTGGAAGTGGAGACGGTGGGACAGGCCCTGGCACGCAAGGCGGGCGCGCTGCGCGCCGAGATGCGCTGGGCGCCGAGTGAAACCGACGTCCAGCGCGGCCGCGCCGTGTTGTTGGAAACCTTCAACCAGCCGCATAACCTGACGCCTCCCGAGTACGCCAAGCTGGCGGACAAGTCGCGCCAGCAGATCTACAAGGACATCCTCGCGCGCCGGCTGCTGGCGCTGAACGTGGGGCCGCGCGGCCAGAAGCTGCCCGACTGGCAGCTCGACCCGGTGAAGCAGCAGTTGACCCAAACCGTGCTGCAGGGGGTCGAGGGCATCGACCATTGGACAATCTACCGTGCCCTGTCCGAACCGCTCGAAGGCTTGGGCGGACGTTCGCCGGTGGATGCGGTGACGCACAGCACGATCGACGACGTGGCCGAAGCCGTGTTCAACGTGCTGGGCGTCCAGGTGCATTGAGGCAAGACCGCCATGAGCCGCGAACTGCCCTTGTTCCTGATCGATGCGGGTGAACTGCTCCAGCACGTGAGCCGCGTCGTCTATCGGGGCAGCCCGCTGTACTATGGCCGCAGCAGCACCAATCGCTACGACGACCCGGCGCGGACCTACGGCGTGCTCTACCTGGGCCGCGACCTGCCCACGGCGCTGATGGAGTCGGTGTTTCACAAGCACCAGTGGCTGGCGGACGAGAAACGGTCAATCGCGCTGAAGGAAGTCGAGAGCCGCCTGGTGCGCGCCGTGGGCGTCTTGGGCGACGTGCGCCTGGCCGATCTCACGGCCGAGGGTGTCATGGCGGGCTACTTCGGCCTGAACCTGGAACAGTTGGCCAGCCGCGACTACACGCACACGCAGCAAGTGTCCGCCCAGGTGCATGCGATGCTCGGAGACGACGGCCAGCCGCTGTTCGACGGGGTGCTCTATCCATCGCGCAACAACTATCCCGCAAAGAGCATCGCCCTGTTCGAGCGTGCGGCAGCAAAGGTTGACGTTGTCGATGACATCGACCTGGTGGACCATGTGGACTGGCCGCGCTTCGTTGCCAGGTATCGCGTCGGCGTGGAGCCGGATCCCGACCCGGTGGAACCGGATGACGAAGAGTCCTGAAGCAGCAAGAGACACATTGAAGCCCCAAACAGAATGAAAAGGACCAAACTGGAATAGGCATCCCTCAGTAGCAGGAGACGACCATGAACGCCACGACACGCATCAGCACCGCAGAACGCCTCGGCCGCACCTTTGGTCGCGGATGGCGTGCCTACGTGCGCTGCGAACGCCGGGCATCGAGCTGGTTGGTGTCCAAGGGGATGCCGGGGGTCGGTGCCACCACGCTCGTGTGGGTGGTCAAGCTGGTTGCGCTCGGGGTGCTGCTGTACACCACCTTCTGGCTGGCGGTGTTGCTACTGCTGGGCGTTGC
>Ga0255336_101264_pt1 | contig 19965 bp, 16 predicted proteins | sample MeOH1_35cm_T3_17_FD_189102 | JGI IMG/M metagenome (GOLD analysis project Ga0255336, IMG submission 189102) | Sandy soil microbial communities from University of British Columbia, Vancouver, Canada - MeOH1_35cm_T3_179 | ecosystem: Engineered > Artificial ecosystem > Sand microcosm > Unclassified ...
GGTCTATCTCGCCCAGCAGTATGGAGCCAGGGGCGTGCTCATCTACTCCGACCCCGCCGACGACGGCTACTTCCGCGGAGACGTCTACCCGAAGGGTCCTTACCGTCCCGAATCCGGTGTCCAGCGCGGCTCGGTACAGTTTCTTCCCATCTATCCCGGCGATCCTCAGACACCCGGCGTCGCCTCGACGCCCAATCTTCCCGACTCAAAGCGCATTCCCCTGGCGGAGCTCAAGGGCAACCAGCCCTCGATTCCATCGAACCCCATCTCTTACAAGGATGCCGCTCCCATCCTCAAGTGCCTCGACGGCCCGGTCTCTCCCCGCACGTGGCAGGGATCGCTTCCCTTCACCTACCACGTCGGTGGAACCAGCCGCGTGACCGTCCACATGAACCTGGAGCAGGACACAGCCCTCCGCACCATCTGGGACGTCGTCGGCACCATCGAGGGAACCGATCCTGCACAGAAGGATGACTGGGTGGTCGCCGGGAATCACCGCGATGCCTGGGTCTTTGGAGCGGTCGATCCCAACTCCGGCACGGCGGCCATGCTCGAGACAGTTCATGGACTGGGCGATCTGCTCAAGCAGGGATGGCGTCCCAAACGCAGCATCGTCATCGGCTCGTGGGATGCAGAAGAAGAGGGCCTGATCGGCTCTACCGAGTGGGTCGAGCAACATGCCCCGCAGCTTGCTCACGCTGTGGCCTACTTCAACACCGATGTCGGCGTCTCCGGACCGGACTTCAAGGCCGCTGCCGTTCCTTCGCTCAAACAATTTGTCCGCGAGGTCTCCAGACAGGTGCCATCGCCCAAAGGAGGCACTGTCTATGAGCAATGGAGGCTGAACCAGCAGGATGATGCTGAGCGCCGCATGTCATCCACCTCGGGAACTCCCGGCGGCCCGTCGCGCTTCAACGCTCAGGTCGAGGACGACGTCCGGGTAGGCGACCTTGGTTCCGGCTCCGACTATACCCCCTTCATTCAACACCTCGGCGTGCCCTCCACGGATATCGGCTCCGAGGGTCAATATGGCGTCTATCACTCGGCTTTCGACAACTACAACTGGTTCATCAAATTCGCCGATCCGACGTTTGTGTATGAGCAGCAACAGGCCCGCATCTTCGGCCTGGAGATTCTACATATGGCGAATACCGACGTGCTGCCCTACGACTACCAGCTCTACGGAAAAGAGATCGTCAGCTACCTTGGCAATGCACAGAAGCATGCGGTTACAAGCAAGCTGAGTCTGGACTTCGCTCCGGCGTTAGCGGCGGCGCATCGCTTCGAATCGGCAGGAGGTGCCATCCGCTCGCGGCAGCAGGCGCCTCCAACTGAGGCAACCGCTATCAATAACGCACTGCGAGCCGCCGAGAGCGCCCTGCTGAATCCCGAAGGCCTGCCGCATCGTCCCTGGTACAAGCACACGATCTACGCTCCAGGCGAGTACACCGGCTACGCCGCGGTCGTCATTCCCGGAGTCAACGAGGCGATCGATGCTCCTGACGCTGAGCGCGCGCGAGCCCAGCTCAACCAGCTCACCGAAGCCCTGAACCGAGCCGCCGGCATACTCGAAGCTGCGACGAAGTAAGTCGCAAACATCCCCTTCCAACAGAAAAAATGAAAAAGAACCCGTAATTTGGCTAAGCGGCTACTTTATGGGTTCTTTATATGCTGTCCAAGGGGGGCGACGGGCTGAGCCGTCCGGCAGCCTTTTGGGCCAAATTAGGATTAATTTGCTAGATTTGGCACGGAAAATCGCCTTTTTGCAGGGTAGAACAAGACCACGGACGCAGCGATTCAATCTCAGTTGCTCGCACGCGATCTAGCGTTCGGTTTGGTCATCGTGAGCCTCGAATCATTCTCGTGGGAATCTTCACGTACTGGGTAGAAAAACCGGTTGCGACACGGGAATACAGAAAATAATTGCAAAGCCTGGCTAATCGAGATTATAGTCGTTTATCGATATATCGAAGATCGATCTATTATGCCAAAACGAAAATTCGATCCCCTACCTTCCGCTGCGTTTCAGATCCTGCTCTCGCTTGCGGGGGAAGAGCTTCACGGCTATGCCATCATGCGGCAAGTCGCCGAGCAAACCGCCGGCCGCATGAGGCTCGGCCCCGGAACTCTCTATAGCTCAATCCAGATGCTTCTCGAAGAAAAATGTATCGAAGAAGTCGACCGGAGCGAGGATGCAACCCCGGGCCGCGAACGCCGCCGATACTATCGGCTGACATCGACCGGACGTAAGCTGGCACGTTCCGAAGCCGATCGGCTTGGCGACCTTTTGCGTGTCGCTCGCTCGAAGAAGATCTTTAGGGGGGACTATGTCTGAAAAGATCTATGCTTTGCTCCTGCGGCTCTATCCTTCCAGCTTTCAAAAAGCCTATGGTGAAGAAGCGTTGCAACTCTTCCGCGACCGCGCACGCGATGAAAGAGGATTCCTCTCCGGCCTGCGACTCTGGTTCGACCTGCTGGGCGATCTTGCCGTCTCTCTCCCACGAGAGTATCGCTCTGCTTCCGCGGCGGTCGTTGTCTCGCAGGCACCGTATCTTTCGAACGGCATACCTTCGTTCCATACTCTGGACGTGGAAGCATTTAGCTTCCGTTCGCTGTTTTATGGAGGAGTCGCATCGCTCGTGGTCTACAGTTCCATCCTGGTTCTCATTGGCCATGGAGGAAACCTCCTCCCCAATCCTGCTCACGATAGCCAGAGAGCTCCGAGGTCTTCCGAAACTATCCCGAAGCGACGGCCGACGATCATCCTCTCGTATATGCCTGCCAAACTCGCTTCTGGGTCGATGGTTAAGCTCACCGCGACGGTATCTGCCGTCGGCGGTGAGGCGCCGACGGGGAACGTGCGCTTTTTTGACGGAATCACCGTTCTGAATATGGGCGAGCTCGAAGATGGCACCGTCACGGTCAAAGGAAAGCTACCCCACAGTGCGAAGCACACCCTTAGGGCAACTTACTTAGGCGATGCCAGGTACAGTCCAGCCAGCTCGACTGAGGAAAATCAGTGAAGTCAAGGAATATTTCGGGATCTTTTTCAAGAAAAGCCTTTCCCTAAAGAGAGGCCTTTCCATTCAATTAACCATCTTCAAAGAACCGTTTCAACAACTGTCATTCTGAGGCAAACCGAAGAATCCCCGCTCCCGTACCGTTGCGAAACCACCCTGCCACGGAGGATCTGCGCTCTCCTCACCACCAATCACCACATACAGCAAAGGGCGGGATTTTTCCCGCCCTTGCCCACATCAACCAATCGAAGCTAGCTTCGCAGAGCCATCTGCTCGGTGACGATCTGAGTAAGGTCGGGCTTCTTCAGGCCATGCTCACGCTCGTTGAACTGATCCACCTTGCTCGACCAGTTCATGGAGCAGAACTTCGGCCCGCACATCGAGCAGAACGCCGCTTCCTTGTAGTAGTCGTCCGGCAGCGTCTCATCGTGCATACCGCGAGCCGTGTCCGGATCGAGTGAGAGCGCAAACTGCTTGTCCCAGTCGAAGGTGTAGCGTGCGTGCGAGATCGCATCGTCACGGTCGCGCGCGCCGGGACGGTGACGAGCGATATCGGCTGCATGAGCGGCGATCTTGTAGGCGATGATGCCGTCCTTTACGTCCTTCTCGTTCGGCAGCCCAAGGTGCTCCTTCGGAGTCACATAGCAGAGCATCGCCGCGCCGTGCCATCCGATCATCGCCGCGCCAATCGCGCTGGTGATGTGGTCGTATCCCGGAGCAATATCGGTCACCAGCGGCCCCAGCACATAGAACGGAGCGCCGTCGCAGAGCTCGACTTCCTTGTCCACCTGCTCCTTGATCTTGTCCATCGGCACGTGGCCCGGACCTTCGATCATCACCTGCACGTCGCTCTTCCACGCCTCGCGGGTAAGCTCTCCCAACGTCTTCAGCTCGGCAAACTGCGCCTCGTCGCTGGCGTCGGCTACGCAGCCCGGACGAAGACCGTCTCCCAGGGAGTAGCTGACGTCGTACTTCGCCATGACCTTGGTGATGCGGTCGAAGTTCTCGTACAGGAAGTTCTGCTTGTGGTGGTGCGTCATCCACTGCGCCATGATCGCGCCGCCACGGCTGACGATTCCGGTGATGCGCTTGGCCACCATCGGGACATACTGGATCAGCACGCCCGCGTGAATCGTGAAGTAGTCCACGCCCTGCTGTGCCTGCTCCTCGATCACCTCGAGGTACATGTCGATGTTCAGATCCTCGACGCGCTTCACACGGCTCAGGGCCTCATACAGCGGCACCGTTCCAATCGGCACCGGGCTATGCCGGAGGATCGCCTCGCGAATCATGGGGATATCGCCACCGGTGGAGAGATCCATCACGGTATCGGCACCGAAGTGAACCGCCGTGTGCAACTTGCGGAGCTCTTCGTCGACATTGGACACCAGAGCCGAGTTGCCGATGTTCGCATTGATCTTGCAGAGAGATTCCACGCCGATGGCCATGGGCTCCAGCTCAACGTGGTTGATGTTGGCCGGGATAATCATTGTTCCCTTGGCCACTTCGCTGCGCACCAGCTCGGGGGAGATCTTCTCGCGCTGGGCAACGAATGCCATCTCTTCCGTGATCAGTCCTTTGCGTGCAAAGTGCATCTGCGACATATTCCAGTCGCCCGTCCGCTCGGCCTCGGCCTTACGCTTGACGATCCACTCCGCCCGGCCCGTCGGAACCTTGTATCCATTGCCGTTCGTGCCGTTTCCACCGGGATGATGATTGCCATTTGTGCTCATAGGAAGAACCCTCTTTCAACGAAATCGCTGCGCCGCAAGCTGACGTACCCCGAGTATATCGCTGTTACATACAACGTCGCACCGTAGGCTCCGGCAGCCAACCTAAAGCTTGGCCTCGCATCCAACCCACCAGAACGCGCACGACCGTGAGTTCTCCGGCGAACGCAGCCGTCTCTCCACGGAAATCCGAATCTTTCCCGCGCTGTGCATGCATAGGCGCCAGCAGCTCAGCGCGGCCAAATATGAAAAGGAGCTCCATCCATGAAAATGTTCTCCGCCAACATCGAAGACCTGCGTACCCTCTATGTCACCAACCTTCAGAAGGCCCTCGACATGGAGCAGAAGATCACAGACGCCCTGCCCAAGATGATCGAGAAATCGACCGATCCCCAGCTCGCCACCGCATTCCGCGATCACCTGCGGCAGACCGAAGGCCATGTAGCCAAGGTTGAGGCGCTGCTGCGAAACGCAACAGGAGACAACGACACCGAGACTTGTAAAGCCATCGGCGGCCTTATTACAGAGGCTGAGGACAGCATCAAAGACGCCACCGACACAGCGATTCGCGATATCACCCTCATCGCTGCCGGCCAACAGGTCGAGCATCATGAGATTGCCTGCTACGGCACACTGCGCACATGGGCCAACACTCTCGGCCTGACTAACGATGCCCAGGTTCTCGAATCGATCCTGCAGGAGGAGAAGGAAGCCGACAAGCTGCTCAGTTCCATCTCCAACGGCGTCAATCTGCAGGCCGCCGCTTAATCTCCATTCCACGCAAAAAGTGCCGGCAGGGGACCCTGTTCCCTGCCGGCTTTTGATGGAGACTACTCGTTCCGCAGCGCAACCATCGGGTTGATCCTTGACGCCTTGCGGGCCGGAAGATATCCCGCCAGCGCCGCCACAGCACCCAGCAGTACCGCCATGACAATAAAGGTCATCGGGTCCGTAGGCGTGGTCCCAAAAAGCAACGAGGCAATCAGATTGGCCACCGCAATCGATACCACCGCGCCGACACCGATTCCCACCGCCGCCATCCGCAGCGTCTTCGAGAGCACGCCCATCTGCACGTTCCCCGGCGAGGCGCCCAGCGCCATCCTCACGCCAATCTCCTGCGTCCGCCGCGTCACGGAGTAGGAGATCACTCCATAGATTCCGAGCGAAGCCAGCACGAGCCCCAGAGCCGCGAAGACACCCACCAGCATCATGAAGAACTGCCGGGGAGATATAGCATGATCCACCAGCCTTTGAAGTGGCCGGAACTCCACCGCCGGCTGGTTGGGATTGATCTCCCGCAACGTGCGCATTACGCTGCCCGCCAGTTGTTGCGGAGGAAGCTTGGTCCGCACAACCAGCGTAGCGCCGTCCGGTCCCCAGTCGCTTTGCATCATCGGCAGATACATCTGCCAGCCCGACTTGCCTTCCACGTTGGTGTCACGAACATCCGCGATCACGCCGATCACGCGGACATCCTTCTTGCCCATCACCGCCATCTTGCCAACGGCATCTTCTCCAGGCCACAGTCCTTTCGCAGCGCTCTCGTTCAGCACCACAGCACCTTCGCTCTTGTCGTTGTCCTGCCAGGTGAAGTCCCTTCCTCGCAGCCGCATCCCCATCGCGTTCAGATAACCTGGCGAGATGATGTAGACGAACGCCGAAGGAAGCTCGCCGGGTTTATACGTCTTGCCCTTGATCCTTGGCGGTCCCCACGATCGGTTCCGGTCGAGTGGAAGATTGTCGGAGAAGCCCACGGCATCGACCCCCGGCAAGCCGCCAACGCGATGCGCAATATTCTGAAGGATGGCGGTTCTCTTCTCCGTACTTCTGCCGTCATCATAGTCCACGCGAACCGCTGCGGCCGTACCGGGCCGGAACCCGAGATCCACATCCAGCACCCGCATAAAGCTCCTCAGCAGCAGACCTGCCCCCACTAACAACACACAGGCCAGCGCCACCTCAGAGATAACCAATGCTGTGCGCAGCCTCTCATGTTGACGCCCCTCGGTCGTGCCATGACCGCCGTCCTTCAGCGCCTCCTGCACATTCGTACGCGAGGCCCGCATACCGGGCACCAGCCCGAAGAGCACCGCCGTGGAAACGGCAATCAGCACCGTCCATCCCAGCGCCGCTCCATCCAGCCGCACGCTGCTCAACAGTGGAAGTGCAATCGAACCCTGATGCGCCAGATACCGCAGCAGGGCATAAGCGAGCCCGAGGCCCAGCGCCGCTCCTGCCCCGGCGAGCACCAGGCTCTCCGTCAGCAACTGCCGTATCAGGCGACCGCGCCCGGCTCCAAGAGCGCTCCGCAGAGCGAACTCCTTGCTTCGGGCCGCCGCTCGCGCGAGCAACAGGTTCGACAGGTTCACACACACGATCAGCAGGATCAACCCCACCGCGCTCCACAGCACAACCAGCGACCGCCGCAGCTTGCCGCTTACATAGTCCTTCAGAAAAACAGGATGGGCCGTGTAGTTGTGGTTCGAGTCAGGAAATTTCTTCCCCCAGTAAAACTGCGGGAATAATATGTTTGCCTCAGCCCGCGACTGTTCTATCGCCACACCGCGTTTCAGCCGCGCAATGATTGCAATCGTGTTCCCGTTGTATCGCATATCGTCCATGATCAGCGGCGTCAGGATGTCTACCTTCGCGCCCGGCGAGAACGCCGCTCCAAAGTCAAAGCTCTCCGGCAGCACTCCTGCCACGGTCACCGGCTTGCCATCGAGCGCAATCGTCTTGCCGACCAGGGAGCGGTCCCCGCCAAACTGCCGCTGCCAGAACGCATACGACAACATCGCCGCCGAGGGCCCACCCTTAATGGACTCCTCCGGAGTGAACTGCCGCCCCAGCATCGGCCCCACTCCAAGCACATGAAAGAAATTGCCCGCCACCATAATTCCCGTCACCGGTAGCGGAACCCCGCGTCCTGTCAGCTTGTAGTTATCCTCCGTCGAAAAAGCAAAGTAACCCGTCACGTCCTCATACGACTTGTTCATCAGCCGCAGATCTTCGTATGCATCGACCGAATAGGTCGACTCCGACAGCCCCTTCGCATCTGCCGGAGCGATCCATACCAGCCGCGAAGGATCGTAAAACGGCAATGGCCTCAGCAGAATCGTATTCACCACACTGAAGACGACAACGTTGGCCCCGATCCCCAACGCCAGAATCAGAATTGCCACCGTCGCGAATCCACGGTCGCGGCTGAGAGTTCGCATGGTGTAGCGAAGGTCCTGCAGCACCGTATCCAGCCACGGAAGACCACGCGACTCTCTCTGCTGCTCCTTGGCCTGCTCTACTCCACCAAACCGCACCAGTGCCCGACGCCGCGCCTCTTCCGGAGACACCCCGCTGCGCAGATTCTCCTCTGTCGCCATCTCGATGTGCGAGGTAACCTCAGCCTCCAGCTCGCGATCCATCGGCTCTTTGTGGAAGAAGGCTCCCATCCGCGCGGCTGCACGACGCAACGAATCCATCCACGATCCCTTCGATCTCTTCCCCTCGCTCCTCATCGCTCTTCGCCCTCCACGCTCATCGCCAGCACGCGGCCCATCACGCCTGCCAGCCGCTGCCAGTACGCCGTATCCTCGGCCAGCTGCTTTCTTCCCCGCTTCGTGATCGAGTAGAACTTCGCCCGGCGGTTGTTCTCCGAGGCTCCCCACGCCGCTTCGATCCACCCCCGCTGCTGCAGCCGCACCAGAGCCGCATAGATCGTCCCCTGGTTCAACAGCACCTCGTCACCGCTCACTTGCTCGATGCGCCGCGCGATTCCGTAGCCGTGCATCTCTCCCATCGCGGCTAAGGTCTGCAACACCATCAGATCCAATGTCCCCTGCAACAGATCCAGCTTTGCGTCTCCCATGAACCTCTCCTGTGGCATCCCCACATTTACACGTGTGGATACGCCACAGGAATAAAAAAGTTCACCGCGCTGTCATTTTTTCTTCCAAATCCTGTCGGGAGGGCCTTTCCTTACCTCTGAATCTGCAACCGGCGTAGAATAATTCAAGACGCCATGCCAAACCCTGACCGGAAGAGCCCGCTGAAGATCATCGTCGCAACCGTCCTTATTCTGGGGACTGTCGCCTATCTCGCCATCACCGGCGTGCGCGACAACAAGAGCTACTACGTCACCATCAGTGAGCTTCAGGGCATGGGGAACAAGGCTTATGTTCGCCATCTCCGCGTAGCAGGCAACGTAGCTCCGGGCAGCATCGAGCGCGCCGGCACCAACGCCACCTTTACCCTGCTTGAGCAGGGCAAGACGTTGCGGGTCGCCTATAAAGGCTCCGAGCCTCCACCGGACACCTTCAAGGACGACGCACAGGCGCTCGCCATTGGCACCTACGGCCGAGACGGTGTCTTCCACGCCACTCAGCTTCAGGCCAAGTGCGCCTCGAAGTATGCTCCTGCGGCAGGCCAGAAGGCTCCCACGACTACAGCAACCGCTCTTCCCGCCACACGCTAAGTCTTCTTTTCTGAGCGCTCGCCATATACTCAGGGGAGACTCTCAGCCGAACTGCGCATGTCCACTGCCTCTCCAATTCGCGCCGAAGCCGCCACGACTGCCGCGGCGAGCCTCGATTCCGTCTCGAAGATCTATGGAGCCTTCGCCGCACTGCGCAACGTCTCAACTTCGTTCCCCGCGGGCTCCTGCACCGTTATCCTCGGCGAAAACGGGGCGGGAAAATCCACCCTGTTGCGCATCGTAGCGGGGCTCATCACTCCCACTCGGGGTAAGGCAGCCGTCTTCGGCGGCTTGCCTCAGTATTCCCGTCATCGTGTCGCCTACATGAGTCACTCCACCATGCTCTACGACGAGCTGACCGCGATGGAGAACCTCACCTACTTCGCGACTCTGCACCGTGGAGACGGCTGCGCCTGCGTCGGTTCGCCAGAGATGGCCCTTCGCGCCGTCGGCCTTGATCCGGCGCTCACCCGGCCCGTCGGACAGTACTCGCAGGGCATGCGTCAGCGTGCCTCCCTCGCCCGCGTGCTCCAGACCGATCCCGAGCTTCTTCTTCTCGACGAGCCCTTTTCCAATCTGGACGTCTCGAGCGCAAGCCACCTGGTCGAGCTTCTCGCCGACTTCCGTACCTGGCCCGTTCCCGGCGGAGGTGCCCGCACCCTCATCCTTACTACCCACCAGGCCTCGCTCGCCGAGCCTCTCGCCGACCGTACCCTCATGATGCGTCAGGGACAGGTTGTCGAAACCTCCACCGGACCCAAGGGATGAAATCAGCCGCGCCCACCAAGACGAACGCAGCCCGCCTTCTCGACTCCCTCGGTATCTCCTACGAGCTTCGCTCCTACGAGGTCGACCCTGAGGATCTCACTGCCCTCTCGGTCGCCCGCAAGATCGGTCTGCCCCCTGAGCAGGTCTTTAAGACTCTCCTCTCCCACACCAGCACCGGGGAACATCTCTTCGCCGTCATTCCGGGAGACGCCGAACTCGACCTGAAAAAGCTCGCGCAAGCCGCCGGAGCCAAAAAAGCCGAACTCGCCTCCCTCAAAGAAGTGGAGCCCCTGACCGGCTACATTCGCGGTGGAGTCACTGTGATGGGGGCGCGTAAGCCCTTTCCTGCCTTCGCGGACGAGACAATTGAGCTCTTTGATGTCATCAGCGTCTCTGCCGGACAGCGGGGCCTGCAGGTCATCCTCTCCCCTGCCGACTACCTCCGAGCCTCCCAGGCCACCCTGGCTGATCTGACCAAAGCCCACGCCGGAGATGCCCGTTGAGGTACATCACCTACGTCCTCGACCACCTTCGCAAGGACCTCCGCCTGGAGTGGCGCTCCCGCGACTCCATCAACGGCATGCTCTTCTTTGTGCTGCTGATGGTGGTCGTCTTCTCCATCGCCTTCGATCCCGCGGGCTACCCCACCGTCACGCGCCAGATCTCGGGAGGCATCCTCTGGGTCGGCCTGCTCTTTGCCTCGATGACCGCGCTCAACCAGTCCTGGACCCGAGAGCAGCGCAACCAGGTCCTTGAGGCCCAGCGCATGGCGCCGTCGCCCGCTTCGGCTCTCTTCGTAGGCAAGGCGATCGCCAATATGCTCTTCGTCCTTGCCGTCGAGGCCGTGCTGGCGCCCATCTTTGTCGTCTTCTTCAATCTGCATGTGCTCGGAAACGCCTGGCTGCTCGCGCTTATTCTTCCGCTCGGAACCTGGGCGCTGGTCGTCAATGGAACCTTCTTTGCCGCGCTCGGACTGCGAGCCCGCAATCGTGAGCTGCTTCTTCCGTTGATCCTTCTCCCCCTCTCGCTGCCCGCCGTTCTGATGATGGTGCAGGCGACGACCGGAGTTCTGACCGGCGAGCTGGACCCCATCTATATCCGTTCCTGGATTACCCAGCTTGCCGGATACGACATCATCTATACCGCCGTCTGCATCCTTCTGTTCGAGACCGTTCTCAACGCCGAGTGAGCCGCCGGACCGCCTTTCCGGTTTTCGCAATATTTTTCATGCCCACATCCTTCTGAACTTCCCAAGGATTTCGCGATAAAATAATTGCATCGTGGCCCGCTCCTCCACCCTCCGCAACATCTCCTGGCTTTGGTTGGCCGCTACTCTCGCTGTGCTCGTGGTTGGCTTTCGTCAGGCGATCTTTGTGGCTCCCATGGAAGAGACCATGGGCAACCTGCAGCGGATTTTTTACTACCATCTGGCGCACGCGATCCTCAGCCTCATCTTTCCCTACGTCAATGTGGCCGCCTCGCTGGCCTATCTTTACTGGCGTCATCGCGATCCCCTGAAGGCCCTTGGTGCAGATGCTCTTGCAGTGGCCTCCGCCGAAGTCACCGTCCTCTATGCCGGAATCTGTCTCGCTACCGGCGTGCTATGGGGTAAGCCCGCATGGGGCATCTGGTGGACATGGGATGCCCGCCTCACGACCGAACTCATTCTGTGGCTTCTCTACGTAAGCTACCTTCTGCTGCGCCGCTTTTCGCCCTCGGGCCAGACCGGAGTGCTCTCCGCTGTGCTCGCGGTCTTTGCGGCTATTGACGTTCCTATCGTCTTCATGTCGATCCGCTGGTGGCGCACGCAGCATCCGGCCCCGGTCTTCGGCCCTGAGGGTGGTGGTATCGATCCCGCAATGGCTCCCGCAGTCCTGTGGAATCTCGCCGGATGGGCGATGTGGGGGATATTCCTGATCGGCTTCCGCTTCGCTCTCGAGCGCCGCCGCCAGATCGCCGAGCAGGAGGCAGCTCTTCTTGCCCTCGAAGCCTCACTTGAGACTCCCCAATAAACTGGAGACCGCATGACCTGGCAGACCTTCTTCGACTTCTCCACCATGGCCCACCGGCATCTGGTCTTCGTCTACGGCGGTGTTATCGCCACCCAGCTGGTCTATCTTGGCTGGATCGCCCGTAACTGGAATCGCACCAGCGGCCGTTAGCCAATCCTCACAACTACATCTTTGCGCTTGTGGCGATTGCCCTCATGCTAACGGTGTATGGCGGCGGAGGGCTCTCGGTCGACAGAAAGCTCCGAATCTCCTAACTCCATCCCGAATTAAAAAAATCAACGAAGCTACATGAAGTAGCTTCGTTGTCCGAGAAGGATTTACAGACGATGCAAGAGCTCCCCATCTGGCAACTCTCCGCATCCGTTTGTATGAACACTGTATTGCAGAAAAGGTTTTGTTCCGCCGCAAAATCTTTTTTGCGTTTTCATTCGGCTTGCGACCCCACAATCCGGACCGATAGACTCGCTCCAGTGCCAAAATCCAGCTACCTCCCGCGAGTTCGTCTTCTCGCCCCGCTCTCCCTCGCTCTCCTGCTGCCCCTGGGCTGCCGTCGCAACAGTTTTCCCGATGTTCCTGCCGGTTACCGGGAGTTTGCCTACGTCACGAATGGCAACTCCAATACTGTCAGCATCCTGGACCTCGTAAATCTGCGCTCCGACCGCACCCTTCAGGTGGGCGAAAATCCTACCGGAATCGCCGTAAATCCTCGACGCAATGAGGTCTATGCCGTCAACACAAAATCGGGGACCATCACCGTCATCGACGCGGCCACCAATACCGTCGCCGCTACCATCGGAGTTCACCGTCAGCCCTACGCCATCAGTGTCGACTCTGCCGGTGGCAGGGCTTACGTCGCCAACTCCGGCTCCAACTCGGTCAGTATCATCGACCTGGATCGCCGCCGCGAGATCGCTACAGTCGGCGCGGGCGAACAGCCCGGCCTGGCCCGGGTCTCTCCCGATATGCGCTCCGTGGTCGTCTCCAACCGTGGCTCCGGCAGCGTCTCCATCTACAGCGCCGCTACGTATGTCGATCCCGATCCCCCGATCTCAGGCAAGAATGCACCTGGGCGCCTTCAGACGGGCCCTGCACTGAGATTTCGCACGGCCTATTCCGGCTGCCCCGGCGCCACAGATATCGCCATCCTGCCTGACTCCTCCAAGGCCTTTATCGCCTGCTCCAGCAGCCATCAGGTCATGGTGGTCAGCCTTGCTGCCGCACCCGACTCCTGGCCTGCGCGACAGGACCCGGCAGCGACCTCAGATCATCTGCTGACCATGCTCGATGTGGGAGCCACTCCCGTGCACCTCGCCATGAAGCCCGATGGAGGAGAGATCTTTGTCTCCAACTTCGGCTCCGATTCGGTCTCTGAGATTGATACCTGGAACAATCAGGTTCTTGGGACCTACATGATCGGCAACAAGCCTGTGCACGGCATCATTACGCGAGACAACTCGACCCTATGGGTTGCCGACTTCGGCTCCGACCTTATCAGCATCTACAGCATCGACGATGGCCAGCTCGTCACCACCGTTCACACCGGCTCTTCGCCGGATGCACTTGCCTTCTCAGCCGACGAACATCTTCTGTTGGCAGCCGACGCTCACTCCGGCGATGTAGCGGTCATCCGAACCCAGGGGGCAACCTTGTTTACCATCCTGCCGGCAGGATCCTCTCCGAATGCAATTGCAGTCAAGGCTATCCGTCCTACTCCGTAAGCCTGACCGCTCTCACCCAAACTTTTCTTAAAGAACAAGCGGCTCACTAACGTTCAGTGAGCCGCTTGTTTCAAGTTTCACTGCCTTACCACTGGTGTCCAAACGGACCGTCGTTACTAAACGGACCACCATGACCGAAGTGCCCGCCGTTGTTCTGTCCCTGTGGAACATACTTCGATCCGGACAGATCCGCATCGGTAAATCCGAAGACAAAGAACTGGTTCGGGTTCGTCCCCGGACCGGCATAATCCTGCAGGAAGTCGTTGTCGTTCGCTACCCACAACGTGTGTATAGTCTTTCCCTTCTGCTTCACGTCCGGCCCAAATGCGAGCCCTTCGATCTTCGCGGGAATCTGGTCTGCAGTAAAGCCGTTAGCCACCAGCACCTTTACAACATCCAGAAACAGCGTCTTGCTCACCGCAACCTTGGCCGCCTGCGTGCCGTCCATGCCGCGGATATCGGTCGCATCCTTCAAGTCGATCTTGAAGACCTGTTTCACCTTTGCCTTGCTTCCGTCGCCCAGTCCCTTGCCGTCGCGCTCGTCAACAAGGAGCTCATGATCGTTCAACGCCACGATGTCGCTTACACCGCTGCCCGTCGTCAGCAGGTAACCGTACTCATGCAGCACGCGGCCAGAGGCCACATCCACCACAGCCATGCGCAGCAGGTTCGCTGCATCGCCGCCCTCAGCCGTATCCTGCAGCGTCGCAGTCTGCAGAATCCCAACCAGCGTCCGGCCATCCGGAGTAATCGCCAGGCCTTCCATGCCCTTGTTCGCAACTCGGCCAACCGTGTTCAGAGACGTCTCCTGATCAGTCGTTGGGGCTGGATGAGCAACGTAGAACTCCTCCGGCATCGTATAGGTGCGGATACGGGTTCCACTGTTGCGGAGGAACTGGTAAACATACGGACCATACTCATCCGAGATGAAGAACGTTTGGCCATCGTTTGAAAGCCGGATGCTCTCCGGATCGAACCGTGCGTCCTGCGGGTCGCCCGAGTTGCGGTTTGCATCGAAGTTGTCCGAGCGCCCCGACAGGTAATACCGAAAGAAGCTGTTCTCCTTCGGCTTGCCCGATCCGATATTCAAGCCGTCGCCCGTTCCATACACCAGAGGCGTCGGGCTCGAGAGCAGAGTGGTGTCCACCAGCTTCGGAGTGATCTTGTAAGGGAGTCCCGAGCCGTGATTCGGCTCCAGGTTCATCCGAACCGTCTGCACACGTGGGATATACGTCACCGTATCGTCCACCAGGGAGTTAAAGCTGACTGCATTCGGCCCGCGATCCGGAATCGCTAAAAACGTATCTCCCGAAACATACGCGATCCCTGAACCCAGCCCGCCAAGAAGATTGGCAGGAGCCCCATTCTCAAGCGTATAGTTCAGCCCCGAGAGATCCCGGTACTGCCCGGCTGCCGAACTGGTCAACGTTCCCTTCGCAAGCAAAGATACCTGCGCCTGCACCGGCTGAGATACTGCTCCTCCACATACCAGCGCGATAAAAGCTGATCGCAAAACTGCCTTGGTCATACGGTCTGTTCTCCTGATTGCCGCCCTTTGGCGGTCTCGCCGATGCTAGAGAGCCGCACAGACCACTCAGGTGAACAGACCGTTAAATTTTCTTAAACAGCAGGCTAGGATGTTGCAGCGATCAATAGCAGGGTCACGCTTCCATCGGTAATCCGCTTGTGTGGAGTCATGCGCGGAACCGAAAGATAGTCGCCCTTCTTCAGGATCACCGTCGTGAAGCCCTCGGACTCAGGAGCCAGCCACTCTCCCGGCTTCGTCTCTCGCGCGTTCTTTGGAGTTCCACCCAGCTCATACTTCGTCTCGCCGTCGAGAACCTGGAAGACATGGTCCCGATGAGCGTGGTACTCGAACTCCTTACCGGACTTCTTCGTCTCTTCGTTGACCGTCATCGCCATCGTGGTCGTCTTCGATGTGATCAGGTCCTTGGTGCTGTGCGCGGCCTTCACATCCTTCATAACGCCAGCCATTTCGCTGGAAGAAAATACCTGGAAGCCCGTCGTCGCGCCCTCGGCCTGCCCAGCGGCAGCACCAAGAGACGATGCGCGAAGCAGTGTATCGGTCAGAGGAGAGGCGACTGCGGCAGCGAGCGGAGCCGTCAGCAGAAAGTTGCGGCGAGTTTGTGTATTAGCCATGCCCCAAAGTGAACCACAACCGGCTATTGTCGCGCTAGTATTTCGATCTCCTTAACTCGTTCCTGCTATCCTGCCCGCATGAAGAGGCCGATCCTACTCCCCGCCCTCACCCTTCTTCTGCTTACCGCCTGCAATACAGGCTCACAGCCATCACAGGAGAACTCCACCCAAAAACCGCCGGCGGCTCAGGCACAGACCTTCGCCCAGCCCCATGCGGCCGAACCCGCTGCTGCCAGCTCTTCCTTCGACTACTACCTGCTCAATCTTTCCTGGTCGCCCGAGTACTGCCACTCGCACTCCACGGCCAACGAATGCTCCCAGCACCTAGCCTTCGTTCTGCATGGCCTGTGGCCGGAGAACAATGACGGCACCTACCCCGAGAACTGCAGTAACGCCCCCGGACCATCCGACCCCTCGCAATACAGCGACGTCTACCCTGACACCGGCCTGCTCGCTCACGAGTGGAAGACGCATGGCACCTGCTCCGGCCTCTCGGCCGACGCCTACTTCAACCTGGCTCGCACAGCTTTCCGATCCATCACAATCCCACCGGCCCTCGCCGATCTCAGCAAACAGACCTCTATGCCTCCGGCCAGGATCCTCGGTCTCTTTACTGAGTCGAACCCATCGCTCACGTCATCAAGCCTCGCGATGACCTGCGGCAGCAACTACCTCACCGCGGTCGAAGTCTGCGTCGACAAACAAGGCCATCCTACCGCCTGCGGCAAGATCAGATCCTGCCGGGCAAACACCGTCCGCATCCCACCACCGCAGTAACAAGTGGTGTAAGCCTCTTCTCGAGCATCCTTCGTTGCTACGACGGTCGAGAAGAGGCCTTTTACTACCTGGACGTCGACCCCACATAAGGGTCACGAAATAATTTCAAGGAGCCGCCGTCGACGAGGCGCTTATCGGGACATTCAGCACGGATGAAGTTTTACTATCGCTGGTAATCTGCAGCGTTGCGCTTCTCTCTCCCAGAGCCCTGGGGACAAAACTAATCGCTATCTGGCAGCTGGAATTGGGAAAAACCTGATTCCCGCACATGCTCGAATCGAAAGTGAAATCGCTTGCGTTCGCTCCAGACAACGTTATCTGCTTGAGATTCAGCATGGAATCCCCTGCATTCGTGATCGTCAGTGACTGATTGTCCCATGTACTTCCAATCACCTGGGTTGGAAAGTCAATAGAGGAAGGTGCGATCGAGATCTGAGGGAATCCGCCAACTCCGACGAGATTTGTCCGAGCAGTTCCGGCCGTCACAGGGTCGGTCACAGTCAAAGTTGCAGATCTGGATCCTGCCCGAGACGGATGAAAGCGCACACCGATCTGACATGGTGTCCCCTGCGCACAGGAGCCAGGATTCACAAGAAAATCCGTTGAAGACAACTTGACCGTAACCGGATGCCCTTCAGCCTGTGTAACGCTGATGTTCTGGACATCGCCCGTACCATTTACCTCAACATTTGGAAACGTAAGAGAAGAAGGTGTCACGACCGGGTCATCTACCTGGGGCCCGGCATCTCCATTCAGCGCCAATGTCCGCGAAATACCGGAGATGATATCGGTGTATCCCACCGTCGTGGGATATTGTCCCGTCCCCGAGTTCGCGTGAAAAGCAATTTTCACCGTGCAAGCAACTCCAACTTCCAGACGCCTTCCGCCGCATTCATCGTTATCAAAGGAATAATTAGGTATTTGAGCACTTGGTCCAAGGACTAAAGGCGCAGATCCTGTATTGGTAACTGTTATCGATCCCACATAACCCGGCACTATTGTCGGTGGAAAGTCATTCGGGGTAATCGTAAAATCTGCCCCGTCATCACCACCTACACCATAAAGTTCTATGTTGCCCCATGCGGTTGCGAGAGTCGCTGTACGCAGACCACTCGCTTGAGGTGCAAACGTCACCTGGGCCTCGCAATTTATAATGTATGTATCAGTGCATGAATTACCTGGAGAACTAAAGTCCGAAGTATTGGGCCCTGTAATCACTGGGATTATAGGCGGCATAAATTTGAATCCGCTTACGTAAAAAGACTGGACTTTTGAAGTTCCAACAGGGACGCTTCCGAAGCCCATTACAGTAGTGGTGAAATTGGTACTATCTGTTGTTGCCGTTACAGTAACCGGCAGCGTATAAGAAGTTGCCGAAGACGACGCCAGGACCGATACCGTATAGTTTTGGACCGAGGTAGTCTTGCTGGACGCTTGCACAGAGATCTCGCAGGCAGCTCCCACCGCAAGCACCGCCCCACAATTATTTCCGTTGTCTCCATCAATCTTTTCAATCGTCACTGCTGTCTGACCGCCGTTAATCAGAGATACGGTCTGGGGGACTCCAGCCTTATCGAACGTCAAGCTGCTCGGCGAAAGCACCAGCGGACCTCCCGACGTTGCAATTCCATTTCCGCTTACAGCTATGCTCGCGGTGTACCCCGCATTGGCGTCTGCGGCCTTTAGAATCGCACTTCTCGCTCCCACAGCAGTAGGAGCAAACTGAACCGATATCCTGCAGCTGCCTCCTGGTTGCAGCACATAACAATAGTTGTCTCCAACTACGAAATCTCCATCTCCCAGGCTCGTAAACTGAACGGCCATCGCATACGAACTATTGTTGGTAACGGTTACGGCCTGAAGCGGTGAACCACCTCCCAGATAGACATCGGGGAAGCTCAGGGAGGTAGGAGAAACAACCAGCTTCGACGCGCTTGTGGGAGCTGATCCCGTTCCACTGAGGGCCACTGTAGCCACGGGAGTAGCCGGATCGTTAGTCGTCAGTTGCAACACCGCATTGAATGCTCCCTGCGCCAACGGCTGGAAGATGATCGGAATCGTGCAGCTTGTTGCGGGCGCAATCGTGGAGCAGGTGTTCGACTGAATTACAAAAGCATCCGCGTTAGCCCCGGCCAGATTTATCTTCGTGAGACCAAGCGGGACAACTCCGTTGTTTTTTACCGTAACCGCCTGAACCTGGCCGGTACCGACCTCTGTCGTGTACGAAAGTGAAGAAGGCGAGATGACCGTGAGCGGATTTCCTCCGGTTCCCTGCAGGCTGAATGTTTTGGTCAGCTTGGTAAGCGTATCCGTCACAACGATCACGCTGGTCCTGAGTCCCGGGGCCGATGGTGTAAATACAATATTTTTCGTACACGGTCCTGAGCATTCAGTGGTCCCCAACGAAAAATCGCTATTAGCGTTTCCTGTAGAGTCGGGAACAAAAGTGACATGGTCGTTCAACGGAACTTGAACACTGACACTCTGCGGTGCACTGGCCACTCCAACCTGAACAAGTCCGAAGTCGAGAGCTGCCGGACCGACCTGAGGAGGAACCGGCAATCCAGTTCCACTCACATTCAATATCTTCGTCAGCCCGGAAGTCCTGTCCGTGACTGTTATCTGTCCCGTACGCTGTCCAACACTACGCGGATAGAAGCCGACTGAAAGAGCGCAGCTCGCCCCTTTATCGAGATTGCCTGCGCATCCTGACGCGTAGGGAAAATCGGAATTGAAATTGGCATAAGTCGTTAGCGACAACGGTTTATCTCCGTTGTTGGTTACCGTCACGTCCTCGAGCTGACCAGCAAACACAAGTACGCTGAGAGGAGTGTAGGGAGAGAAGATAAACGAAGCTCCGGTAATCCCGTTGCCACTCAGTGGCACATCACCATAGTCCGTAGAGAGAGTTGCCAGTCGACCTCCCAGGGCACCTGGAGTCAACAGGACCGCAATTCTGCACTCCCCATCGGAACAGGTCTCGCTATCAATCGAAAAGTCTGATGCTCCGGGGCCTGGTCCGGTAATCGTTCCGTGTGGCGGAGTGGGAGTTTTTGTACTGTCAGCTGAGGTCACTTTCACAACCATAGGCAGACTGGTAACTCCAACACCCCAATCTCCAAAGTTCACTGGAGCACTGGAGAAATTGACACCGGATGCAGGGAAATCAGCCTTCACTACATCCGAGATTGCGGCGCCCCCTAAATTTGCAGACACTGTGATCGAACCCGAGTTTGCATCCGGAGTCAGAGACATAGTCCCAACCCCGATAGTGCAGACATGACCTGCGGCAAGAGAATCAGAGCAGCTGCT
>Ga0255336_101267_pt1 | contig 19925 bp, 13 predicted proteins | sample MeOH1_35cm_T3_17_FD_189102 | JGI IMG/M metagenome (GOLD analysis project Ga0255336, IMG submission 189102) | Sandy soil microbial communities from University of British Columbia, Vancouver, Canada - MeOH1_35cm_T3_179 | ecosystem: Engineered > Artificial ecosystem > Sand microcosm > Unclassified ...
GTTTTTCTTGTGGGAATAGCGGTTCTGTATCATCTGACCGCATACTTAGCCAAGGAGTAGCATGCTGACCACCGTATCGCGACAGGATCCGCGTTTTCAAACTCTGAAGCAGGGAAACAATCTGCGCTGGCCTGCTTCGGAAGCGGAATCCTTCGGTAGCATCGAAGTATGCCAAAGCACTGACGAGGTCGCTGAAGCTCTCCAGAAAGCTGTCCGGGCAGGTGTGCGCCCTACGATTCGATCTGGCGGTCACTGCTACGAAGATTTCGTTTGCAACAACCCGAATGGCGTTCTGCTGGACCTGAGCCTGTTGAGCGATATGAATGCCGAGGGCAGTGGTCATACCTATAAGATCAGCCCCGGAACCCGCCTCGGCGATGCTTACACCCGTCTCTACAAAGAATATGGGGTAACGCTTCCCGGTGGCTCCTGTTATGGCGTCGCCGCCGGCGGTCATATCTCAGGCGGTGGCTACGGTGTTCTCAGCCGTCTCCACGGCCTCACCATCGACTGGCTTAGCGCGGTCGATATCCTTACCGTGGACGCTTCCGGCAAGGTCGTCTCCCGGCGTGTGGACCGCCAGCGCGAGCCAGAGCTCTTCCGCGCCTGTCGCGGTGCAGGCGGAAACAACTTCGGCGTTATTACGGCCTATTACTTCGACAAGCTGCCTCAGGCTCCGCGAGAGGTAGCGAACGTCAGCATGTCCTTCCCCTGGGAAGACATGACCCCTGAGCGTTTCGAGGCTATCCTCACCACCTACGGCCACTACTTCGAGACTCGTGGCAAAGACCCCGACACCTGGGGCATGTTTACCTTTCTCGGTCTCTCGCACCGCTCCTCAGGCCGGATCGGCATCTCGGCTCAGTTCTGTAATCCCGATGGCAGCTGTGATGACCTTCGTGTTCTCAACGAGTTCGTCGATCTCTTCCAACCCTGTAAGCCTGTGGCCACCGAGCACCAGTCCATGGAATCACGCCACAGCGAAAAGGCAGGCGATGCTCGCATTCTCACCAAGCCGGATGGCACACCGCTTCCCTGTTCCGGACCGCACAATATGCATCGTCAGTCCTGGTACAGCGCCACGGTACGGGGCGGCGTTGGCGGAGGCAGCCGCGCCAAGTACAAGTCCAGCTATATGAAACGCGGTTTTACCCGCGATGAAGCCCGCGCTATCTATAAGCACCTGACTCGAGAGATTCCGGGGACTTCCATGGGCGGTATTCTTGCGGTGGATTCGTACGGCGGAGCGGTAAACCGGCCCGAGCTTGCGAATGAGACCTCTATGCCTCAACGTGCCTCTGTTCTGAAGCTTCAATTTCAGAGCTACTGGCAGGATCCCGCTGAGGATGCCGGGCGTTTGCAGTGGATGCGCGACTTCTATACCGAGCTGTACTCCGGCCCTGACGTCGACGCTCCCTACAAAGGAACGCCGTACCATAACCAGCAATATGAGGGCTGTTACATCAACTATCCTGATGCCGACATGCTCGCGTACCCCTTCTGGCCCCAACTTTTTTATGGGGATCAGGGACTTTATCCATTCCTTCAGGGGGTCAAGAAGCGTTATGATCCCAACAACATTTTTCACCATTCCATGTCGATCCGTCCTTAGAGGCGGATGGAAGGTTTGATTGCTTTAAAGAACTTCACTGTTTTGATCTTGTAAGACTCTGTTGTGCTTGTACGGAGGCTTTCTTTGGTCCGGTCTTTGCATGCATCGTTGTACAGACATCTACACAGCAATCCAATTGCCACGGCGGCGATCGCACCAAATTCTGCGCTCTTCCGCCCTGTAGCGCTTGATGTCGATGTCTCTGACAACTTCCCAAAGTTCTTCTCTCCATCTCCGACAGATCTCGTTTTCTCTTTCAGCCACAAACGGAGCTCCTTTGCAGGATCCCGTTCGGGACGAAGAAAACATTTTTATAGACAAGGAGGAACCATAGTCGAAGCAAACGTTGCTGGCCACATCCAAGACGATTCGGCCAGCGTCGCCAATTCCGATCCCACGGTCGAAGACACAAGACAAAGGTTGGGGTAGAGCAGAGATCGGTCTCTCCGATCCCACGCCAATGGCCATTTATTTCATCGTCTCTTCAGAGACCTGCATTGTTTCTCAATGTTTTCACTGAATAGATAAGGTCATTGGATTTCCATGCCGCTTCTTTGCCCCCTGCCCCCCGCCGCGCAGCCGTGGAGCAAGAAATATCACTGAATCAAGAAGTATCTTTTAGGAGACTAACGATGCAACGAAAGCGCATAACCCTGAGTATCCTGACCGTCATTCTTATGACGGCATGCAGCGTTCTCTCGAGGGCACAGACCATCACAGGAAGTGTGAACGGTACTGTGACTGACACTTCGGGCGCTGTCATTCCAAACGCAAAGGTGACCGCGACCAACACCGAAACCGGTGTTGAGACGAGCACCACCACGAATAACGACGGTATCTACGGCATCCGTTTCCTTCAGATCGGCACCTATAAGGTCACGATCGACGCGACAGGCTTCGGGACGTCCACCTATGGACCGTTTGCTCTCGAAACCGGCCAGAACGCGAAGATCGACGGAAAGCTCGGCATCGCCAACCAGCAGCAGAAGGTCTCGGTTGAAGCCGAGGTCGCTCCTCTGCTCAACACCGAGAACCCCACCCTCGCCACCACGCTCGACACCCGCGCCATCGAGAACATTCCTCTTGTCGGTCGTAACCTGACCGCCATCACGATGTTCCTTCCCGGCTCGGTCAGCACGCAGCCCAACAGCTTCGTCAGCAACGCGGCCGTCTCCGGTCCTCTCAGCGGCAACAACCCCGCCGGCGCCAGCAGCGGAGCCTCCGTCTCCGTCAACGGCAATCGCCAGCAGGCCAATCAGTACCTCCTCGACGGTATGAACATCAATCAGACCCTCGACGATACTCCTGGCTACGTCCCTAACGTCGACGCCATCGCCCAGGTCCAGGTCATCTCCGCCAACGCCAACGCCGAGTATGGAAATGTCAACGGCGGCGACATCATCTATCAGACCAAGAGCGGAACCAACAACTGGCACGGAAGCGCCTTCTACTTCCTCAATAACTACAACCTCGATGCAAACAGCTGGGTAAACCAGCACAGCAACCCCAAGGTACCGAAGAACTCCTACACCCGTAACCTCTTCGGAGGCACCTTCGGTGGTCCTATCATCAAAGACAAGCTCTTCTTCTTCGTGGACTATCAAGGTGGCCGCTATCACCTCGGTGGCGTCCAGACCGCAAGCGTCTATACCCAGAAGATGCGCAGAGGAGACTTCTCCGAGCTCCTGGACCCTGTCATCATGGCAGGCAAGACCATTCAGCTCTATGACACGAGCAGGGCTGGTAATCCCGCCTACGCCAACAACCAGATTCCCGTCACCAATCCAGCTGCGCAGTACCTCTTCGCGCACCCGGAGCTCTATCCGCTTCCCAACACTACTCCATCATCCGGTTCACCGACCCTTCGCAACTACCAGGGTCCCCAGAAAAACCGCAACTATGGCGACCAGTTCGATGTAAAGGTGGACTGGAAGGCAGGCGAGAGGGACAACATGTTCTTCCGCTACACCCAGATGGATAGCGGCCAGACCACCATCAGCCCGTTGCCCACCAGCTTCAATAGCGCTCCTACCTACCCCTTCCGCGGCGGTGCTTTCAACGAGGTTCATCAGTTCAGCTCCTCGCTCATCAACGAGTTCCGTGCTGGTTATACCCGTATCCAGAACAACGGTGCAGTCACTCTCGATCCCAGCGGTGCCTTTGGCTTGAACGGCAACAGCATCCTCGGCATCCCTGGCGGTCAACCGTTTGCTGGCTTCTCCGCTCTGGCCATGCAGAACTCGGCCAGCCCGCAGGGTTTCAACGCCTCCAACGGATCGAGCGACTTCACCGTCATCGGCAACGCCAACACCGGAACCAACTACACCCTCAACACCTTCCTCTACGGAGACAATCTCACCTGGTCGAAGAACCGGCACACCTTCAAGTTCGGTGCCCAGTTCCTGCGCCAGCAGCAAAACAACTTCTACCCCGGCAACGACGGCTCCATGGGAGGCTTCTACTACCTCGGTGCCGGAACCGCGAATGGAACTACCGGCGGATACACCGGAGCTGACTTCGTCCTGAACCGCGCCGGCTTCGTCAGCAAAGGCGGCGTCTCCGGACCCGTCGGAATGCGTTCCTGGCGTAGTGCTTACTTCGCTCAGGACGACTGGAAGGTCACACCAACCCTCACCCTCAACATCGGTGTCCGCTACGAGTTCGTTCAGCCGATCTATGAGGTCAACAATAAAATGTCGACCATCGATCCGGCTAACCCATCAGTCATCCTGCTTGCCGGTTCGTCGCAGGCGCGGGCTGCGGGTTACAACCGCGCTCTCGTCGATCCCTACTACGGCAGCGTGATGCCACGTATCGGCTTCTCCTGGCAGGCGGCTCCCCGTCTGGTGGTACGCGGCGGATACGGCATTCAGAACTTCATGGAAGGAACCGGTGCAAACCTCCGTATGACCACCAACCTTCCCTTCCAGGGCTCCTATCAGGCCAGCGGACTTCAGTCCCAGGCCAATGGAACCCCTGGTCAGTTCTTCACCGTACAGAGCGGATTCGGAACTTCGAGCGGCACGGGCGCAGCAACGGGCGTCGTCTATAACGTCTGGAACAAGAAGATCAAGCCAGCCTTCATCGGCGAATACAGCTTGACCCTCGAGTACCAGGTCAGCAATACGGCCTCCTTCCAGATCGGTTATCTGGGCGAGTCCGGACAACACCTCATCACTGCAAACCGGCGCAATCAGCTTGTAACTCCATGCGTCATCAATGGAGTCGTGCAACCGTTCCCAGGCGCCGGAGCTCCGCAACCCGCAGGCTGCCCCAAGTCTCCCTTCCAGGACACTCCGGGCGTAGGCTACACCGGCAACATCCGCTTCACCGACTCCAACGCCATGATGAACTACAACGCCCTCCAGGCGAGCTTCCGTCAGCGTCTGGCCCATGGCCTGCAGTACATCGCAAACTATACCTATAGCCGCGCCATGACCAACAGCATCGGCTTTTATGGCGCGCCCGGCATCAACAACCCCAGTGCTTACGCCCAAAACCCCTACAACATGTCCGGAGAATACGGCCCCACCGGACAGGACGTTCGCAACGCGGTTAACTTCACCCTCGTCTATGATCTTCCTCTCGGTCGTGGTCGCAAGTACGGTGCGAGCATGCCCCTCTTCGTGGATGAGATCGTGGGAGGATGGAAGGTCGGCATGACTGGCGTCGTCTACTCTGGCTTCCCCGTCACGCTCAGTGCAAACAACAACTCTCAAGTCAATAGCGGAGCCCAGCGTCCGAACCAGTATCGACGCATCAAAGTGGTCAACCGTTCCATCAACAACTGGTTCGGAACTGATCCATCTGCAGTTCCTTGCCTAACCCCGGGCGTCGACAACGGCGTCTGCGCATACGGTCAACCGGCGGCCGGTTCCTTCGGTACCGCCCGCGCCGGCTCCGAGCGTGCCCCGGGCTACCAGACCTATGGAGCCTCGGTCACCAAGGACTTCACAGTCTGGCATGAGCATCAGATCAACTTCCGCGCCGACGCCGATAACCTGCTCAACAACGCGTTTCTCGGCAATCCTCAGAACAACATCACCAACACCCAGTTCGGCAATATCGTCAATCAGGGTACGCCGATCCGGTCCAACCCACGCACCATGCAGCTTTCCATCAAGTACCACTTCTAACCCACCACCAACCAAAATGCCCGGATTCTCGTGTGAGAGTCCGGGCATTTTTCTGTCCCTGAACCAGCCCGAATCATCCTGCGATGAGGGCATCGGGCACAGTCAAAACAGCAACACAGCAACCATCCTGTCAATCTGCAAAGACCTATAAACCCAATAAGATGAGTTACATGAAACTGCCGATTTGTTGCAGCCAATTCGCTAAAATTTAAAGAGACAAACTGCGGAGAAAACTTCAGGATTTGCCTATCCCAGACCAGAAAACCGGGCTCTCAAACCCGAAGTCCACCCTTATCTTCCCTGTTTCTAAGACTTTGCACAAAATGCGTAGGGGGAGGGGTATCGAGAAGCTCCTCTACATCCGCTCCGGAGCCTCGATCCCCAGATATCCCAGCGCACGCACCATCTCCCGCTGCGCCACCGCGGCAGTCGCCAGGTAGAGTCCTCGCTTCACCGGATCGGTCTCGTTCAGAATATGGTGGCGGTGATAAAAATTGTTGAACTGCTGGGCCAGCTGGAAGGCGTAGCGCGCAAGGTAAGCAGGCTCGGAGGTCGAGATGCACTGCTCAATCATCAAGGTAAGCTTCGAGACCAATAGCCATGTCTCCCAGACAACACTTCCCTCTTCGCTATTAAGCAGGTCGCTGAGGTCAAGACCGGCCAGAGCCTCAAGCGAGGCTTCGGCGGTCGTATTCGCCTTGCGGAAGATATTTGCCGCTCGAACGATCGCATACTGGACATAAGGTCCAGTCTCGCCTTCGAAGCTGAGCGCATCTTTGAAGTCGAACGCGATGACGGTGTTGCGGGTATAGCGCAGCATGAAGTAGCGCAACGCTCCCACACCGATCTGGCGAGCGATCGTATCGCGCTCGAAGTCGGCAAGGTCGGGATGACGCGCATCGACCTCCGCACGAGCGGCTGCAATAAGCTGGTCGAGAAGATCGTCTGCTTTGACTCCAAAGCCCTTGCGACCGCTGACTTCGATGTATGGTTTCTTCTGATCCTCTTCGCTGACCGTGTAGCCCAGATCAAGCGCGCAACGAGGAGTCAGAGCAACCATCTCGTAGGAAAAATGTGTGTATCGATCGGCTTCCTCTGTAAAGCCCATCCCGCGCAGAGCCTGAACAACCTGGGTCTGCGGATCGTTCTGACGGGAATCGATGACGTTATAGATGGAATCTGCACGACCGAAGACGGGATGTCCCGGATCGCTCTCTGCCTCGGTTGAGATCCAGCAGCTGTGCGTCGGATACTCGTGAAACTTCCTGTAACCGAAGTCCTTGCCCGGGAGCAGGCCAAACTTCCAGAGGTGATACGCAATATCCTTGCCGACGTAGGTGACAGTCCCATTCGACCGCACAATCACCTTCGCATCTTCATCGGGTCCTTCCTGCTGAGCCTCTGCGCCGGCACGACGCATCACCCAGCAGCCCTTGTTCTTGCCTTCCGTCTCGAAGTAAAGAACCCCTTTATCGATCATCAGCTGGCGAGCCGCATCCCAGAAGTGGAGATGGAGAATCTCGCTCTCGCGGGGTAGAAAGTCATACTCAATCGAGAGCCGCTGCATCGTTTCGAGATGCCGCTGGAGAACCGCAGTCGCGATAAGGTCCGCCACCTCGGCAATGTCGTTTCCTCCGTGTTCAATCGCATGGAGAGTCTCAAGACGAAGTTCCTTGCGTGCAGCTGCTTCTTCCGGATCTGCGGTGTACCACTGAGAGACGCGGGCATAGAGATCCCAGCAGTAAAAATCGATTCGCTCGCCTTTGGCTGCGAGGTCCGAGAGAAGCTCGCGAGTAGCAACGAAATCTTTCCCCTCCAGGTGCATGAGCCCTACGACTACATCGGCTACCTGAACGCCGGTGTTGTCGATGTAGTTCTGGACACCGACCTCATATCCATTCTTGTATGAATCCGAACGCAGAAGACGCTGAAAGGTGTCCCCTAGAATCGCATTGCGAAGATGCCCGATATGAGCAGCTTTGTTAGGGTTGATGCTCGTATGCTCGACCAGACGGAAGCCCGGTCCACCGATGTCGGCATGCTGATCGCGAGCCATATCAAGCGCGATAGCTGCGCGGTCGAGCCGGATATTGAGATACCCCGCTCCGGCGACCTCGATGGAAGCAATCCCCTCCGGGAGCGAAGTGGAGAGCTCTGCGGCCAGCTCCGTGGCAATGGCTCGCGGAGCTTTGCGAAGGCGCTTGGCCAGTTCGAAGGCTACTGGAAGAGCCAGCTCGCCGAGAGCAATCGAGGGCGGCTGCTCAACAACGAGATTGGCAAGCGAGATGTCGTACTTCTGTGCAAGAACGGCCTGGATATGGGCCAGCAGAGACTGTTGAACTGTGCGATACATGCTTCGGATTCACCGCTGTAATTGGCTTTATTTCAGTGTACGCGACCGCCGAACACGAACCTATACCGCAACGGCCGAATCATTTGCCGAAAAGTAGCAAAAAGATTACAGACCTCTGACACAGCACAGCCGCAGGAAGAGGACGATGGTAGCGCTTATGGAAGCTCCGCTGGAAGTTTTTCGATCTCCTCCAGCAGCGGCTTGTGGTTGTGGATACGAATGCGATGAATAAGAAAGATGATGCCCCCGGCACCGGTGATGGATATGAGCATCCAGGCGTGAATTGCCAGACCAAAGACCGCAGACTGAGATCTGGGAGCTCCATGGCTGACGAGCGCCGATTTAACCGCCCACTCGAAGGTTCCGATAGCGCCGGGAGAGCTCGGAAGCATGTAGGAGAGATTCGCGAAGGAGACTGCCTCCCACGGACCAAGAGCATCCGTCACAAGCCCAACAAGATGGATGGCCGAGACAAAGATCATCCCCTCGCAGAACCAGATGACAACGCTCTGCAGAAGAAGAAGGATGTTGCCCCCTACCCCCATCTGGCGAAGCGTTTCGATAGCGAGAAGAAGCCAGTGCTCGAGCTTCTGAAGAATCTTGTTCTGGGGAAGAGTCGAAAAAAGCCTGCGAATCGGAGCTTCAAGTCTGCCGGCGCCGAACATGAGCACGAGAAGCCCGACAGCGGAGACAAGCAACGCAACATCCGCTCCACGGCGGATGTTTGCGGGAAGATCTCCACCCATCGTGCGAACGAAGATGAGGCCTACAACGAAGACATCGAGGAGCTTTTCCAGAATTACGGTGCTCAGAATGGCGGAAGGAGAGGCTCCAAGATCGGATGCATAGGTGAACACACGCATGATGTCGCCGATGCGCAATGGCAGAATATTGTTCGCAGCCAGCGAGGTCATCAGAACCCGCGCACAGGTGCCGAATTGGGCCCCTGTGGACTGCATCATCCGGGCCCATCGGACGCAACGAAACGTATATCCGACAACAGTAAAGCCGAGAACTCCCAAAATCCACACGGGATTGACCAGCCGAAGGGAGCGAAACTCGGAGGGGTGAATCCCACGAAAGGTATACCAAAGAAAGAAAGCGCTGACGAGAAGACCGGGGATAGTCTTGAGGAGATTGCGGGAGCGCGTCTGGGTCATCGAGGCCTGCAGAGGAAGATAATTGCCTGGCAGCGAAACAAAATGCAAAACATGGACTTTATATATTGTAACGTCACTCTTCTGCGTGGATCGAGTAGACCAAGACGCTTGTAACTACGTCTTAATCAGGAAGACTTTCTTCGAAGCGGTGCGGTGAAGGTCATTTGTAGCGGACTGGCGAGATATTCAGAATACGCCGGTCGCAATCGATAGCAACTTCAATCAGGAGTTACCTCAATACTTTGGCAACGTCGATTGTTTCACCTCCTACTTTCTTCCAGAAGGACTCCCTAAATCCTGGATCGGATCGGCAACGGCGACGGCGACGGCATCGAGAGCATATCCTGGGGTTATGCCTGGTGACGACGCTGACGGCGCTCGCCTTTGCAGTCCACGGTTATCATCCCTTTGCCGAGGATGGAGGGCTGTACCTGGCAGGCATCAAGCGGGTACTTGAACCTGGAATGTTCCCTCGCGAATCGGGATTCGTCCTCGGCCATCTTCGTTTCTCGCTCTTCGCCCCCGCAGTGGCTTCTATAGTTCGTTTCTCCGGATTGACGCTGGACAGCGTACTGCTGCTGCTCTATCTCGCAAGCATCTGGGCGACCTTATGGGCCGGATGGCTCATAGCCGGACACTGTTTTCAAGGGAGGAGCCGTATAGGAGCCGTCGCATTGCTTGCGACATGGCTGACGCTGCCCGTTGCGGGAACCTCCCTGATGATGATGGACCCATACGTAACCGCGCGAAGCATATCCACACCATGCACGCTACTGGCCCTCGCTTATTCTCTGGAGTTTCTGGCTCAGTGGAGACAAAGGAGAAAGTGCGATTGGGGCGCGGCTGCAAAGTCGGGAGCATTTCTTGCGATAGCTGCTCTGATGCATCCTCTGATGGCTGCGTATGGTTTCGGCTGCATTCTGGCACTTGCAATATCGGTCCTGCGTCAACGAAAGATGTGGATACTCGCAACGATGATGCTCTGTATAGCGGCGATTGCAGCTGCCGCAATCCTGCAAGTTGCCGGTCAACCAGAGAGCGATGCCTATCGGCAGGTAGCGATGTCGCGATACTACTGGTTTCTGAGCAAATGGCAGTGGTACGAATGGCTCGGCCTTACAGGTCCGATAGCAATTCTCGGTTTCGCGGGTCTCGTGCGGCAAGAAGAAGAGAGCTACGGCATGGCAGTCCCATTAGCACGAATGGGGGTGGCCGCTGGAATAGCGTCGATCGTAGTGGCTCTGCTCTTCGCGCAACCTGACGCAGCTCGGCTTCTGGTCGCCCGTTTGCAACCATTGAGGGTGTTTCAGGTCATCTACGTTGTGATGATCCTATATGTAGGAGCCGGTCTTTCTGTCTATTTGGGCAATAAGAAGATGCGCTGGCTGGCAGCATTCGCGGCTTTGGGAACAATCATGTTTCTGGTTCAGCGTGAGATATTTCCTACCTCCGCTCACATCGAAATCCCCTCAGAGCGGCAGAGCAATGCCTGGGTACGGGCGTTTGAATGGATACGGAAAAACACTCCAAAGGATGCTCTGTTCGCTCTGGACGCCGACTACATTACAAAACCGGGCGAAGATGCCCAATGCTTTCGCGCCATTGCAGAGCGAAGCGCGCTTCCTGACTACTCCAAGGACGGGGGCGAGGCAGCGATCACACCGTCTCTCACAGACGATTGGAAGAGAGGGCAAGAGCTGCAGACAAAGCTGAGCGAAAGCAGCGATACCCAAAAAGTCACCGAGCTACGGCAGGCCGGAGTGGACTGGGTCGTGCTCGCCCGCGGAGCTGTAACGGCCTTTCCATGCAACTATGCCAACGAAGCAGTTAAGGTATGCCGACTGCCGGAAAACACATCGAACAGCGAGGTCAGGATCAGCTCTCAGGACCGCAAGCCCTTCTTACCCGCACTAAAGTGATAGCGATTCGTTCAAACAGCTCTGTTCCTTCGACTCAGAGGCATTTACACGGTCAAATGTGCTAACTTTGAGATGTGGCATGAGAGCGTAGCTCAGTTGGTAGAGCATCGCCCTTTTAAGGCGTTGGTCCTGGGTTCGAGCCCCAGCGCTCTCACCAAATAAACCTCATAACAACAGAGGTTTACAGCCACTCCCTAAATAAAAACACATGTCCGCGGGTTCTGGATCTCTCGTCGGTTTATTCGTGCGACGGATACAGATCGGATTTTGAATCTGGTCGTAGATGTCTCATTGTGATTTTTCAGTACCCTGCCGGAAATTTTCCTGATCAACCGAACGGCATCTGCGAGGTATGGGCGGAGGCGTGTTCAATACAGAGTCGAGAATTTTCTGAATGTCCTCTTCCTTCATTCCTTTTGCTCTGAGGAGATCCTTTACTTCATAGATGGTTCGATCTTCAAATTCGTCGGGGTGCTCTAACGCTTTGATGGCCTGCCCAATCGCAAACATTGCCTTCATCAAAAAAGCGCACGCAAATATAAATGCAACCATGCAGAGGACTACATGAATTGCCATATAGTCCTCTTTTCCCGATGCTCTCCCAGGCCAGTAAAGAAATGTAATCGTGAGATAAACAATAGATCCAATGATCAGGAATAAGACCATTCCTATTTCATTCATGACAAAAGCTGGCTGGCTTACCTGTACTCTCCACGCCCGTTTCAGCTTCGCCTCAGCACGGTCTTTGGGGCTACGTCTGAGACCATTTATTGCTTTGAACCCCGCGGTTACGGCTACGACCACAAGTGGAGGTAAATAAGGCTGTACAAGTTCATAGGGAGAATGAGCAACCATATCCACAATGTGGCACCGTCACAGCAACGTGTCAAAGGTAATCGCCTTATCCGTATTGAAGAAACTACAGTGCGACCGATGGCTGGCGAACAACGAATTGAAGAACGAAACAGGCCGGTCCCCTCATCAATAAAATAAGCAGCCCGGTCTTTCGACCGGGCTGCTCCAGAAGCTTCCGTGATGAATTTTCTATCAGGCTTGTGTTCCCGGAAAGGTCAGCTGAACTCCCTTTTCCAGTGTAGTGAACGAGTCCGTATAGCCCGCAGCACGTAGCCCCCGAACATCCGCCTGAGTGTAGTGCTGGTAGCGGTTCTTGAGGTCGCCGGGGAATGGGATGTACTCAATCTTGCCTGGCCCATGAACGCTCATAAGAGCCTCGGCAACGGCCTTGAAGGTACGCGCCTCTCCGGTTCCTGCGTTGACGACAGCACGCACATCTCTCGGAGCATCCTGTCTCGGCAGAAGTCCTGCGAAGAACATGTTGATGCGAGCCAGATCGCCCACAAAGACAAAGTCGCGACGCTGCTCTCCATCCGCATATCCGCCTGACCCTTCGAACATGCGAATCATGCCGGTCTCTTTGAGCTGTTTGGTGAAGTGATGCAGCACGCTCGCCATACGGCCTTTATGCTGCTCACGCTGACCGTAGACGTTGAAGTAACGCAGACCGACCACCGTGCTCTCGATCTCCGGCATAAGACGTCGGACATAGTTATCGAAGACCAGCTTGGAGTAGCCGTAGACATTCAACGGGCGCTCGTTTGCAGGCACCTCGGTAAAGTCTGTGCTGGCTCCATAAACTGCAGCCGTTGAGGCGTAGACAAACGGAATCCTGTGCTCGAGTGCGAAGTGAAGAAGCTCCTTCGAGTAGGTGAAGTTGTTGTCCATCATGTAGCGGCCATCGTCTTCCAGCGTGTTCGAGCAGGCCCCCTGATGGAGAATCGCGCGAACCTTCGCGCCGTCGATCTCGCCGTTCTTCACTGCCTCACGAAATTCGCGCTTGTCCATGTAATCGGCGAACTCCGCATCATGAAGGTTGAGGAACTTAGGACCGCTGAGATTGGGAGCCGGAGCAAGGTTATCGACGACAAGAATATCTTTGTGGCCCGCTCGGTTGAGTTCATGGACGAGGTTGCTTCCAATGAAGCCCGCACCTCCGGTGACAATGATCACTTTTCCTTCTCCTGTGCTGCGATCAGCTTCCTGACAATATTGGTAGTAGAAAATCCTTCGACCGTGGGCACAATCTCCACTCGCCCTCCGGCGGCGATAACGTCCTCATGACCGACTACGGTCTCTACCGTGTAATCACCGCCCTTGACCAGGACGTCAGGCCGAAGTGCGCGAATAATCTCTAGAGGAGTGTCCTCTTCAAACAACACCACGGCATCGACCGAGGCAAGAGCGGCCATCACACGGGCTCTCTCTCGTTCGCTCACGATGGGACGAGTCGGCCCCTTGAGACGGCAGACCGAAGCATCCGCGTTCAAGCCAAGGACCAGCTTGGTGCCGAAACGTCTGCAATCTTCAAGCAGTGTAATGTGGCCGACATGCAGCAGATCGAAGCATCCGTTGGTGAAGACGATCGTCTCACCGGAGGCTCGCCACTCTGCTACGCGCTTTGTGACGCGCTCTCGATCGAGAATCTTGTCGCCTGCGGGAAGATTCGTGCTCGGTGTAAGCGCAGCGATCAGCTCGTGCTGAGCGATAGGAACTGTACCCATCTTTCCGACGACGATCCCGGCAGCAAGATTGGCCAGATCGACCGCGGTCTCTACCTGCAGCCCGCCCGCAAGACTGGCAGCAAGTGTTGCAATTACAGTGTCACCGGCACCGGAGACATCGAAGACCTCGCGCGCGCGCGCCGGAGAGTGATACCGCTTCTCAGGCCACAGGACATTGATTCCCTTCTCACTCATGGTCACAGTCAGGAACTGCAATCCATGCTCGGTGACCTGACGCTGTCCTGCATCCAGAAGCGCCTCGGTCTGGTGCGCTGGAATGCCGGTCGCAAGCGATAGCTCGCCCAGATTGGGGCAGACCGACGTAGCGCCAGAGTACTTACCGAGATCGGGAGTCTTCGGGTCAGCCAGAACCGGAATCCCTTTCGCACGCGCAGCGCGAATGACGGACTCGCAGAGCGGCCGCGACAATGCACCTTTGGCATAGTCGGACAGGATGACTGCGTGGACCTTGTCGACCAGCGAGGTCGTACGCTCAATCAAACGATCCATCTCAATCGCCGGTGGTGTATCCCGGCTCTCAATATCGAGCCGCAGAAGCTGCTGCATTCTACCGACGATACGTGTCTTCGAGATGGTAGGCAGTGCGCTGGTCACCACCCCCACAGTGTCGATTCCTGCACGATCGAGAATCGCCCGAAGCTCGTTCTGTTCGGTATCTGAGCCCCAGAACCCGGCAAGGATCGCCTCGCACCCCAGCCCCGCAAGATTCATCGCCACATTGGCTGCGCCACCGGCACGTTCATACCGTTGGGCATGGCGAATCACAGGCACGGGAGCCTCAGGGGAGATTCGTTCTACCTCGCCGTGGATGTAGCGATCGAGCATGATGTCGCCTACAACCAGGACTTTGAGTTGAGAGAAGCCGCCTTCGAGGAGGTTAAGAATGGAATGCAGTTCCGGCAACATGTAGTAAGTTTAGGCTCCTTCCCTTTCATCATCGCATCTCCTCTGAAGAGGAGTGTGAATACAACCATTGGGGCAGTCGTCCTAAGTTCACCCCAGAACAGCGCGAACCTGTTCCACGACCTCATCCACGGTGATAGAGGTCAGGCAGCGCTTCTTCTCCACGATACAGGTCTCAAGACCACAACCCCAGCAGTCGGTCTTGTGGTAAACAACCCGATGATGTTGACCGTACGGGAACCAGACGCGAGGTTTATTGCGTGCTGCGAAGATCGCTACGCATGGCGTCTGCACCGCCGCCGCAAGATGCATCGGCCCACTGTCGTGCCCAATAAAGATCCGGGATCGTTCATAAGCGAACGCACTCTCTCTGGGTTTCAGACGTCCACAGAGATTGACCACAGGGCCGCCCCCTGCCTGACGCCATCCCTCAGCAGCAAACTCACTTGCTTCACTCTCTTCGGGAGCTCCACTCAAAGCAAGCCCATAGTCGGGATAAAGCTCGGCCAGCCTGCTCAGAAGGGCGCGCCAGTTTTCTCGGCCCCAGTCCTTGGACTGCACCTTGGTTCCCACACTGACTGCGATCAGCGGCCTGTCTCCAAGCGGAGCGAGACCGGCATCCGCTCGCGCCTTCTCTTCCACCGTAAGATGAAGATCCCAGCTTGCGGGATCATCCAGCCGAGCATCGCCCAGAGCATCGATGTTCCGGGCCAGCCGAGCCGCCTCTGGCTCAAGAGATTGCGTGGCTTCGTCCAAGCGATGCGTCTGCATCGCCTCCGTGACAGGAACCCCCACCATGCGACGAATCCCGCAAAGCCGGAAGAACTTCTCGTCACGCTGAGCCGAAGCGACTCCGCGCGCCGATCCCAGGTAAACAAGCACATCGGGACGCCAGCGAAAGAGCGTCCACCACAGACGGGCAAGGTCGCCAAGACTGCGCGTCCCCACCGCATAACGGAAATAGCCGTCGACCAGGCCCGTATGTTCGAGAATAGCCGCGACAGGAGGAGCCTTCACGTTCACGGGAACGTTTGTCAGCATTCGTCGTTCTGCGTTTGGAAAGGCACGTGCTACAAGATGCAGCGCGGGAAGCGCGACCACTGTATCTCCCAGACTGCCAAGCCGGTAAATAAGCACGCGCCGGACTGAACCCTGCTTTTCACTCGTCGATGTTGTGGTCATGTTCTCTCATTAGTCTGCGGGCTCAGATCATTCCTCGCAAGAGCCGAAGGTCTACAAACTGATACAGTCTATCGGTGGAGTCTCTCTTGTCTCACATGCCGGACGCCTCTTCCATCACGCAGATGCACGACGAAACCACGCTTGCATGGCACGGATCCTCTGAGGAAAAAAACACAGAGCCGCAGGATCTTTCCTCGCTGATTCGCGCACAGCATCGAGCGAACTTCGATCTTTGGCACGAAGAAGACAAAGCCCGCGATCCGGCAGCCACCGATCACGACATCGCCCAGGTGAAACGCAACATCGACCGTCTGAACCAACGCCGTAACGATCTGGTAGAGCAAATCGATATCGCCCTTCTCGCCTCACTTCAAGAGGCTCTCGACCGTCATCCAGACTCTCCGCTGCACTCAGAGACCGCTGGTATGATGATCGACCGACTCTCGATTCTTGCGTTGAAGATCTTTCACACTGACGAGGAGGCTCACCGCGCGACCGCGACCGAAGCTCATCGGCAGCGTAACCACGACCGTCTCGCTCTGCTCCGGGAGCAGCGAACCGATCTGGCCAACGCTCTCTATACCCTCCTTCAGGATGCCGCTGCAGGTCGAAGACGCTTCAAGCTCTATCGCCAGATGAAGATGTATAACGACCCGGATCTGAATCCCCTTATCTATGGGAAAAAGGCATGAAAGGTGTTCTTCTTTCGTGCCTCTTTCAAGCCGGACGGAACCGACCAGTTGACCTGAGGGCTGTGGCTGGGTATAAATCCGAAACTGGAATAAATAACTAGAAATCGATCAGCCGCTACAATGGCAGATTGAGGAGTACGCCTCCCAAGGCGAGACGAACAAACAATGGCCCAGACAGTAAAGACTGCAACTGCTTCCAAGCGCCCACCCCGCACCCTCGCTGGTGCGACCTCCCCCGCTGACGATCCAGCACGCGCTCACATTCTCGCAGACTATGAAACCGCCATCCGGCTGATGCAGGAAGGCAAGTTCGAGAAGGCACGCGCAGCGTTCGAAAAGCTGCTCGCCGCGGGAGCCGGCAATCTCTCTGATCGCATCCGGATGTACATCAGCGCGTCGACAGCACAGCTTTCGCGGCCGAAGGCCTCCTTCACCAGCCACGAAGAACACTACGACTACGCGGTCTCTCTGCTGAACGATGGTCACTACGAAGATGCGCGAGAGCAGTTTCAGGAGATTCTGAAACAAAACGGAGACGCGGACTACGCGTTCTACGGTCTCGCCGTACTCGCTTCGATGACGGGAGACTCACACACTTGTCTCGAACACCTGACAGAGGCGATCCGCCGCAATCCGCGCAATCGTATCCAGGCACGTTCGGACTCCGACTTCCAGGACATGGCTGACGATCCTCGGTTCACAGAGCTGCTCTACCCCGAGGTGTAGCAGCTCTGTGAACCGCTAACGCTCCTTGTTTCTGGCACTGCGCTTATCCAGTTACCATGGAAGCGTAGTGGACTGGAGAGGTGTGCGTGACACTGCTGAATCTAACTGAACCGCCCGAACGCCCTCTCCGGGTAGTCGCCATCGGTGGCGGTACCGGTCTGTCTACGCTTCTGCGGGGATTGAAGCAGTACGCTCCGGTTCGGGACCGGCGCAAAAGCACACGCCCTGATGCTGGGACCGACCGTCGTCTTGCAAGCGCTGCTCACCTGATCGGAGAACTGGCGGCTGTCGTGACCGTGACCGATGACGGTGGGTCCTCGGGTCGTCTGCGGGAAGACCTCAATATCCTTCCTCCCGGCGACATTCGCAACTGCATGGTAGCCCTGTCGGAGGACGAGCATCTGCTGGCGCAGTTGTTCAAATACCGCTTCGACCATGGGGAGCTCGAAGGCCATAGCTTCGGAAACCTCTTTCTTGCGGCGCTCTGCCACGTGACCGGAGACTTCGCCCAAGCTGTGCAGACCTCGTCCCAGATCCTCGCCATCCGTGGACGCATCTTTCCCGCAACGACCGAAAATGTGACCCTGGCGGCAAAGATGGACGACGGTTCCCTGGTTCTCGGCGAGACCAACATCACAAAGAGCAGGCAAACCATCGTTGAGCTGATGCTCGACCCTGCTGAAGTCGACCCCCTTCCCGAGACTCTCGAGGCCATCGCCAATGCCGACCTGATCACCCTAGGACCGGGCTCGCTCTACACCTCTCTCGTCACCAACCTGCTGGTTCGCGGTATCCCGGAGGCTCTCGCGGCCTCTCGCGCAACCAAGGTCTTCATCTGCAACCTGATGACGCAGGCGAACGAATCCCTTGGCCTGACCGCGTCGCAACACATCGAAAAGATTCACGCTCATGCCAGAGGCGCGGGAGGACAGCTCTTCGACTACGCGTTGATCAATACAGCCTCTATCTCGCCCGCGACCCTCGCCCAGTACGCGCGAGAGGGCCAGGAGCCCATCGTCGGCGATCTCGACCAGATCCGTCAGCTCGGCGTTGAACCGGTGACCGGAAACTTCCTGCACGAGGGCGAAGTTCTGCGCCACGACTACGATCTGGTCACCAGAACCCTTTTGTCGCTCTGCCTCTCTCGGGTCACAGCGGCACAACAGGCGTAGTCCTCACGATGATCGAAGCCCCTGTACTCGAAGGAGAGCGTATCCGGCTGGAGCCGTTGACGCGAGACCATCTCCCCGGTCTCGAAGAGATCGCCTTCGACCAAAACATCTGGCGATACATGATGCTGCACGTGAGCAACAGGGACGAACTGAAGGCCTGGATCGAATCCGCCATCTCCGCCGCCGGACAGGTTCCCTGGGTAACGGTCCTGAAGTCGGAGAACCGAGTCATCGGATCGACACGCCTGATCGACCTCGACCTGCGCAATCGCACCGTAGAGATCGGCCACACGTGGCTCTCACCCCGCTTCCAGGGCGCTGGCATAAACCCCGAGGCCAAGCTGCTGCAACTCCGCTACGCCTTCGAGGACTTAAACCTGAACCGGGTCGCCTTCAAGACCCACCACGAAAACCTGCAATCGCAGGCCGCCATCCGAAAGCTGGGCGCTGTCTACGAAGGAACCTTCCGCAACCACATGGTGATGCCCGATGGCTCGCTGCGCCACAGCGTCTGGTTCTCGATCACCCGAGAGGAATGGCCGCAGGTGCGATCTCGACTAGAGGAGCGGCTTCGGGCAGGTCGACCGTCCGCTTGAGCTGCCCGCACGCTGCGTAGATATCCCGCCCACGCGGCCGGCGAATGTAGGCAGGCATCCCGGCATCGATAAGCATCTTCTGGAACACCGCCACATCCTCGGGCTTAGGCTGCGTGTAAGCGATTCCAGGCCCCGGATTCCAGACGATCAGGTTGACCTTCGCCTTCATCCCCTTCAACAGGTCCAGAACCTCGCGAGCATGTTCAGGCTGGTCGTTGACGCCACCCAGCAGGACATACTCGAAGGTCACCCACTCCCGCTTGCCCAAAGGAAGCGTCTTGACCGCCTCCAGAAGCTGCCCGATGTTCCACTTGCGCGTAATCGGCATCACCTGCTCCCGAACGATGTCGTTCGAGGCATTCAGGCTCAGAGCGAGCTTCGGGCGGAGCGTCTCCTGCGCAAATCTCCGGATGGCCGGTTCGATTCCGCTGGTTGAGACCGTCATGCGCGACTCCGGAATCCCGATCTGCCTGACCAGCAGCTCCACGCTGCGCATGAACTCGTCGTAGTTCAGGAACGGCTCTCCCATGCCCATGAAGACGAGATTGATCCTGTCCTTGCCGATCTTGACCCCATGCCGGTTCAGCACCGCAGCCACCTGTCCGGCGATCTCGCCGCCGGTGAGGTTGCGTTTGATGCCCAGCTTCGCCGTCAGGCAGAACTGGCAGTTGACCGCACAGCCAACCTGGCTGGAGATGCAGATGGTCGCCCGCCGGTAGCCGTTCTGCTCCAAAGCGCCGACGTTACGCATATCGCGCTTCGGAGCGGCCACAAACTCCGATGCATTTCCCTCGAGACCATCCAGCGCCTCTTCCTCGAGCGAGGCCTCGCTGCCGTCGCCGCGCTCTCCACCATCGCCATCCGGCATCCAGAC
>Ga0255336_101268_pt1 | contig 19852 bp, 18 predicted proteins | sample MeOH1_35cm_T3_17_FD_189102 | JGI IMG/M metagenome (GOLD analysis project Ga0255336, IMG submission 189102) | Sandy soil microbial communities from University of British Columbia, Vancouver, Canada - MeOH1_35cm_T3_179 | ecosystem: Engineered > Artificial ecosystem > Sand microcosm > Unclassified ...
GATTGGACAACGGTCTTAATATCTTTGGCAATTTGTGAGTTTTCATTAGCAGCAGTTACAGCTACAACATTGCGATAAGGATCAAGCATATTTTCAAGAGCTAAGGCATCAAGCAAGTTCATTTTGGCAGCTATGGCAAAGTTTCCAGGTACGGCTGCTAGGTCTACACTGTCCACAGAACGAGGAAGTTGACCAGATTCAAGCGGTTTAAATACTAATTTCTTGGGATTTTCAACGATATCTTTTTCGGAAACTTTGAGTGGATCTGCATCTTTCTTGACTTTAATTATGCCTTGATCTTGGAGGGTATTAAAGGCACGAGCTGCATTGGTGGGGTCATTCGGAATGCTAACAGATGCTCCGTCTTTAACTTCAGCTAGTGATTTATATTTCTTTGAATAAATGCCCATGGGTGCTGTGGGAACTGAAACCAACGCTGTTAAATCCATTTTATTTTCTTTTTCGAAATTTTCAAGGTAAATTGTGTGCTGGAAAAGGTTGGCTTGAATATCGCCATTATTCAACGCTTTATTGGGTTGGATATAATCGCTAAACTCAACAACTTTTACGGTATAGCCCAATTTTTCTAAACCCGGTTTAATGGCCTTGGTGACCATGTCACTATAGGGACCTGCAGTCGCTCCAAATTTGATTTCTTTTGCTGCGGTGCTTGCTTGTTGTCCAGCACTCTTGTTACTGCCGCAAGCGGTTAAAACTCCTACCGCTAGAATTACTGTCAATACGGTTAACCATTTTTTCATGAAATTTCCCTCTTCCTTTTATTTTATTTTCTTTTATCTACAACTTTGGCAATGAAATCACCAGCAAATTGGATAACCTGAACTAAAACAATTAAAATCAAAACTGTGGCAATCATGATTGTGTTGTCATAGCGATAATAGCCGAAGCGAATTGCTAAATCACCTATCCCACCACCGCCGACTGTGCCGGCCATGGCCGAAAAACCAATCAAACTAATAAGCGTTAAGGTGACACCAGAAATAATTCCCGATCTCGCTTCGAGGAGCAGCACCTCCTTAATGATCATCCAGGGAGTTGCACCAGCAGCAATCGCAGCTTCAATAACGCCTTTATCAATCTCACGTAAGGCTGATTCCACGATACGTGCAAAAAATGGAATTGCAGCAACAGATAAGGAAACACTTGCTGCAGTTGGACCGATGGTTGTACCCACGAGAAAGTCGGTCAAGGGAATGAGTGCGACAAGTAAAATGATGAACGGAATCGATCGCACCAAATTAACAACAAATCCTAAAACATTTTGAAGCACCCGATTTTCCAAAAACAATCCTTTGTCTGAAATGTATAAGAGGATTCCGATGGGTAAACCAATCAATATCGAAACAACTAAGGAAATGGAAATCATATAAATGGTTTGAATAAACGCTGAATTAATATCAGGGATAAGCTCGACAAAATGATTAAACTCAAATCCCATTCTGTAACACCTCCACTTGCACTTCGCGACTTTCGATATACTGAAGGGCCATAGCGATTTCTGCCTTTTGCCCGTTTAGTTCCATAATAAAGATGCCCAGCGGCAACTCTTGAATATATTCAATGGAGCCATGAAGGAAATTACCGTTGACGTTAAATTTCTGGAGCGTATCGGAAATGACACCCTCTCCAGCGACTTCTCCCTTGAAGGTCACCTTGACAATCGGTCCTTGGCAGCCCTTTAAAATAACTTCGGGAATTTCAAAGGAAACGACACTTGCGATAAATTCTTTGGTCAGCTCAGCTTTCGGATTTGCAAATATATCGTAGACAGAGCCTTCTTCGATAACTTTTCCTTCTTGCATGATCGCCATTCGGTTACAAATTTCCTTCACCACGTTCATTTCATGAGTGATTAAAACGATCGTTATATTGAGTTCTTTATTAATTTTTTTTAATAAATTTAAGATTGACTTTGTCGTCGTGGGGTCTAAGGCCGATGTGGCTTCATCGCATAATAGTACGGTTGGATTATTAGCAAGGGCACGAGCGATACCTACCCTTTGCTTTTGTCCGCCGCTTAGCTGTGAAGGATAAACATCTCTTTTCCCCGCTAGGCCGACCATTTCAAGCAGTTCTTCAACTCTCTCTTTTATTTTCACTGTTGGTACTTTAGCCGCTTTAAGGGAAAATGCCACGTTCTCAAACACCGTTTTTTGACTGATTAAATAGAAATGTTGGAAAATCATCCCTATTTTTAAGCGTGCACGGCGTAGTTCTTCACTTTTTAAGGAAGTAAGATCCTTCCCGTCAACTGTAATGATCCCCGCGGTTGGCCTTTCTAACAGGTTAATACAGCGAATTAATGAACTTTTTCCAGCACCTGAGTAACCCACAATTCCAAAGATTTCACCCTCTTGAACAGTCAAGGACACATTATCGACCGCTTTTACTGTTCCATTTTTTGTATCGTAAACCTTTGAGAGATTACGAATTTCAATCATATCATTCCCTCCTTTTTTCTCAGTCGTTGTAAAGAAAACCCGGCTTTCGCCGAGCTTTGCGATATAGAAGACTTGGTCAGCGCCAAAGCGGTGGCCTTAGTCGCCTTATCCTGCCGAACTTAACCGCATTCATCGTAGGAAAGCGAAACCGCTGGTTGCACTTAGAGTTTATCTGCCAAAAATTTATACTTTCTGTTAGTATAAAAAAATACCTCTTTCAAACTGAAAGGGGTATCGAAATACAACTCTGTTTCGACTTATCTTTCAGAATGAAAGTCATTCTGCAGGATTTAGCACCTTCCCAAATAGGGGGTTGCCGGACGTCATTGGGCCAGTCCCTCGGTCACTCTTAATAAGGATAATTGCCTATTTAGTTGTAAAATAATGTTAAGTATTCCTATATAATTATTTTCGTTGAGTAAGGAATGGATTTATACTATTACATAACAGGAGTATTGTCAATAGATTTTCTTCAAATAGGCCTTTGCCAAATGCTTCTAAATATTTTCTTCAAATAAAAAAATACGAAGGGTTAACCGTTTGATAATGGGTTTTAATATTTTCGCCAAGGCCACTCTGGCTCATTATATAAGCGCAAACGCAAGATTCTCCAGATTTCTTTATAAGCCTCTTGAATATTTTCCGCACTAGGGCCCAAGGCTCGGAAGCAATAGGCCTGCTTATGAATGGCAGTTCCGGCAATTAAAACCTTATAACGCTCAGCAATCTGTTCCAGAAAATCGGGTTCATCTTCCGTGTTGCGCTGCAGTAATTGGGACATCACTGCTTGCAGATGAGGATCAATCGCCCAGAAGGTGCCCATATGTGTATATCCATGCATGACGCCAAGCGGGCTGTTCCAGGTTTGCAAAAAGGAGGGTACCTTTTGCGGCTCCAATTTAAACCGATCACTATAAATTATTTCCTTATCAAGAAAAATATTGGTTTGCTGATCCAGCAAATGATATTGAAACAGCTCTTGCCGGGCTACTCGCCCGGGTGCTGTAATTTCCCAAATAAAGGCCGAGGCTTCACTTGAAATCCGGAGATTTGTACGACTGTACAAACAGGCTTCGGCAAAAGGTATGACCACTTCTGGCATATATTCGAGTCTAGCTCCTTGCTCTACAATCAAGGTTGTAAATTGTCTTGAAAGATTTCTTTGCGGTGAGCGGAAGACCTTGGTCGCCCCTTGCCCAAAAATAACGGCCTGCGAATTCTGTTTTATCCGTACAGAAATACTGTGCTGGTCTCCTTGCAGAAGGCCGGCAGCGGGATTCATGATAAAGAAAAAAACCGCTCCCTTATCACTAAAAAAGAGAGGACTTGAAGCCCGCAGCGGCATTCTTTGCCGCAGAGAGCTGATATAACTTCTACCCTTTTCCTGCTGAATTTCAACGTGAAGAATACCGTGTTTTAACGGTGCAATCATTGCGCCATATCCTCCATGATGACGTTTTCACGTATCCACAGTAAGACCTGATCTAACCCTTCTTCATTTTTCAGATTGGTAAACATAAAAGGCCGTTCACCGCGCATGTGCAACGAATCTTGAGCCATCACGTCCAAACTGGCCTCGACATGAGGGGCGAGATCCGTTTTATTGATGATCAAAAGGTCGGATCGGGTAATTCCAGGGCCGCCTTTGCGGGGAATTTTTTCTCCCTGGGCTACATCAATAATATAAATCGCAACATCAGCTAATTCTGGACTAAAGGTAGCGGCTAAATTATCCCCGCCGCTTTCGATAAAAATGATTTTCAAATCTGGAAATCTTTCTTTCAGGGTCTCAACTGCTTCCAGATTCATTGAGGCATCTTCCCTTATAGCGGTGTGGGGACATCCTCCGGTTTCGACACCGATGATTCGATCCGGTGGCAAAATGCCGTTACGGCAAAGAAATTCAGCATCTTCTTTGGTAAATATATCATTGGTTATTACTGCAACACTATAATCTGTTGCTAGGTAGCGAGTTAGTTTTTCTACAAGGGCAGTTTTACCTGATCCAACAGGACCTCCTACCCCGATACGAATCGGCCACATGCAAAATTCCTCCTTTAGTCAGCTGTTTAACGGCCTAAGACATAAATATCCGGGAATATAATTGTTCATGAGCCATACCAGCCCAATCGAAAGCGGGTGCACTTCCGCCCCAATCCGTTACAGTTGCGGTGGTGGCCCATTGTATGCACGTATTAAGCAAAGGTTGAAGTTCCGAGAGCACCTGCTGTCCATTCGTTTGTCCCAATGGAATAGCGCGTACACCGTTCGCAACGAGAGAGGTCGTACTCAGATGCGCAAAAGCGGCGAGCAGCACGGGTAATTCGAGGTTTACAATAGCTCCATAATGGCCCAAAATAATGGCATGGTGACCAAAGGGAAAATTAACTTCTGCAGTATAATCAGTATCGATTGCCGAGAGTAATTGTCGCAGTCTTCTCCCCATCTTAAGACTGCCCTCACAGCTTTCAGACGGTAACTTCATAGCATTTAACCGTCTGTCGAGTAAATAAAGAAGCTTCTTATCCGATTTCTGTGTAGCCTGCCAAGCAAGTTTTACTCCAAGTAAATCCGTAGGCCGCCAAGTATAATAAAGATAGGTCTGCATAAACCGGGCTAAGTCTTGTTTGGTATTGATGTCACCGCGCTGAATAAATGTTTCGAGTCCAAAAGATTGGGTGAAGCCTCCTGAAGGAAAGGATGAATCGGCCAACTGCATTAGTCGCAGTCCTTTTTCTAAAGAAAGTGGGTCAATCATGGCGCAAAAGCCCGGTCCTCTTTTACCGGGGACAACCCCATCTTAGATAGCTGCTCAACGAGTACCGGATTATACGGGGTAATCAAAGAATCACTCTTTACCTCAATCGGAGCATGCATATTACCGATAGCATGCGCAGCCAATCCCATTTCCTTCATATTCTTAACCGGAACAATCAAAACCGCCTCTTCTTTGACGCTTACGACGATAACGTGGTTATCTTCACGATAAAGAATATCCCCAGGATGTAAATGCCCGCTTTCCAGCTGGATTCCTATATCCCGGCCTACATCTGTTGTTTTACGAAGAATCCTTTTCTGAAGTTCGTCCCAGGAAAGGAATACCTGTTCAACGGTTAAAGCTCCTTTTTCGTGAGGATGGTCGTGTTCCAATTCTGTCAGTTTACCAATCACTTGATTAATGATCATCGCTTAAAAACTCCTCATGATAGGATGTAATCTTAAATATTAAAACATAAAGTAGCGCTGAGCCAGGGGCAGCACTTCAGCAGGTTCGCACGTCAGTATCTCTCCATCTGCGGTCACTTGATAGGTTTCAGGATCCACAGTAATTTTGGGTGTAGCAAAGTTATGTTTCATGTCGGCCTTGCCAATATTACGGCAGTTCTTCACTGGAACAAGTTGTTTATCCAGTTTCAGTTCTTGAGTTAACTTATCTGCATCGGCTGCCTGAGATATAAACGTTACGGAACAAGCGGCGATGGCTTTGCCAAATGAAGCAAACATGGGCCGTTGGATAACGGGTTGGGGTGTGGGAATGGAGGCATTGGCATCGCCCATGGCGGCATACATAATAAACCCGCCTTTAATCACCATGGCTGGTTTTACCCCGAAAAACTTGGGATTCCACAGTACAAGGTCTGCTAATTTTCCCTTTTCAACCGAACCGACAAGATGACTAATCCCCTGGGTGATGGCAGGATTGATGGTATATTTGCTGATATAGCGTTTGATTCGGTTATTGTCATTTGCTAGGCTATCCGCTTCCAGAGGACCTCGCTGAAGCTTCATCTTATGCGCTGTCTGCCAAGTTCTGATGATAACTTCGCCAACCCGCCCCATCGCTTGGGAATCAGAAGACATCATGGAGATGACGCCTAAATCATGTAAAATATCTTCAGCTGCAATCGTTTCCGGGCGGATACGGGAATCAGCAAAAGCGATATCTTCCGGGACTCGTTTATCCAGATGATGACAAACCATTAACATATCGAGATGTTCTTCCAGGGTATTTACGGTGAACGGCCGGGTTGGATTGGTTGATGAGGGCAAGACATTAGGCAAGGAGGCTACTTTAATAATGTCCGGTGCGTGACCACCTCCCGCTCCTTCGGTATGAAACGTATGGATTGTGCGCCCAGCAATCGCCGCAATTGTATCTTCTACAAATCCTGCTTCATTAAGAGTATCCGTATGAATAGCGACCTGAATATCAAATTCATCCGCAACTTTTAGGCAGCAGTCAATCGCGGCAGGTGTTGATCCCCAATCTTCATGAAGTTTAAGGCCCATTGCGCCAGCTTTAACTTGAGCTATCAGAGGTTCAGGAAGTGAATTATTTCCTTTCCCATAAAAACCCATATTGATGGGAAAGGCTTCAGCAGACTGCAGCATCCGGTACATGTTCCATTCACCAGGGGTACAGGTTGTAGCATTCGTTCCCGCCGCCGGGCCGGTACCGCCTCCTAACATGGTTGTGATACCCGAAGCAATCGCTGTTTCAATTTGCTGTGGAGAAATAAAGTGAATATGGCTGTCAATTCCACCTGCAGTAATAATATAGTTCTCCCCGGCAATCACTTCGGTGCCAGCCCCAATCGGTAGAGTAACCCCAGCCATCGTCTGGGGATTTCCGGCCTGACCAAGGCCATAAATACGTCCGTCCTTAATCCCTATGTCAGCCTTGATAATCCCCCAATGGTCAATGATTACTGCATTCGTAATGACCAAATCCATTGCTTCCTCCAAGGCTTGGGGGTCTTGCCCCATACCATCGCGAATAACCTTACCGCCGCCAAATTTTGCTTCGTCACCCGGCCGGGTCAGATCATCTTCTACTTCTAGCCATAATTCTGTATCTGCCAAGCGAATTTTATCGCCGGTAGTCGGTCCATACATATCTGCATGTTGACGGCGCGACATACTCAAAATCACAGTTGCTCCCCCTAACCTTATTTAATAAAACCTTTCTCTTTTGCTCGTTCTATACATTTCGATTTATCCATACTACCAGCGGTTAAGTTATTGGCTCCAAACCAAGGACCCTTACCTGAATATTGAACAAGCTTCACCGTACGGCTTTCACCGGGTTCAAAACGGACAGCAGTCCCCGAGGGAATATTTAAATGCATTCCCCAAGCTAAGGCCCGCTCAAAGACCAAATACCGGTTCACTTCAAAGAAATGAAAATGAGAGCCGATTTGGATGGGCCGGTCACCCGTATTTTCAACCGTTAGGGTTTCTGTTTTTAAGTTTTGGTTCGCTTCGATAGCACCTTCCGCTAATTTGATTTCTCCGGGTATCATTAACTTACACTTCCTTTATCATGGAGTTAAATAATCGGATGATGAACGGTCACTAATTTGGTCCCATCAGGAAAGGTTCCTTCAACCTGAATTTCCTCAATCATTTCCGGGATTCCCTCCATCACCTGGTCACGTGTCAGAATCTTTGTCCCCATTTCCATGAGTTGAGCGACAGAATACCCATCCCGGATTCGTTCCAAGAGTTCAGCAGAAATTAAGGATATTGCTTCCGGATAATTCAGTTTTAAGCCACGTTTTAAGCGCTCTTGTGCGACCTGCCCTGCGATATAAACCCATAATTTATCTTTCTCAGTCGGATTGAGATGCATTGTCTAACCTCCCGCCCTGTTCCTTATCTTGATTAAATAGCCATACACTTCTGGATTTCCTCTTTATTAATCTCCTGAGTAAGACCTTTTGCCACGATACGTCCTTTTTCCATAACGTAATAATAATCGGATACCTCGACGACAAAGTCTAAATACTGCTCTACAATCAGGATGGTTAATTTCTCCTCCTGTTTTAATCGTTTAATGACGCGGCCGATTTCCAAAATCACAGAAGGCTGAATTCCTTCGGTGGGTTCATCGAGAATCAGTAATTTGGGCTTAGATACAAGGGCTCGGGCAATTGCCAGCTGTTGCTGCTGCCCACCGCTTAAGTCTCCCCCTTTTCTTTTTAGCATGGCTTTCAAAACCGGAAACAATTCGTAGATTTTCTCATCGATACTTCCCTTGCCACTACGTACCTCCAGGCCAAGCAAAAGGTTTTCTTCGACAGTTAATTGAGGGAAAATATCTCTTCCTTGTGGCACATAGCTGATCCCTTGCCTGGCCCTATAATAGGTGGGTTTCGAAATCATTTCTTCTTCGTTAAACTTAATACTCCCCTTCGGGGTGTTAACCAATCCCATAACACTTTTTAAAAAAGTCGTTTTTCCTACCCCGTTTCGTCCGATAAGGCAGACAACTTCCCCCTTAGGGGCTATCAGATCAACTTGATTAAGAATAATACTTTCCTCATAATAGGCCTCTAGCCTTTTTACCTTAAGCATCGCGTTTCCCACCTCGTCCTAGGTACACATCGATGACCTTTTGATTATTCTGAACGTCATAGACACTGCCCTCATCCAATATTGCTCCTTCATGAAGGACTGTAACCTTTGATGCAAAATCTCGTACGAATTGCATGTCATGTTCCACAACAATAATGGTACAATTTTGAGCTATTTTCGTCAGAAGTTCTCCGGTCTTATCTGTTTCTGCTCGGCCCATTCCGGCAACGGGCTCATCCAATAGCATAAGTTTAGGCTCTTGGGCGAGGAGCATGCCGATTTCGAGCCACTGCTTTTCACCATGGGATAATGCTTTCGGGGTGTTAAATCGTTTTTCATATAGACCTATTGTGACTAAGATATCTTCAATCCTCTCCATTTGCTCTTTTTGGGGCTTATGAAAAATGGAGGAATACAGTGAATGGTCTTTCACTGCAGCAAGTTCCATATTTTCATTAACAGTCATATGCGTAAATACGGAGGGCACCTGAAATTTTCTTCCTATACCGATATTGACAATCTCATGCTCTGAATAACGAGAAATATCTATCTCGCCAGCAAACATAACTTGACCTGACTGAGGCCTAACCCGCCCGCAAATTGCATCAAGTAGGGTTGTTTTGCCAGCGCCGTTCGGTCCAATAAAAAAACGGATTTCGCCTTTCTCGATCTCTGTCTTTACATGATTAACCGCTTTAAATCCATTGAAACTTATGGTTAAATCATCAATCTGTAATATCGACTCCATACCTCCATCGCCTTCCAATCTAAATCGTTGATTAAGCCGCTTCATCAGTGTCCCGCTGCTGATTGTCCTTCAGTCCATGAGTTCTAAATTTTCCTGCTATTTTTTTAACCAAGCCGACGATACCGTCAGGCATCAACAATACGACAAAAATAAAAGCGAACCCAATAAAGTAAGACCACACATCAGGGAAACTTTCACTGATACTGCTTTTCAAGGCATTGACAAATATCGCCCCAATTACAGCGCCGATCAAGGTTCCGCGCCCACCAATGGCTACCCAAATAATCATTTCAATCGAGGGCACGATTCCCATTGCAGACGGGGAAATAATACCTACCTGGGGCACAAAGATTGCACCGGCAAGCCCTGCTATGGCAGCAGAGAGACAATAAACAAAAACTTTATAGGTTGTAGGATTATATCCCAAGAACCTAACTCGATTTTCTCCGTCCCTGATGGCGATAAGAATCCTACCTATTCTTCGTTTAACCACTACGTTGCAAAGGAGATAGGTCAAAACTAGGAGGCCAATCGAAATATAATATAAAGCGAGTTTTGTCGAGTTATTCGCTAAGGAAAAGCCAAAAATACTTTTATAATTTGTCAGGCCGTTTGTTCCACCGGTATAAGCCTGTTGCCCTACAAAGAGTACAACAAAAATCATGGATAGAGCTTGGGACAAGATGGAGAAATAAACTCCCCTGATCCGATTCTTAAAGGTAAAAAAACCAATTAAGAGCGCCAAAACGGTCGGAATCAGAATTGCCATAGCAATTGCAAAGCCACTACTGCTGAAGGGTTTCCAAAACCACGGCAGGACTTCCCGCCCGCTCCAAGACATAAAATCCGGTAGCTTTCCTTGGGCAGCTTCTAACTTAAGGTACATTGCCATAGAGTATGCACCAAGTCCAAAAAACACACCGTGCCCAAGACTTAAAATCCCTGTATATCCCCAGATTAAATCTAAGCCAATTGCCAAAATAGCATAAGCTATAAATTTCCCAAGTAAATTGACCCTAAAAATTGATAGAAATGACGGAGCAATTATTAAAGCTAAAATTATAAAGGCAAAGACGAATGTTTCGTTTGATTTAATAAAATTTCGAATATTAAACCTCGAGCCTTGAACCTCAATCATTGATATCCCCCTTTCCGTAATCTTTATTTTTATTCGTCTAACGAACGACTGCTGATATTAAACAGCCCTTTGGGCTTCCATTGTAGGAAGGCAATAATCAAAATAAAGACAAGGACCTTGGCCAAGGATGTATTTGTAAGAAATTCAAGTATAGTGTTCGCTGTCCCAATTAAAAGTCCACCAGCAACGGTTCCCATGAGTGTTCCTACTCCTCCAAGGACAACAACCATAAACGTATCGACAATATAATTTGTCCCGAGGGTGGACCCGATCGAGCCGAGTAGGGTTAAAGCACATCCGGCAATTCCAGCAAGTCCAGAGCCAATAGCAAACGTTAAAGCATCCACTCTTCGTGTATTTATCCCCATGCTCTCAGCCATTTCCCGATTCTGCATGACCGCTCGAATTCGTAGTCCAGTTTTACTTTTATAAAGCAATACGAACATACCCATGAGACAAGCAATGACTAAAGCGATAATAAACAGTCGTTTATAGGGTAATTGTAGCCCTTGGCTTAGGACGAGTCCGCCTGCCAACCAACTAGGGCTTTGCACATCAACATTAGGAGCTCCAAAGATATTTCTCGCAAGTTGCTGGAGTACTAAACTAACACCCCAAGTTGCTAAGATGCTATCCAACGGCCTATTGTAAAGGTGGCGTATCACTGTACCTTCGAGAATAAATCCAATAAGACCGGCAACGATAAACGATGCTGGAATAGCCATTATAAAATATAATCCCAAAAAGCTCTTATCCAGATAACCTATAAATAGATTTTGAATAAGATAAGTAACATAGGCGCCAATCATGATGAACTCACCGTGTGACATATTGATGATTTTCATTAGACCAAAGGTTATGACAAGTCCTAGAGCAGCTAGTATATAAATAGAGCTGACACTAAGTCCATTAAATATTTGCATGATATACGTTTCCATTTTTCCACCACCTTATCATGAGCATCCTAGGAGCAACGGTGCAAGTTTATCTGACTTGCACCGTTCAATCATAATACCCAAAGTTAGTAACTAATTGCTGAGTCCCTTGGCCCAGTCGTAGGATTTCAGGTAGGGATCTGGTTTGACTGTTGATTCGGTACTCCATATTTCCTTAATCTGACCATCCGCAGTTACCTCACCAATCCTTACAGGTTTCCAGAGGTGTTGATTTTCCCCCTCAATTTTAACCAGACCTTCAGGGGCTTTAAATTCAATTCCCTTAGCAGCTTCCTTGACCTTATCTACATCAGTAGAACCTGCTTTTTCAGCAGTAGCTGCCCATAAGTACACTGCATCATAAGCCGCTTCGATCGGATCATCGGTTACACGGTCAACACCATATTTTGCTTTGTAATTCTTTACGAATTGAGCATTTTCAGGCGTATTTGTGGTTTGGTAATAATTCCAGGATACTAAATGACCTGCCATGTTAGCTGCGCCAATACCACGGACTTCTTCCTCAGCGACACTTACGGAAAGAGTTGTCAGATCTTTTGAAGTAATTCCTGCATCCTTAAGCTGCTTGAAGAAGGCAACGTTACTATCACCATTCAATGTGTTGAACACGATATCAGGCTTGGAGGCTTTGATCTTGTTGATAATGGTACTATAGTCGGTATGCCCAAGGGGTGTGTACTCTTCAGCCAGCACTTCACCACCTAGCGCTTTGACTTGAGCTTTAATAATTTTATTAGCGGTTCTTGGAAACACATAATCAGATCCTAGCAGAAAGAATTTCTTTCCTTTATTCTTGAATAACCAGTCTACTGCTGGAACGATCTGCTGATTAGGAGCAGCACCGGTGTAGAAAATATTGGGTGAGGCTTCCATGCCTTCATATTGAACAGGGTACCAGAGTAAACCATTATTCTCTTCGAATACAGGCAACATTGCCTTGCGGCTAGCTGAAGTCCAGCCGCCAAATACGGTTGCTACCTTATCTTGTTGTAACAGTTTCTTGGCCTTTTCTGCAAAGGTAGGCCAGTCTGAAGCACCATCTTCGATAATTGGTTTAATTTTCTTACCTAGTACACCACCAGATGCATTGATCTCGTCAATAGCCATCATTTCTGCATCTTTGACCGATACCTCACTAATGGCCATCGTTCCACTTAATGAATGTAGTATTCCAACTTTAATGGTATCTCCTGCGCTCGTGGTTTCAGCTGGTGTGCTTGTCTGAGTAGAGGCACATCCTGTAACAAGCAATCCAGCAATCAGCGTTAAGGAGATAGCTCCCGTTAGGCGTTTTTTCATTTTTGATGAGAAATAATTTTTCATGTCCTATCACCCTCCTCAATCTTTGACAGCAAGACTGGCCATAATCTATGCTGAAGAATAACGATAGCGCTACCGAACCAAGTCAAAAGGCGCTGTGAGAAATGTTTTCTGTATCCCTTGAGATACTTTTCATTCCTCACAGCGCCTTTGCTGGTTAGTCGTTGATGTAATTGTCACATTGATTCGAATAAAAACATACCCCACAGAACAGCTTTTTTACCCTAAAAAAACGATGATAAAATTTTACGCTAAAGATTCTAGCCCGCTGATTTTCGAAACTGGGAGGGAGTAAAGCCAGTATAGCTTTTAAATAACCGGCAAAAATAGTCTGAACTGCTATAGCCAAGTTTTTCGCTTACTTCATAGTTCTTATACTGATTAGTTCCAAGTAAATGCTTAGCATATTCCATTTTGACCTTTGTCGAATAATCGTTGAAATTTATACCGATTTTTTGTTTAAATACTTTTCCCAGATAATCTTTACTCACATGGACTTCATTCGCAATTAATTCGAGTGTAATATCATCGCCAAGATGATCGATTAAATATTGACACGTCTTTCTAATCATACTATCGCTTTGATGAAGATCGTATTTCTTTATCACGCTGACTAAATCCTTAATACGATCAAGAAACTCTGATTTCATCTCACTCAGGGACCCGGTATTCTGCAGAACAGGGTTAAACGCTGCATTTTCAACCTTCGTTAGCCAAGAAAACTCCATTATTAGGGCCCCGCTAAGGTTTAAAATCATGTTTTCCAGTAATTTGGCCGTTTTAAACAAGTCCTGATCCAGTAATTTGCTTAATTCTGTAAATGCAGTTTCTGCTTCAGCCAAGGCTGCCCAATTTCCGGATAATATAAGATTGGCTATTCGTTTTTCTTTATTTTTGGGATAAAAAAGCGTAAGGGTTTCTTCAATCAGTATATGTTCTTTTTTAACTCTAATTTTTTGTTTAGTTTTTTCTTCTAAAAAGGCTTTCGTTCTTTCTAAGGCTTCACCGAGAATATTATCATCCAACGGTTTGCTCATAAAATCGAAGGCACCTAATCGTATTCCTTGTTTCGCGTACTCAAAATCGCTATGAGTACTCAGTAAAATTGTACAGATATCCCATTTCCTTAATCGGAGCTCACTGAGAAACTCTATCCCGTTCATGCCTGGCATTTTAATATCGGTTATGATGAGATCGATGTGACGATCTGTAAGTTTTCCTAAAGCTTCTTTACCATCACTGGCTTCCTCTTCCATCTCGAATCCATAGTCAGCCCAATTTCTATATCTCTTTAACATGTACCTCACGGATTTGTCATCATCAACGATTAAAACTTTAAACACTCCCCTAACCTCCCCGTCTTTATAAAAAGGGCTGCTTCTTCAAAATTGTACGAGATAATTTCCTCCTTCAGTTGCTTATAGTCCAGACTATCCAACTCTTTCTCAAGAAAAGGATTACACGATGCAAGCACCGTTATGGCCTCGGCATCTCCCTCTTCCAAGAGCTTAACTAGTTTAATCAACGTGTTAGGTATATCTTCATTTCTAACGGAAATGACTTCAGCTTCCAGGGGTGAGTTCGTGACAAACTGATTCGCAATTTTAATAGTTTCTTTAAGGACTCTTTCCAATCGACTTTTTTCCTTGGTAATCATCTCTTCCTTCCGGTTACCTAAGGCATTTTCTAATTGCCGGGATACTTCGTTCAGCTTGATTGCTCCAATATTGGCTGAAACTCCCTTTAGCGTATGGAGTAGTATTTTTACTTCATCAAAATTACCGTTTGCCAAAAGCTGATTTAATTGCTTATAGTCATTTTTATGGTTATCCATGAACGTTTCAAGGATATGCTTATAGTTCTCTTGTTTACCCCCTAAACGATCGATACCGCTTACAAAATCAATCCACATATTTTTTTCGAGGGCTGGGTTATCCATTTCTCTCTTGATTTCTTCAGTGGATCCAAGATCAACAAAGCTTTTCAAGGCCTCAGCCAATTTCACAGGATTTATCGGTTTCGTTAAATAACCGCTCATTCCTGCCAAGCGTGCCTTTTCAGAGACGCCCTCAACGGCGTCTGCCGATAAAGCGATAATGGGCGGGGCATCTTTACCCTTGATCTCTAAAATACGCCGAGCCGTTTCATAACCATCCATTTTAGGCATGCGAATATCCATTAAAATAGCATCATAGCGTGTTCTACTTGCCAGTTGAACGGCTTCAAAACCGCTCTGGGTAATGTCGACTTCAAACCCAAAACGCTCAAGAATTTCTTGGGTCATTTGTAAATTTACTCTATTATCTTCGGTTAAAAGGAGTTTCTTAGCAGCAAAACTAAGCGGGTTCAGCTTTCCTTCTTGCGGAAATTGCTGTGCATGAACAGCAATTTCCAAGTTTACTGTAAACCAAAAGCTTGACCCTTTCCCAACAACACTACTGACATTCATTTCCCCTGACATGAGGTGCACAATTCTTTTTGAGATTGCAAGTCCTAAGCCGGTTCCCCCATACTTTCGTGAAGTTGAGGCATCACCCTGTGTAAATACTTCAAACAAATGATTCCTTTGTTCCTCAGATATGCCTATTCCAGTATCTGAAATGTTAAAACGAAGTTGAACCTGGTTTCCCTCGTTTCTCATAACTTCAACTAAAAGTTCTAGTTTACCCTTATCCGTGAACTTAAGCCCATTCGATAAAAGATTTACAATTACTTCCTTTAATTTTGTAACATCCCCTTTTACATAACGTGGAACATCGGGTTGCAGGCAACAGCGAAAATTTAAGCCTTTGCGCTGGGCTTCGAGTTCAAACATGCTGCAGATCTCCTGGACTGTCTCGTAGAGGTTAAATTCAACTGTTTCCAAGAGCATTCGCCCAGCCTCAATTTTAGAAAAATCAAGGATTTCATTAACAATTTCCAATAGGCTTTTAGCTGCCATATCTATATATTGCAGGTATTGTTTTTGTTTTGACGTGAATTTCATGCGCTCGAGTAAATAGAGATAGCCAATCATTGTGTTTATCGGGGTCCTTATCTCATGACTCATATTGGCTAAAAATTCGCTTTTGGCATTATTAGCTTTCTCCGCTTCTTCCTTAGCAGCTTTCATTTTTTCTTCAGCTTGTTTCCTTTTGACTAATTCTTCCTGAAAAGACTGATATAAGTCATTGAAGGTATTGGCAAGCAATCGAAGTTCCCAAGAGCCTTCCGCCACTAAGCTAAAGTTTTCTTGGCTAAAGGAAAACACCTTCAAAAGTTCGGTGTAATTTTTGATGGGATACGTTACTTGGGTAAATAAGATTCGTAGTAATAACGCAACTGCACCAATGATAAAAACAGCAAGGATTGCTTGCAAAATTGCCGCTCTGCGGGTAGCATTTCGAGCTATCTCGAGTTCGGCTTCCAAACGGGCATTCATAATTTGTTGGAATTCTTCAATCGGGCCCATAATCGCCAGTTTATCCGAATCATACTTTTCGTCAAACATGATGTCCCGTGCTTTCGCTAGTTTGTCCTCTTTACTAAACTTTTGTTCTTCAGAACTTAGCCGATAAGTGGCAACTTCTAACGGCATTTGTTCCTCTGGTATCCTCAATGTTTCAAGAATCAGCCGCATGGAATGACGCTCGGTCTCCACCAGCGCATCAGAATTCATTTTCGCCTCAGCTAACAGGGCCATCTCTTCTTGGGGAGAATTGAGTTCCCCCAGGCGGGTTATCACATGGTCCCGAGTTTTCGTAACTTTAATTTCCTCCCAGTATTTATTCATGTGGATATCATCTCTTGTTACCGCATACTTACGCGCTTCATTGGTTAAATAATCTGAGGCATTGGCTAGATCAATACCCAGTTGCTTAAATTCCGTTCTTCTCTTTTCGGCATTCTGTTCATCTTTGATACTTGAACTCATGTATAAAATACTACTGCCAAGCAATATAGAAATAAGGAAGAAGACTCCTACCGTCAAGGTACTAATCGTCGATTGTTTAATGATAATTTTTGAAGGCATCTTGAATCAACTCCACGTAAGTCTCATTTAATTACTTGTTTTAACTGATCTATTCCTTTAGAATTTGGATAGTATTAAATAGATTAATGGAGTTGGTCTTCTTGCATAATACCCCATCAATGAATCAGCCAGAAATTCTCTTGATCGATGATACACCAGAATATATTGAAACGGCTGTAACGATGTTACGTGAAAGCAACTATCGCGTGCGCATCGCTACCAAAGGAAGTACTGCTTTTAAGTTAATTGAGCAACATCCACCTGACCTTATTCTTTTAGATGTCTATATGCCAGAAATGGATGGCTTTGAAATCTGTAGAATCATAAAAACCGAAAGTGATTTTAGCAGCATTCCTATTATCTTTCTGACCTCTAGTGATGATTCGGAAAGCATTGCAAAAGGATTTGAATTAGGTGCTCAAGATTATGTCGTTAAGCCCTTTACGACTTCGGAACTTCTTGCTCGCGTTCATACCCATATCAAGCTAAAAAAACAAACTGAATCCTTAATTAAAGCCAATCAAGAACTTGATAGTTTTTGCTATACCGTTTCCCATGACTTAAAAGCTCCGTTGCTCTCTCTCAACAAACTGACCGAATATTTGGCTTTAGATTATTCAGATATACTGGATCATGAAGGCCATGAATTGATTAGTAATATTCAGGATAAGTCAAAGGAAATTATTAAGCTTGTTAACCATTTACTTGAACTTTCTAGAATGAGTGAAATGCCTATGACCATCGAACCTATTAATTTAGAGCAGTTATTCAGGAAGGTTTACGAAACACTCATCAAACTTGAACCCCAAAGAAATGTAAGCTTTACGATTAAAAATCTCCCCCTTATTCAAGGTGACCCTATAATGATTGAAATCCTCGCTGTAAATATCCTCTCTAATGCTCTAAAATACACCCGTAATCGAAAAAATGCATGTCTAGAAATTTCATCGGAAGAAAATGAAATTGAATTTATTATCTCCGTAAAAGATAATGGCGCAGGCTTTGATATGCGCTATGCTTCCAGATTATTTAGTGTCTTTCAGAGACTCCATTCAGAAAATGAGTTTGAAGGTTCAGGTGTCGGTCTCGTCATTGTTCAAAAAATTTTAAAAAGACATCATGGTTTAGCCTGGATGACAGGAAAGGTAGATGAAGGGGCAACATTTTACTTCAGTCTACCCAAAGCTAAATTGTAAACTATGCTCCACTAACTTCATTGGCCAAGGATTTAAAACCACCTGCAAATTAAAAAAAGAGCCACCTATCCTAGAATAACTATTCTTGGATAAGGGCTCTCTTGATCACTCTTACGCTCCAAACCTTGGTTTGGTGCCCGCTCATATGAATAGGGTATAACCACGAATTATACCCTATTTTATTCTCTTAAACTCTTAAACACATAAAAAATCGCACAAACCTCTGTCAACCAGATCATCGCATGGCCTCATTGCCTCTTTGATGTTTATTATCATATCACTTAATACGTCTTTGTCTAGTTGTTTTAGAATAATACACTGTATACAATCCTTTAGGGTTATCCTTCCTGTTGTAGATCATCCCCTTATGTTTGTAAAACAACGTGGTCTGATTGTAATACTCATAGTACAAAAAATGAAACAGCAATTATTAAATAGACCGCGAGAAGCTGAACCCCCTCCAACCAATTGGATTCTCCATCATTAGCTACGCGATTGGCAATAAGAACCGCAAAGATTAGAGCGATCAACTCGAACTCATTGAAGATGATGCTCATGGGCGAAAATAACAAACTGAGTAAGATGAGAATGGGTGTGACAAAGAGAATAATCTGCAAGCTTGAACCCAATGCAATTTCGACGGCGATATCCATTTTGTCTTTGTAGGCCATCGTAATGGCTGTGCTATGTTCGGCCGCATTACCAATAAGCGGTACCAAAATAATTCCTACAAAGAATTCACTTAGTCCGATCGCCTGCGTCATCGGTCCAACAGCACTCACAAAAAATTCACTTTCCAAGCCAATAAGTACGGTTGAGACGATTAGAATTGAAATTGCCTTTGGAAGAGACCATTTTGAAATGCTTTCTTCACTATGATCAACAGAGTAGAGATCTTTATGGGTATAAAAAGAAAAGAATAAGCTCATTAAATAAATGACAAACATAATAACTGCTACAAGAACGCTTAGTACTTCATAGCGGGTAGTCAGCAGCTCGGGGGCGACAGTGTGGGTGAAAATCGCGGGGATCGTTAATCCTATCACAGCAAATAATAACATGCTTGAAGAGACTTCAATCGCTTGTCTATTAAAACTCTGCGATTTATACTTTATGCCTCCTACGAGCATGCTGGCGCCTAGTACCAATAAAATATTTCCAATAACTGAACCGGCAATAGACGCTTTAACTACATCGAAAAGCCCTGCTTTTAATGCAAAAAAAGCAATAATCAACTCAGTGGCATTACCAAAGGTTGCATTGAGAAACCCTCCTATCCGAGGTCCTGAGTAGAAGGATATTTCTTCTGTAGCTTCCCCCATTAGCCCAGCCAAGGGGATAATCGCTAAGGCGGAAAGAACAAACATTAGTGTCGGTGAGAAGTGCATATACTCCCCAATTAAACTTATTGGAATAAAAAACAGTAAGAACCTTAGTATTTTCATTCTGTCACTCCTCTCATCCTAATAATCTGGACTTTTAATTATCAATATATCGTTTTTTGATAGGGTTGGCAACAATTGGCATCTTTACAATTGAACAAGTCAGACGTCGGATATATTGGATGTTGGTATCGAAACTTTCACCAAGGGCCAACAACACTCACGAAAATGGGTTAGTTATAGAAAAAAGCACCTTTCTCAGGTGCTTCATTTAGTGTTAG
>Ga0255336_101269_pt1 | contig 19838 bp, 19 predicted proteins | sample MeOH1_35cm_T3_17_FD_189102 | JGI IMG/M metagenome (GOLD analysis project Ga0255336, IMG submission 189102) | Sandy soil microbial communities from University of British Columbia, Vancouver, Canada - MeOH1_35cm_T3_179 | ecosystem: Engineered > Artificial ecosystem > Sand microcosm > Unclassified ...
GGGCCTTCAAGGAAAACTGCGAGGGCTGGTCCTATCAGGAGATCCTGCCCTATTTCCGCCGCGCCGAAACCCGCGAAGTGGGCGGCGATGAATATCGCGGCGATAGCGGCCCGCTCTGGGTCCATACTGGGACGCAAGTCAATCCTCTGTTCGATGCCTTCATCGAAGCCGCCCAGCAGGCCGGCTATCCTTACACCAAGGACATGAACGGCTATCAGCAGGAAGGTGTCGGCCGCATGGACATGACGATCAAGAATGGTCGCCGCTGGTCCGCCGCCATGGCCTATCTGCGCTCGGCCGAGAAGCGCCCCAATGTCACGGTCGAAACCCGCGCCCTCACCCAGCGCATCATCCTCGAAGGCAAGCGCGCAGTCGGCGTCGAATTCATCCAGAACGGCCAGGTGAAGCGCTACCGGGCCGAGCGCGAGGTGGTCTGCTCGGGCGGCGCCATCAATTCGCCGCAGCTGCTGATGCTCTCCGGCATCGGTCCGGCCGACCATCTGCGCGAGATCGGCGTCAAGGTCGAGCATGATCTGCCCGGCGTCGGCCAGAACCTGCAGGAACATCTTGAGATGTATATCCAGCAGCAATGCACCAAGCCGATCACGCTCTATACCTATACGAAGCCGGTGCCCATGGCGCTGGCCGGCGTGCAATGGTTCCTGACCCGCACCGGTGTCTGCACCTCGGCCCATCTCGAGGCCGGCGGCTTCATCCGGTCGCAGGCCGGTATCGAGCATCCGAACCTGCAGTTCCATTTCCTGCCCTCGACGGTCAATGATCACGGCCGAAAGAACGGCACCAGCCATGCCTATCAGGTACATATCGGCAATATGCGCCAGGCCTCGCGCGGCTGGATCAAGCTGAAATCAGCCGATCCCCGCGCGCATCCGCGGATCCAGCCGAACTATCTGATGGAAGAGCAGGATCGCCGCGAATTCCGCGATGCCGTCAAGCTGACGCGCGAGATCTTCGCCCAGAAGGCCTTCGAGCAATATCGCGGCCCGGAGATCAATCCCGGCCCGAATGTGAAGAGCGATGCCGAGATCGACGCTTTCGTCCGCGAGCGCGGCGACAGCGCCTATCACCCCTCCTGCACTTGCAAGATGGGCACGGATGAGATGGCGGTGGTCGATCCGCAGGCCCGTGTCCATGGCCTCGAAGGATTGCGCGTGGTCGACGCTTCGATCATGCCGAGCGTCGTCAGCGGCAATCTCAATGCGCCCACCATCATGATCGCGGAGAAGTGCTCGGACATGATCCTCGGCAAGAAATTGCCGAAGGCTCATGTCCCGGTCTATCAGGCACCGAACTGGCAGACGTCGCAGCGCTGATTCAGCACCTCTGCAAACAAGAAGCCCTGCCGACTATGTCGACAGGGCTTTCTTTTTTGAGATCAACGATCGCCGGGATCGATATCCTCGTAATAGAATTCCGGCAGCGGGTCGGTCCGGGGATCGAGGGCGCCAGCCACCGCCGAGGTCGAATTCACCGCCACGAAGCTGGTCTGCGCGCCAGCCGGCAACGCCTCGCGTATGCTCATGCGATATCGGGTAAAGCCGGCCAGCAGAATGGCGATTGCCGTCAGGTAGTAAAAGAGCCCCGTCGGCCCCACCTGCCCCATCAGAAATGAGCCGATCAAGGGACCGGCCGTGGCACCGATCGCCCAGATCAGCAACATGCTGCTATTGGCCGAGATCATCTCGCTGCGGTCGATATAGTCGAAGGCATGCGCCACCGCGATCGGATAGATGGTGGCCAGACAACCGCCGAGCAGGATCGCGACCACCAGCATGGGAATGAGGGCCGCGCCCGTAAAACTAAGAATCGAGAGGACCACGCTGGCGGTCACCGTTCCCAATAGAATCAGCATCATGACCGTACGCCTGTCGTAACGGTCGCTCAGCCGGCCGATCGGCCATTGCAAGGCCAGACCACCGAAGACAGGAGCGCCCATGAACAGGGAGACATCGAAAACCGACAGGCCGAGCTGATTGGCGTAGACGGCGCCCAACCCATAAAAGCCACCGCTCAGGAGTCCCGCCCCCGCCGTCGACGCCACGCCGAGCGGCGATGCCCGATAGAGCTGGGTCAATTTCAGCGGTTTGATCTTGCCGATCTCCGGACCGGCAACGCGCGTCATCACCACCGGAATCAAGGAGAGCGACGTCAGCAGAGCGCCGAGGCAGAACAACTCGACGCCGGCGGTCTCGCGGGCATTGACCAGGAACTGGCCGAGAAACGAAGCAAGATAGGACGTCACCATGTAGAGCGACAGCACCTGGCCGCGATTCTCGTTGCTGCTGCGCACATTGAGCCAGCTCTCGATGGTGGCATAGAGCGCTGCCATGCAGAACCCCATCATCCCGCGCAACACGCCCCAGAGCGCCGGATTGAAGAACAGGGCCGTCACCATGACCGTTACGGTGATCAAGGCCGCGAAGGCGGCAAAGGCGCGGATATGGCCGACCCGCTGGATCACCGTCTTGCCGTAAAGACTGCCCAGCATGAAGCCGGCGTAATAGGCCGACATGATGAAGCCGGTGGTTTCCGAGGAGATATGCGCCTGGCCGAGGCGGATCGGCAACAGGATGCCGATCAGGCCATTGCCAAGAATCAGGATTCCCGCACCGATCAGCAGCGACAGAACGGAGCTGAGTGCCTGCAGCATTGAATTCCCCCACACGACTTCGGGCTGTGATTCCGGCGATTGGTCGCCGGCCACATCCTGTCAGAACCTCCCCCGGGAACGCCGCCTTTCCAGCGACGCCTTTTACCGGAAAACCGTATCCGTTCTCCGGGAGCCGGTCGAGCCATAGTTGACGGTCAAGCGAGCCCGATCCCAGACGCCGTTGCCAGATGGCCGGTTGTCGCGGGATCAGTTGTCGCCGGATCCGTTACCGCCGGGATGGTTAGCTTGCGGTCAGTTGCCGATCCTGCCGGCCCATGCGATAACGGCCGGCATCAGTCTCAATGATGTAACGGTGATGCGCTCCGATGAGCGATTTCGTTTTGCACCCGCAGCTTGCCAAGGACACCTTGCCGGTCGCCGAGTGGCAGCTGAGCCGTGTCCTGCGCATGAATGACACCACCTATCCCTGGCTGATCCTGGTGCCGCGCCGGGCCAATTGTCGGGAGATTTCCGAGCTGACCAGCACCGACCGGCACCGGCTGATCGACGAGATCGCCCGTGCCAGCGAAGCGCTGCAGCGGGAATTCCGCCCGGAAAAGATCAATGTCGGCGCCCTCGGCAATATGGTGCCGCAGCTCCATATCCATGTCATTGCCCGCTTCGTCAATGATCCCGCCTGGCCGAAACCCGTCTGGGGCGTCAAGCCGCCGACCCTGTTCACGGTGGCGGATGCCAAGGCCGAGATCATCCGCTGGCACAACGCCTTCAACCTGCCGGCCGGATCTGAGGCCGGCGATCAATAGCCGTATCGGCTGTGGAAATCGTGGCCGGTGATCAGGCTCACCAGATGCGCCGCCATGACGATCGCCACCACCGCCACCAAGAACTGGACACCCGTCCAGGGAATCATCGGCAAGGCGCGCCGATGGAAAGGCCGCCGCAATTGCCAATTGGCAAAGACGCCGACAAGCAGGGCGACGAACATGACGCAGAGGGTGGTCGGCAAATCAGGGCTCATATCGGCTGATTACCGATTCACCATGCGGCGCACAAGATGGATACAGTCGGACTCCCGGGAAAAACCGGCGACCGGCCTCATTTCGGCTGGATGATATAGGGACTGGGCGGCGCCGGCCGATGACTATCCAGCAGGCGTTGTTGTGACTGCATCTGATCTTGTTGGGACTTCAACATCTGGTCGCGGTCCTGCCGCAATTGCTCGCGCTGCTGGATGCGATCCAGCGGGGTCTGGGTCGCCGGCGGCGTCAAGAGGTTGGAACGATCCTGTATCAGATTCTGGCGCTGCTGCAGGACAGTTGTGCGATCCTGATTGGACTGCTGCTGTGAGCTGTCGTCGCGCCGCGTCGGCAACGGGCTGTTCTGCAGTTGCGGCGGCTGCCAGCAGGTCTGCCCGGGCAGACAGCCGGCATAAGCTGCCGCAGACGACAGGGCGATAACCAGGCCCGCGCTCAAAATCGCTGCAAAAGCACTATATGACCAACGTCTCATAAAACTGATATGGCGGCGATGTGTTGTTTTGCAACCCATCCAGTCATACCGGAGGCGTTCTCCGGCCACCTCACAGACGTTTTTTAAATGACCGCGATAATGCGCCGCACAACAGTTGCCGCCATGGGGGCGACGGTGGCAACGAACTGGCCGAAATCGAGATGGCTCTCGGCGCCGGCGAGATCGCTCAGCGAGCGAATGATGACCGCCGGCACCTTGGCCATGGCAGCAACCTGAGCCACGGCGGCTCCTTCCATCTCGGTCGCCAGAGCAGCAAATTCCTGATGCAGCCTGACCCGCATGGCCTCGCTGTTGACGAACTGGTCGCCGGTCACGATCGGCCCGAATACCAGCCGCACATGACGGTCGGGGCGATGTCCCTGACGGACCATTTCCGCAGGTACCTCGAAATCGATGCCGGCCAATGCCTGGCGCAGCCGGCCAAGCAGCTGGCCGTCGAGTTCAAAGGCAATTTCATGACGTCTTTCACCGAGCGGCGGTTCGCCCGGCCGGAAGGGACGCAGGCCCTGATCGGTCTGATGGCCGTAATCGTGCTGGATCAAGCGATCGGCAATGACGATATCGGCGATATCCAGTTCCGGCGCCAGGCCGCCGGCGACGCCGGAAATCATCAGCGCCCGACAATCATAGCGATCCAGCAGCACCGTGGCCTGGACCGTGGCAGCAACCTTGCCGCAGCCGCTTTCCGTCACCACCACCGGATGCTGATCCAGCCGGCCGCGGATTAGCGGACGCCCCAGCACCTCTCCGGTCTCCGTATCGGTCAGCCAGGAAGCCAACAGGTCGCGTTCCTCGGGCAAGGCACAGATAATCCCGATCGGCCGGTCTGACATAGGTAAATCCTCGACGTGATCCAAGAGCGGAGCCGCACTATAAACGAAGCGGACCAAAGCGAATAATGGGGAAAATGACTACACCCGCAACATTGTCGAGCAGCAAGCCGATCCTGATCTGGTTTCGTCGCAACCTCTCTGGGGAAAAGAACAGGCGAAAAACAAATGGGCGGCCAGAAGGCCGCCCATCTCGTCGCTTCGAATGGGAGGGAGACGTCGCGACGATCAATACGCCCACATGGCGGCGACACTGTCGTTGACGACAGTGCTGGCGCTGCCCGTTTGCGGCTTGCCGCCGTGGCGCAGCGCCATGGCAGGCACGCGCGCATCGGCCGCCGGCTGATACCAGACTGAGAACTCGCCGAGCGCTTTCAGGAAGCCCTCGATCGGTGTGCCGTCCGGCAGTTCAACCGCATCAATACCGCAACGGGTCATGAAGAGATATTGATCGCGCAGCACATTACCGGTGGCGCGGATCTCGCCCGTAAAGCCGAGGCGGTCCCGCAGCAGACGCGCCTGTGAGAAAGCCCGGCCGTCACTGAACTTCGGGAAATCGAGCACCACCAGCGACAGGCGGTCGATATCGTTCGTCAAGGCGAGCGGCGACTGTGTGTTCTGCAGGCGCACGCCGATGGCGCGATTGCTGGTGCGCAGGCTGGCTTCGTCACGACGCCAGCGTTCGAGCGAGACGATGACGCTGCCGGTCTCCGGCAGGGCCGCGTCGTCACTTACCTCTTGCCACTCATTCGGCTGCAGGGCGCCGTGCTTGAGAATTGCCATAGAGGGCCTCCTTGAAAGGATCGATGCCGATCCGACGATAGGTGTCGATGAAGCGCTCGGACTGCGACGTCCGGGCACCGAGATAGGTATTGACGACGGTTTCGACGGCGCCGGCGATATCCTCGGTCGAGAAAGCCGGACCGACGATCTTGCCGATCGAGGCGTCGTCGCGCGACGAGCCGCCCAGGGTTACCTGGTAGAATTCCTCACCATGCTTGTCGACACCGAGGATGCCGATATTGCCGACATGGTGATGGCCGCAGGCATTGATGCAGCCGGAGATATTGACGCGCAATTCACCGATCTCGGCCAAGCGCGTCGGATCGCTGAAGGCGCGGCTGATCCGCTGCGCCACCGGAATGGCCCGGGCATTGGCGAGATTGCAGTAGTCGAGCCCCGGGCAGGCGATGATATCCGTGATGAAGCCGATATTGGCCGTTGCCAGCTTGGCGCCGCTGAGACGCTGCCAGAGCGCGAAGAGATCCTGCTGGCGTACATGCGGCAACACCAGGTTCTGGTGATGGCTGACGCGGATCTCACCGAAGCTGTAGTCGTCGGCGAGATCGGCAACGATATCCATCTGGTCGGCCGAGGCATCGCCCGGGGCACCGCCTTCCGGCTTCAGCGAGATATCGACGATGGCGTAGCCGGCCTGGCGATGCGGCTTCACATTGCTCTGCACCCAGCGGGCGAATTCCGGATTGGCCCTGCGTGACGCCTCGAATTCCGGCGTCCAGTCGGGCAACGATTCATAATCCGGCAGGGCAAAATACTGACGGATACGCTCGATCTCTTCCAGCGGCAGGGTCAGCGCGCTGTCCTTGATCGACAGCCATTCCTCTTCCACCAGGCGAGCGAATTCCGCGGCGCCAGTCGCATTGACCAGGATCTTAATGCGCGCCTTGTAGAGATTGTCGCGACGACCGAGCTGGTTATAGACTCGTAATACTGCCTCCAGATAGGAGAGCAGATGCTGCTTCTCGACGAAGGGCTTGATCGCCGTGCCGATGATCGGCGTGCGGCCAAGGCCACCACCGACCCAGACCTCGAAGCCTATCTCGCCGGCGTCGTTCTTCAGCATGCGCAAGCCGATATCATGCACGCGCACGGCGGCCCGGTCATGGGCGGCACCGGTCACGGCGATCTTGAACTTGCGCGGCAGGAAGGCGAATTCCGGATGCAGGGTCGACCACTGGCGGATGATCTCGGCATAGACCCGCGGGTCCTCGATCTCGTCAACCGCGACACCGGAATGCTGATCCGCCGTGGTGTTGCGGATGCAATTGCCGCTGGTCTGGATGGCATGCATCTCGACCTCGGCGAGGTGTTCCAGGATCGCCGGCACCTCGTCGAGCTGCGGCCAGTTGAACTGGATGTTCTGGCGGGTGGTGAAATGGCCGAAACCACGGTCATAGCGCCGGGCGATGAAACCCAGTTTGCGCATCTGCTTCGAGGACAAGGTGCCATAGGGAATGGCGATCCGCAGCATATAGGCATGGAGCTGCAGATAGACGCCGTTCTGCAGGCGCAACGGGCGGAACTGTTCCTCGGTGATCTCGCCGGCCAGACGGCGCTCAACCTGGCCGGTGAACTGCTTCACCCGTTCCCGCACGAAGGTCGCATCGAATTCGTCGTAGCGATACATTTACTCATTCCCCATTCGGGCCGGCCCCAATGCGACCGGTCCAGCTGCCCGCATCGACCGTGATGGTTGGGCCGCGATCAGCGCGAATACGTTCCCGCGTGCTGGTCGGCTTGACGCCATCGCCCTCGACCAGAACATCGATCAGATATTGGCCGACGATCATCTGCTGCTTGGCAGCCTTGGCAGCATCGGCCATGGCTGCCTCGGCGGCAGTCTCATCGGCCAGAACAGCGCCGGCAGAAAACTGCGTCGCCCAATCACCTTGGCTGGTCAGATAGACAACCATGCCATCGGTCAGACGATTTGCCGTGACCATTTGCGTGGACATGACGTTCTTCTCCTCCCGGCCTTATTCGCCGGCCACAAGCCGCGGTGCAGCAGCAGCGGCATGCTTCACTTGACGCAACACGACGACACGATGTCCGGCCGCAACTTCCGCCGCCCGCCGTGCTTCAATCTCCAACGCATCCAGTTCGACACGGCGGCAATCGCGCCGGGCGAATTCGATGATCTCGGCGGCGACACGGCCGTCATGCAGGACGATATCGGCTTCGCGCAGCCGGCGCAGATCGCCCAGCGTCAGCGCCTCGACATCATCGGTGACGTCGATCTTGTGGCTTTCGCCGACGACCGGCCCCTGGCGGCGATTGATCGCGGCAATGACTTCACGGGCAGCGCGGCGTTCATCGCCGGCCAGCACCGCGGCGGCGACCGGACCATCGAAGAAATCTTCCCAGAAGCGCCGACGGGCGATGCCATCGGTGAGGCGGCTATGTACGGCACTGCGGAAGCGACCGGCGAAAGCCGCCAGACGGCCGATACGCTGCGGCAACACGCCTTCAATCAAGGCCCGCACCTTGCGCGACAACACCGGTGCCGCACCCTGGGTGGAAATGGCCACCACGACCTCGCCGCGATCGACCACCGCCGGCATCACGAGATCGGTCAGCGCCGGACGGTCGACCACATTGACCAGCACCTGGCGCGCCTTGGCGGCGTCCACCACGGCACGATCATCGGCCTCATCGTCATGGGCGCTGAAAACCAGCTGATGGCCATCGATGTCGCCGGCCTCGAAAGCACGCTGATGGAATCTCACCCGCGCATCGCCCAGCAGCGCCAGAAGATCGGCGCTCGGCTCGGCCGCGATCACCGTGCAACGCGCCCCCGCTTTCAGCAACAGGCGCAACTTTGCCGCGGCCGCATCCGTACCGCCGACCAGCAGAACCGGTCGATCCTGGAGCTTGATGAACAGCGGAAAGGCCTGCATTTATTTCACATCACACTTATGTTGAATCGCCGAAAGATTTTCTCCGGCGGTGCTGTAGTTTTAATATGTGATGGGCCTGGACAGCGTCAACGCTATTTTACACAGCAGACCGTTATTTCACACACTTGTCGAAAAAACTAACAATTGGAAGGGCATCCGAGGACCGATATAGTGCGGATGAAAGGACATCTCATGAGCCTGGTTACATGAGTCTGGCCACTGCCCTCGCCCCGCATGACCACGAGCACTGCATCGAGGATGCTCTCCGCCGTGCCGAGGCTTTGTGTGAAACCCGCGGGGTCAGGCTTACCGCCATCCGGCGCCGGGTGCTCGAATTGGTCTGGCACAGCCATGCCCCGATCGGCGCCTATGCGATCCTCGACCAGCTCAAAACCAACGATAAGTCGGCCGCCCCGCCGACCGTTTACAGGGCGCTCGACTTCCTGCTGGAACATGGCTTGGTGCATCGGCTGGAATCGCTCAATGCCTTCATCGGCTGCGATCATCCGGAAGACCGGCATATCAGCCAGTTCCTGATCTGCACCGCCTGCCACAAGGCGGTCGAGGTGACCGATCGCGCGATCTATGACGCGGCCAAAAGCTGCGCCCAACGGCAGGGCTTCGAGGTCACCCGCCTGACGGTCGAGATCGAGGGTCTGTGCCCGAGCTGTCAGGCGGCAAAATCGGAAAAATAGAAAGGCCGTCGCCAGGGGGGACGGCCTGTGAACATCGCAGGATGAGCGGCTAACTCATCAGCTCTGTAGCAATTGCGCGGCGCTGATGGCCCAGGTCGCTTCCTGCTGCTGCAATTCGAACTGGATCTTCAAGCTGACCGGCGCGGCCCCACGCGACTGGAAATTCACCAGCGCCTCGGCATGCCACTGATCGGCAACCTGCGTCGTGCTCAGGATGCGCAGGCTGCTGAAATGCCGGGCGATATCCGCCAGCAGCATCTTGGTCGCGGAATTGGTTTTGCCGAAGAGCAGCGCAGAGCCGCATTCGCGCAGCGCCATCGAAATCTCATTGGATGTCGGACCACTCGCGCGGCCACCCGAAGCGCCACCCATCCCTGTGATCGATGCCAGCATGATCCCGAATCTCCCTGAGAAAGCCGGTTATCATTTCTAGTTAATTTCTGACTGCTGACAACAAGACTCCTGCGAACAACACCCTCTGAAGCGCAACTTTCATATCGGATTTTGTGGTTATTTTAGCGTTTCCGCCGAGTCGGCGACGGTAAGCGTTATTGCCGCAAGGGTGCGTTTCGCGACAGATCTTCCGCCTGGAGCACCGTCCAGCTGCCGTCCAGATAGGCGACTCGCAACCGAATCGGCACCTCGTGTGGCGCGCTCATCAGGGTTTCGACATGCATTGTCGCATCGATGGTCCAGTAATCGATGAAGCGGCGCTGCTCGGTGATATTGAGCCCGGTGACGCGGGGGCCGGTGACATCGGCCTGCATTTCGGTCCGCAGCGATCCGCCATTCACACTGCGCGACGATCGCAACATCTGCACATAGGTCTGCAGCGACCGCTCGATATCGGGCGTTGTCGGCGTTTCCCGGTCGAGATGCAGGAAGATCATCGCGGCAAGCACGAGCCCCGCCACAACCAGGCCCAGCTCGAACCGGTAGCGCAGCAGATTTTCCCATCCGGTCGGCGCTTGCGAACGCCATTGATAGGTCGCGATCAAGATGTCATCTACCCGTGTTAACCATACCCGCCCGTCTTCAGGCGGAAGTCAGGATACCGTTAGATTATTAATTTTTACCCGATAGTGGAAGTGCCAATGCTGCCGCACCAGGTCGGCCCGGTCTGCGGCATCCGCCTTTCGCCCTGGCAGCTCACTTCAGGCAGGCTTCGACGTAGCGGTAGAAATGGGCGAGAGCCGGCGTGCGCAGCCCAACCTCCTTGCCCTCCTCATCCCAGCGGCGCAGCTTCACGGCATCTTCGGCAAAGGGTTCGGCCGCGAATTCCGCCGCCTCTTCCTGACTGAAGACACCGCCCTGCAGCGTAAGACTGAGGATCGAGGCCTCGGAGAGGCGCTCGTAATAACCGGGCTCGACAGCGGAGAGATAGCGCTTGGCATCGACATGCAGCCGTACCGGCTCGGTTACCTCTGGGCCGAAATATTGCGACAGCCAGGCCGAACCGAGGGCTTCGTGCTCGGTGTCGATGCCCTGGTCGGCGATATCCTGCGGCAGGTCATGCAGGAGATGACCGATATCATGCAGCAGCGTCGCCGCGATCAGCGCCGGTGAGGCGCCGTCGCGCTCGGCGCAAAGCGCGCATTGCAGGGCGTGATCGAGCTGCGAGACACCTTCGCCATAGCCTTCATGGCCGCGCCGGGTGAAGGCCTGGTCTATATGGGCCATGATATCGGCCTTGCTGATATCGTTCACGCGGCAATCTCCCCGGATTTGTGCAACTGGCGCCGCAATACGCGGCGGCGGCTTTCGATCCCGTCCTTGTCGATATAGCAACCCTGCAGATGCCGGCGGCCGAGACTGGGATCGAAGGCAGTGCGGCCATGCAAGGCGCGCTCATTCATCATGACGACGAGATCGCCCGGCCCGAGACGGAAGGTGAGCTCCAGTTCGGGGCGCTTGAGGATCTCGGCGAAGTGGCGATAGGCGGCATACCAGGGCGCCACGAATTCCGCCGGCACATCCAGCAGGTCAGCCGAGCGATTGTTGAAATGCACCTCGGCGACATGGCCGTCGTAATCGGTCTTGATCAGCGGCACAGTGGCGCGGAGATCGGCCTTGGCATCACGGAAGCGGAAGCTGAACGGATGCGTGCGCAGAAGTTCGAAGCCGGCCGGGTCCTCGCGGCGCAGGATCTCCGCCGCATGAAAGCCGTCCACCAGCAGCGTCTCGCCGCCCGGCGCATCGGATTCCAGGCAATGCAGCAATTGCACGCCCGGCGTTGGTTCGCGATAGGGGTTGTCGCTGTGAACCCCAAGCCCCACTGCCGTATAGGCAAGATTGTTGGGATTGGGCACCGAGATGACATCGAAGCGGCTGCCGTAATTGGTCACCCGCACGAAGCCGAGATGATTGCCCACCACCTCGACCATGCCGTCTTCGGTCGGCACATGGCGCAGCACACCGAAACCATAGGCGGCAAAATTTTCATGCCAGGCCAGTTCGACCACTGCGTCTTCCTTGAGTTGCCGCCAATCGGCGACGGGCAGGTTCGCTTTGAGGGCGGCCCCCCAAAGGGTCGGTGCCTCATGGCGTGCCGCGCGGCTGGCAGGAGCGAGATCATTGGCACGGAGCCAGTCGGCGCCGTAGCTGCTGACATGCTCGTCCGGCGCCCAGCTAATCGTGAGCATGCCGGCTGCAAGGTCGGTCTTGCCAATCTTCAGAGTCGCCGGCAGGTCGGTGATCTCGAACAAACGCTGGCCATTGGCATGGCGGCATTTCGGGCAGCGGCAATTGTCACGCAACCAGATCGCTGGAAAAGCCGACTGCGTTCCATCGCTCCAGGCAAGCGTAATGAGATCACCCGCCGAGGAAACCGTGACACTCCGTACTGACATCCTTGTTCCCTTACGCCCAGGGCAGTGAATAGGTCTTCACATTGGTGAAGCCCTTCATCGCCTCGATGACGCCTTCCTTATGGCCGAGGCCGGAATCCTTGATACCACCGAACGGTGACATTTCGATGCGATAGCCCGGCACCTCACGCACGTTCACAGTGCCGACCTGCAGCTCCCGCACGAAGCGCGTGATGTAGTCGAGCCGGTTGGTGCAGACACCGGATGAGAGGCCGTAGCTGGTCGAGTTGGAGACCTGGATCGCCTCATTGATGTCCTTGACGCGGATGATCGGCGAGATCGGACCGAAGCATTCCCACTTCACCAGCGGCGCATCGAAGGCGACATGATCGACCACGGTCGGCGAATAGAGGGCACCCTTGCGGATATTGCCATAGAGCAGCTTGGCGCCCTTGCCGACGGCGTCATTGACCATATCCTCGCAATAGCGGGCGGCGGCTTCGTCGATCACCGTGCCCATATCGGTCTCGGGATCCATCGGATCGCCGTATTTGACCTTCCTCGACTTTTCGACCAGCAGCTCGACGAAACGGTCCGCCACGGCCTGGTGCACGATCATGCGCTTCACCGCTGTGCAGCGCTGGCCGGAATTCTTGTAGGAACCATAGACCGCGAGATCGGACGCCTCCTCGATATCGGCATCCTCCATGACGATCAGCGGGTCATTGCCGCCGAGCTCCAGGATGGCACGGCGATAGCCCATATGCTCGGCGATATACTTGCCGACCCTGACGCCACCGGTGAAGGTAATGAGATCGACATTCTCGTCCGTCAACATGCTATCGGCGATGTCCTTTGGATCGCCGGTGATCACCTGGAACATTTCCTTCGGCAGGCCGGCTTCGTAGAGGACATCGGCCAGCAGCAGCGCCGTCAGCGGCGTCTTTTCCGAGGGCTTCAGCACCATGCGGTTATTGGTGGCGATCGACGGCGCCACCTTATGTGCCACCTGGTTCAGTGGATGGTTGAAGGGCGTGATCGCCGAGATGGCGCCCAGCATCGGATCGCGCTGGGTATAGATGCGGCGCTTCTTGCCATGGGGGGTGATGTCACAGGAGAAGATCTCGCCGTCATCCTTGATCACCGCCGTCGAGGCGAGGAAGAAGACGTCATAGGCGCGGCCCACTTCATAAATTGTGTCCTTCAGGCAGAGGCCGGATTCCGCCGTGATCAGTTCGGCGATCTCCTGCTTGCGGGCGACCAGCAGATCGGCGGTCTTGCGCAGGATGGCCGATCGATCGGCGCGGCTCAATTCTGCCTTGTAGGCCTTCGCGCTGGCGAAAGCCTGCTGCACATCGGCGATGCTGGCCTTGGGGCAGGAGCCGATCACCTGGTTGGTGTAGGGGTTATGGACGTCGAAAGCCCGGTCGCTGTGGCCGAGATTGGCAACGGTGCGCATGGTTTCCTTGCGGATGGCGATACCCATTCGATATTCTCCCCTTACCCGGCCTTCGGCAGGGTCACAGCCGCATCGGCCAGATGATTGAGCGCCAGGTCGAAGGCGCTGAAATTGCGCAAACGGTAGCCCTGTGGCAGGGCCGTGATCTTGCGGTTGACGATCACCGGCACCTTCTGCTCGGTCATGCCGCCATGCGAGCGCAGCGGCAAAGTGAGCGCGCTGAGATCATGGCGCTCGACGGCGGTGCCGATGACGACGTTCTTTTGCGAGACGACGATGACATCGCCCAGCCGGTCGGCCGGCAGCTCGAACTTGGCGCAGCCGGCATCCCGATCGATTGCCAGCTCCATGCCCGGTATCTCGGCCATGCGCTTGATCAATGCTGCTTGGTCGACGTCTTCCGGCAGATAGACAGTGGCGAAGGAGCCGAGGGCGCCGTGATGCACGACATAGGGGTCGGTGATCGGCAGGATCACCCGCGCCTTGCCCTTGCCGATCCACTGATCGAGCAGGTCCTGCAGATAAATCACCTGCGGCTTGCCGGCGGCATCATGCTTGGCATTCATGCCGTGATCGGCGGTCAGCACGATGACGCAGCCCATCGCCTCAAGTTCGGCGAGATAACCATCCATCATGCGATAGAAGTCGTTGGCGGTCTCATGGCCTGGGGCATATTTGTGCTGGATATAGTCGGTGGTCGACAGATACATGATGTCGGGGCGCTTCTCCCGCATCAATTTGACGCCGGCGGCAAAGACGAATTCGCTGAGATCGGCGCTATAAACCGAGGGCAGCGGCCGACCGAGCCAGGCTTGCGCATTGTCGATGCCGTTCTCGGCGACGGTCGTCTTGTCCGATGTCTCCGAAGAGAAGCAGATGCCGCTCTTGCCAGCACCGACTTCCATGCCCTTGCCGAGCAACTTCCGGAGCTTGTCCTTGGCGGTCACCACGGCGACCTTGGCACCAGCCCGCGAGAAGGTGGCGAGAATGGTGTCGGCACGCAGGAATTTCGGATCGTTCATCATCACTTCGGTGCCGCTTTCGCGGTCGAAGAGATAGTTGCCGCAGATGCCATGCACCGAAGGCGGCGCGCCGGTGACGATCGAGAGGTTGTTCGGGTTGGTGAAGCTCGGCACCACGCAATCGCCGGTGAGCCGGGTCCCCGCCTTGACGGCCGCGGCGAGCCAGGGTGTCACCCCGGCCGCGATGGCAGCCGAGAGGTAATCCGGTTCGCAGCCATCGACGCAGACGACCACCACCGGCGCGGTCGGCCAGGCATAGCTCTTGCCGTTGACGCTCAAGGGTGACTTCGATGCGGTCATGTTCTACTCCTTCACTCGGCCGAGGCGGCCAATTTCTTCGGCGAGCCCGAGGCAACGCCGAGCTCGGCCATAACGGTCTTCACCGCGGCGATGGCGCCTGTCATCTCGGCAGCGTCCAGACGGCCGATGCAGCCGATGCGGAAGCTGTCGGCAACCGTCAGTTTACCGGGATAGATGACATAATTGCGTTCGCGCAGCTTGTCGTAGAAAAGCTGGAAATTGAATTTCTGATCGGCCGGCATGTGGAAGGTGACGATGATCGGCGCCTGCAAATGATCCGGCAACAAGGTCTCGAAACCGAGCGCCCGCATACCGTCGATCAGGATCTTGCAATTGGCGCGATAACGGGCGCCGCGGCCGGCAACGCCACCTTCGGCAGCATGTTCGACCAGGGCCTGATGGAAGGCGGCGATGCAGTGGATCGGTGGCGTGAAGCGATACTGCTTGGTCGCTTCGATCACCTGCCACTGGTCATAGAGGTCGAGCACCAAAGCGTGGGCATTGCCCTTGCAGGCGGCCAGCGCGCTCTCCCGGCACAGCACAACACCGAGACCCGGAACACCCTCGATGCATTTGTTGGACGAGGCGGCAACGGCATCGAACTGTACCGTGCGGCTGTCAAGCGGCAGCGCGCCGAAAGCGCTCATCGCGTCAATCAACAGGCGCCGGCCGGCCTTGGCGACGACAGCAGCCACCTCGGCGACCGGGTTGAGCACGCCCGACGTGGTTTCACAATGCACCACGGCGACATGGGTGATCGCGGCATCCTTGGCAAGCGCATCGGCCACCTGCCGCGGATCGACCGGCTGGTCCTCGGCCCATTCCAAGGTGACATGGCTGCGCTTGGCGTAGTCGCAGATCTTCGCCATGCGCTTGCCATAGGCGCCGTTGATCAGGATCAGCAGCTTGTCCTTGGGACTGACGAAGGTCGCCAGCATCGCCTCGACGGCGAAAGTGCCGCTGCCTTGCATCGGTACCGTGGTGAAAGCGCCCTCGCCTGCGATCAATCCCACCAGCTTCGTGCGCATCTCGTTATTGATGCGGATGAAGCCGGCATCGCGCGAGCCCCAGTCATGCAACATGGCCTCTTTGACCGTCATCGAGGTGGTCAGTGGGCCGGGAGTGAGGAGCCAGGGATCTTGCGCCATTAGCGGTGCCTTTCGTCGCGAAATAAGCCGGTTGCGATTCCGGTGAATCGACCTGCTTGCAGTATGGCGGCGGGCAGTAGCATAATTCAAATCGCTAATTGCTATATGAAATATAGGCCATGTCTATAAATCACAGCCAGCTCCGGTCCTTTCACGCGGTCGCCTCTGAAGGCAGTTTTACCAAGTCCGCCAATGCCTTAGGCGTCACTCAACCGACCCTGTCGGGGCAAGTGAAAGCACTCGAGGACCAGTTCGGCGTACGCCTGTTCGACCGGCGCAAGCGGCGCGTCGAACTGACCGATATCGGCCGCAATCTTTTTGACATCACCTTCCGCCTGTTCAGCCTCGAAAGAGAGGCGGAACAGGTGCTGACCGCCGCCCGCGGCCTGAAGCGCGGGCATCTCAGGGTCGGCGCCGATGCCCCTTATCACTCGATACCCTTCCTGGCGGTCTTTCACCGCCGCTATCCCAGTCTGCGCCTGTCGATGTCGATCGGCAATTCGGAGAAGCTGCTGAACGATCTCCTCGATCAGCATTGCGATGTCGCCATCGCCGCCAATGTCGGCAACGACCCGCGCATTTTCAGCCTGCCCTTTCGCGAGGATTATCTGATCGCCTTCGTCGACCGCGCCCATCCCTGGGCCAGCCGCAAGCAGATCAGCCTTGATGATCTGGCCGGCAAGCGCCTGGTCCTGCGTGAAACTTCCTCGACCACGCGCCGCACGTTCGAAGCCGCCATCGCTGCTGCCGGCATCACCGTCGGCGAGGTGCTGGAGATCGGTAGCCGCGAGGCGATCCGCGAAGCGGTGGCAGCCGGCCTTGGCATTGGCATCGTCGCGCAGTCCGAATTCGGCGATGACGTGCGCCTGAAGGCGATCGAGTTCTCCGGCGAGCGGATGCGTTCGGTCGAATATGTCGCCTGCCTGCAGGACCGCCGCTCGACGCCGCTGGTCAAGGCCTTCCTCGATATCGTCCGCGAAGGTCTGGCGGATGGCAAGCTTGTGCGTTGAATGGCGCGCCTCATCCGCTTCAGGCGTGACTGGACGACGTAGAATCCGACGATAAACTGGGGGCAACCGGGAATGGGGAGGCACATGAGTCACTGGAAGCAGCAACGCAGCACCATGCGTCTTTCTTCGTCACCGGGATCACCTCTAGCATCATCCTTGGCCAGCTTCCTTGCAATCCTGCCGTTATGCCTCGCCGCCCTGCTTTGGTCCGGCAGCGGCAGCCTTGCCGATGACGCGCCGGTCTGGCAGCGCATCGACAAGAAAGGCATCAAGAGCGGCAGCATCCAGCTTGGCATGAGTGATCTGCTCGCCATCACCTGCCCCGCCTCCCTGCCCTCGGCACAGCCCCGTCTGCTGCTGCATGTGCAGCTGCTGCAGGGCGCCTATAGCGAGCGGACCAAATACAATCTGCGTATCGTCATCAACGACTATCGGGCCGATCTTGCGATGAGCGCCAGGAGCGGCTCGCTGTTCTTCGACGCGGCGGATTTCAACCAGCGCGACATGTTCCAGGGACTGGTGCAGGCGCTGGCATCGGCCGCGCAAGCGGGGAACGATCACGCGCAGCTCGCCATTTTCAGCTTGGGCTGGCGCGGCGACCTGCCGCTGGCCGGTGCCGATCAAGTCCTGAACGGGCTGATGGACGGCTGCGGCGAATGAGGGGATCGCCGTGCCTCAACGCAGGCGCGACGCACTGAGTTCGCCGGCCGCCTCCAGGATCGGCTGGGCCACCAAAGCCAGGTGACTGTTGATCCGCTTGAGGTCGCGCAGAATGTCGAGATGCAGGCCGCTGGTGGCGATGCTCTCGATACGGCCGCTGCGCAGCCTTTCGAGATGGCTTTCCGACGCCGCCTTTTCCAGTTCGCGGAAGGCCTGTTTTTCCGCGAAAAGACGCCGGGCCATGCCGATATCGCTCGACATGAAGACATTCATGGCGAGATCGAGGTTGTCGTTGAGGCGCTGGTGAATAGCGTCGATCTCGACCGCCCCTTCCTGCGAAAAGGTCAGGCCGTATTTCACCTTCTTGGCGGCGAGTTCCATCAGGCTCTTGTCGAGAATATCGCCGATATGCTCGAGATTGGTGATGAAGGAAATCAGGTCGATGACGCGACGTTGATCGCTTTCATTCATCGTGTCGCGGCTGATCCGGGTCAGGTAGAGCTTGATCGCCTCGTTGAGCCGGTCGATATGGTTGTCGAGATCCGTCACCGTCTTGATCAGCTTGCGGTCGTCATTGCGGAAGGCGGCCAATGACGACCGCAACATCTCGCCCAAGAGATCACCCATGCGCAGGGCCTCGCGTGCCGCATTGGCAAGGGCGTCAGCCGGCGATTCCAGGCTGGCGGGATTAAGGTAACGCGGCGTCGAGGGATCCTCCGCCCGCGTCCTTTCCGGCAGCAGCTTGGTCCATCTCCGCGCCACCGGGCCGACGAACCAGATGCCGATCAGCGCCATCGCCAGATTGAAGACCATGTGGAAATTCAGGATCTGTCGCATGCCGTCGGCCTGGAACGCTTGCAGATAAAGCTGCACCAGCGGGATCAAGGCGAAGGCAATGATCACGGAGATCAGCCGAAAGGTCATATTGCCGAAGGGAACGCGGCGGGCCTCGGGCGGCTGCGTCCAGTTGGCCATGATCGGCATGATATCCGAGCCGAGATTGGCGCCGAGGACGAGTGCCAATGCCAGGTTGATCGGCACCAGGCCGCTTGAGACGAAAGAGGCGATCAACAGCACAACGGCAAGGCTGGAAGTCGAGGCGACCGTCAGGACGGCGCCGACCACGATGCCGAAGTAAGGCGCGCTCGCCATCTGCTGCATGATGTCGTCGAGAATCTGCGAACTGCGGATGGGGGCCGCCGCCTCGGTCAAGAGACGCAAGCCCAGGAGCGCGATGCCAAGCCCGACGACGGCGCGGCCGAGATCCTTCAGCTGGGTGCTCCGGATCCGTGTGAACATGATCCAGCCGATCAGGATGGTCAGCGGTGACAGCCATTGCAGCGGCAGCGAATAAGCCTGGGCAACCAGGCTGGTACCGATATCGGCGCCCAGCATGATGGCAAGCGCAGATGAAGTCGTGAACAAGCCGCGCGAGGCGAAAGAGGATGCGACGAGGCCCGTGGCGCTGCTCGATTGCAGCAGCAGGGACACCAGCAGGCCGGTTCCCATGGCACTGAACCGGTTGGTCATGGCGTTGCTGAGGAAGTGCCGCAGCTGGCTGCCATAGGCGCGGAGGATCCCGGTCCGCACCATCCGCAGCCCCCAAAGCAGCAAGGCCGCGGCCCCGAACAGATTCAGCAGAAAGCTCATTTCAACCTCGGATACGCCTACCGCACGTCCCGCCGCAAATAGCAATCGATGCAGCAAGACGCCTCAAAAGACTCAAATTATGACACATAATCGTAACATTATGCCGTTCATTCGTCATTTAACATCGTGTTTCCGTCACTGAGGCGCCGCCGCAAGTCGCCTGTCAGGAAACAACACTTCACCACGGCTGCCAGCCCTCGCAAAGCCGCCCAAAAGCCAAGAAAAAAGGGCCGCCCTTGCAGAGCGGCCCTTTCGATTGCAGGCGGCCGGGATCAGGCGGTCGTGCCCTCAAGTCCGGCGATGTACTGCTCCAGCAATGCGACGGCATAGCCGGTGCCGCCGGTCGGCGTCATGGTCTTGTCCTTGCCGGCGAATTCCTTGGCGGCAATATCGAGAT
>Ga0255336_101270_pt1 | contig 19819 bp, 14 predicted proteins | sample MeOH1_35cm_T3_17_FD_189102 | JGI IMG/M metagenome (GOLD analysis project Ga0255336, IMG submission 189102) | Sandy soil microbial communities from University of British Columbia, Vancouver, Canada - MeOH1_35cm_T3_179 | ecosystem: Engineered > Artificial ecosystem > Sand microcosm > Unclassified ...
AGGCGTGATTGCCGGAACCGTACGCGACACAGCCGGGGTGCCCCAGATGGGCGCCATCGTCGAGGTGCTCTCCAACTCCGCGGCTCGCTCGCAGACTGCGCTGACCGACACAAAGGGTGGGTTCACTTTACCCGGACTTCTTCCCGGTCTTTACACCATCAAGGTTACCGCTCCCAGCTTCCTCCCTACGATTCGAGAACGTGTCCACCTTCAGTCCGGAGCCAGCCTGCTGCTCAATGTGACGCTGAATACGCTGTTTGAAGCCATTCAGCTTGTGCCTCGCCACAAGCCGTCCGCCGATGGTGATGATGACTGGCGTTGGGCACTGCGCTCGATGGCCAACCGTCCGATACTGCGTCTTGCCGAGGACAAACCACTCGTAGTGGTGCAACGCAGCGATGACGCGGATGGCCAACTCAAGGCCCGCGTCTCATTCATTGCCGGGAGCGATGGCGACGCCCTCAGTGGCACCGACACTAATTTCCACATTGAGCAATCGATGTTCGGTAAACGCGACACACCTGCCAAGTGGTCGCTCAACGGTGGAGTTGGAAGCAACTCGACAAATCCCAACGCCGTGATCCGCGCTGCCTATTCGCGCGAAATGCCGGACGGCTCGTTCCCAGAGATCGCAATTTCCGCCAAACACTTTGCCTCGCTTAACCCAAATCAGCCTGCCATCCAGGCCCTCGCGCTCTCGATTGCGAATTCCATGACCTTCGGTGAATCGCTCGAAGTGGAATACGGTGGCGAGACACAGACGGTGCAGTTCCGGGAGCGCGCCACCAGTTATCGCCCATTTGCAAACGTCAGCGTCCATCCGGGCAAGAACACAACCGTGCAATACCGGTATGCCACCAGCGCGCCCAATCTACGCCGCGCCAAGGGCTTCGATACAGCCCCAGCCGATCTCAGCGAAAGCAGTCCGCGCCTTACCCTCACCTCGATGGGCCAGCGGGTTGAGCGAGCCAGCCACCACGAAGTGTCCGTCTCGCAGCGCATGGGCAAGAACAAGGTTCAGGTAGCGGTATTCTCCGACACAATTCACAATGCCGCACTCACCGGAACGGGAGCCGCTTTCACCGAGGAAACCGATGCCATGATCGGCGATCCCTATTCGGGGAACTTCTCCTACAATGGCGGCAATCTACATACCCAAGGCGTGCGCGCGGTTTATTCGCGCCCCTTGGCAATGGGTCTTGATGCCACGGTTGACTACGCTTATGGCGGAGCGCTGACCGCACCTCCGGAAATGCAACTGGTCAGCCAGACGGCCACCTCCCTGATCACGGAGAAGCGCCACTCGGCGGCTGCCAAGCTTTCTGGAACAACTCCCGCTTTCAAGACCAAGATCATCGCGAGCTATCGCTGGCTCAGCGGCAGCGGGCTCACGGCGGTGGATATGTTCAACGCCTCGGCGGGAGAGACCGATCCGTACCTGAGTTTCTTCATTCGGCAGCCGATTCCGACCATGCACATCCTGCCCGCCGGATTGGAGGCTCTGATCGATGTCCGTAACCTGCTGGCCCAGGGATACCGCCCGGTTCTGAGTTCAGATGGCAGTATCGTGTACCTGGTTCAGGGCGTCCGCTGCATCCGGGCCGGGCTCAGCTTCAACTTCTAACCTGCCAGCACTGGATGTCACGCGGTTACCCACTTACGATTCCCTTTGCTCGGGCAGGTACTCGCAGGCCTCGCGGCACTCCTGGCAGTAGTAGCAGCCATCCTGTACAAGGCGCACATCGTGCTCGCCCATGCAGAGAAAGCAGTACTTATCACACTTGCAGTCTTCTTCCACCATGTCGCAAACGTTGCAAAGAAATCGTTGAGCCATGGGCGCACTGTAACTCTCATTTTCCTCTTGCGCAACTGTCTCTCCTGCAACGACTCCCGTGCATTGCCTGCACTACTCGCCGCGTGCTAACTTTTAAGGTTCTATCGGCCTGATTGTGGCCATTTGACTCCTGTCCAGAGGTTCTGCCTTTGTCTTCATCTTCCGAATCTACCGTCGTCCGCAAAACCGCTCTCAACTCCGCGCATCGTCAGCTTGGCGCTCGCATGGTGGACTTCAATGGATGGGACATGCCCGTCGAGTATCCAGCCAACGCCGCCCGTAAGTCCGGAGGGCTGATCGCCGAGCATATGGCCGTTCGCAGCTCCGTTGGGCTCTTCGATGTAAGCCATATGGGGGACATCCGGGTTCATGGGCCCGCAGCGCTCCAGGCTGTGCAGCACATGACCTTCAACGATGCTTCGCACCTCGCCATCGGACAGGCTCAGTACTCCGCTCTGCTCTATCCCACTGGGACCTTCGTTGATGACGTGATCGTACACCGGCTTGGGGAAGACGATTACCTGCTGGTGATCAACGCAGGCACGCGCGAGAAGGATGTCGCGTGGGTTCGCGACGCTGCCAAGAACTTTGCGTGTGAAGTGGAAGATCTCAGCGATCGTTATACGCAGATCGCCATTCAGGGACCAAATGGCTGGCGCACTCTGCAGAAGCTAACAGACGCCGACCTGTCGAAAGTAAAGTTTTATTGGTTCACCCAAGGCACCGTCTGTGGATTGCCCAATACGCTGATTGCGCGGACCGGCTACACGGCTGAGGATGGCTTTGAAATCTACATTCCCTCGGACGAAGCCACCAGCGTGCGAGTTTGGAACGAACTTCTCGCCGCAGGTGAGGAGTTCGGTGTGCTGCCCTGCGGTCTTGGCGCTCGCAACACTCTTCGGCTGGAAGGTGCGCTCTCGCTCTACGGGCATGAAATCTCGGACACCATCACACCTTGGGAGGCGCGGCTCGATCGCTTCCTCAAGATGGACAAGGGCGAGTTTATCGGGCACGCCGCATTGGTGCGTCAGAAGCAGCGCGGAGTGGACAGGACTCTCATCGGACTGGAGGCCATCGAGCGCGGCATTCCACGCGACGGCTACAGAGTCGTGGATCCCGAAGGCCGCGGCATTGGCAACGTCACCAGCGGCTCACCTGCGCCATTCCTCAAGAAGAACATCGCGCTCGCTTATGTCCCTGTTGAGTATTCCACCGAAGGCACTGAATTGGGTGTAGAAGTGCGCAACCAGATCGTAAAGTGCAAAGTTGTGCCTACTCCGTTTTACAAACGGCCAAAGCGAACGCCTGCGACCGGCAGCGCAGCGTTACCAGATACTGTTGCATCGGAATCCAAGCCACGGCAGTAGAGTACAATTTCAGAATTCGCACAGTTTTTGTAAGCGTCTTTACCATTGCCGGTACTTCCGGCGTGCAATCAATCTCTGGAGATCACAATGGCCTATCCGCCAGAATTCAAGTACACCAAAGAGCACGAATGGCTTTCAGTCGAAGGCACAACCGGAACCATCGGAATCACTGACTACGCCCAGAATTCACTTGGCGACATCGTCTTTGTCGAATTGCCCAAGGTGGGCGCGGAACTTGCCGCAGGAAAAACCTTCGGCACCGTTGAATCGGTCAAGGCTGTCAGCGATCTTTACGCTCCGGTATCGGGCACGGTTACGGAGATTAACGCCGAGCTGGCGACTTCGCCGGAGAAGGTCAATAGCGCTCCCCACACTGCATGGATGGTGAAGATTACGCTTGCCAACCCCGGTGAGGCCGATGGCCTGCTCTCGGTTGTCGATTATGAGAAATTTATTGCCGAAGAGAAGTAGCACGCACAAGCACAGATCGTCTTTATCGATGCATGGGCGCACAGGCTCGTCAACTCCGGGCTCTCGTGGTGTACACGTTTCGCTGAACTGGTAATACGACGGCTGCGGATCATCGCAGCCGTTCGCTACTCGCGGCATTGCTGCCGCACTCAGGACAGAATCATCATGCGCTATCTTCCCAAGTCTCCAGCCGAACGCGAGCACATGTTGCGCGAGATCGGCGTTGGTTCTATCGACGAACTTTTTGCGCCGATCCCGGCACAGTTCAGGCTTACCCGCGATCTCTCGATCCCGCGCCAAATGGCCGAGAGTGAAATCGTTGACTGGTTCCGCGCCCGCGCCGCTGAAAACGGCTCTGGATATGACATCCTGCTCGGCGCGGGAGCCTATAACCACTACCGCCCAGTCGTTATCGATTCGCTGATCTCACGCGGCGAGTGGTTCACGGCCTACACGCCTTATCAGCCTGAGATTGCGCAAGGCACGCTGCAGGCAATCTTCGAATTTCAGACCATGGTATGCGAACTCACCGGCATGGAGGTCGCCAACGCCTCGATGTATGACGGCTCCACCGGAGCCGCCGAAGCCGTGATGATGGCCATCCGCATTACCGGGCGAAACTCGGCGATCATTGCGCGCAGCGTCCATCCGGAGTATCGCGAGGTCATCGCCACCTACGCCAAGTACCAGGGACTTCCGCTCACCGAGGTCGCATTCACGGACAACGGGCGCGTGGATCTTGCGGCGCTCGACGCAGCCATTACTCCGCAGACCGCGTGCGTGTTGATCCAGTCGCCGAACTTCTTCGGCACCATCGAAGACGTAGCGGCCATCGCGGAGGTCGTCCACGCAAAGGGCGCGTTGCTCGTGGTCTCGATTGCCGAGGCGCTCTCGCTTGGAATCGTTCGTCCACCCTCTGAGGCGGATATCGTTTCGCTCGAAGCGCAATCGTTCGGCGTTCCACTCAGCTATGGCGGTCCCTATGCGGGAGTCATCGCCACGAGAGAGAAGTTTGTCCGGCAGATTCCGGGGCGTCTAGTAGGGCAGACCACGGACCGCAACGGCAAACGCGGATTCGTGCTGACGCTCTCCACTCGCGAGCAACACATCCGGCGTGAGAAGGCGACATCGAATATCTGCACCAATCAGGCGCTCATCGCGCTGATGGCAAACATCTACATGGATGTTTACGGGCGCGATGGCATCAAGGAGCTGGCTATGCAGAACCTGGCCAAGGCCGCGTACGCACGCAAAGCGCTTGGAGCGAAAGCCAAAGTGCTCTTCGATGGCGCACCGCGTTTCAATGAATTCGTTCTTCAGACCGAGGAGGACTCCTACGAGATTTCGCACCGGCTGGCCGCGAAGAACAGGATCATCGGCGGCTTCCCTCTTCGCAAGTTCTACCCCGAACTCGGCAACGCTGCCGTCTGGTGCGCCACCGAACTTACATCCCGCGCCGCAATCGATGCTGCCGCTAACGAAGTGAACCCTGCAGCCGGCAGCAATGCGTTACCTGCCGAAGCGCCTGCGGCGGCCATCAGTGAGGTGAAGTAATGAGCAACAAAGATATTCGCAAGGTCACCACTCACATTTCGCAGAACGAAGGGTTGATCTTCGAGCATTCTTCGCCGGGCAAGAAAGCCTATCGCCTTCGCGAGCTCGATGTGCCCGAAGTGAACTCCGCCGACGAGCTCGGGGCCGCTCTACGCCAGGAATCCGCCGCGCTTCCGGAAGTCAGTGAGATTGAGATTATCCGCCACTTCACGCGGCTCTCTACCTGGAACTACGCGGTCGATCACGGCATGTATCCACTCGGCTCCTGCACGATGAAATACAATCCGCGGGTCAACGAAGTGGTTGCGCGTCTGGACGGCATTGCCGGCGCGCATCCCTACCAGTCGGAGCAGATTTCACAGGGCGCGCTGCGCATTATGAAGGCGCTGGCCGATCAGCTCATCGAAATCACCGGCATGGACGCCATCACCCTGCAACCTGCTGCCGGAGCCCATGGCGAGCTCACGGGAATCCTGCTGATGCGTGCCTACCTTGAGTCGAAGGGAAATGCGCGCAAGAAGGTTCTGATTCCGGACTCGGCGCACGGCACCAATCCCGCAACGGCTGCCATGGTTGGCTATGAAGTCGAGAATCTGCGCAGCAACGAAAACGGTATGGTCGATCTCGCCGCACTCGAAGCCCAGATGAACGAAGACGTCGCGGGACTCATGCTGACGAATCCGAACACGCTCGGAATTTTCGAGCAGCAGATTGCGCAGATCGCGGAGATACTCCATCGCAGGGGCGGCCTGCTCTACATGGACGGCGCCAACATGAACGCGCTGGTGGCCAAAGCGCGGCCTGGCGATTTCGGTGTGGATGTCATGCACCTCAATCTGCACAAGACATTTTCGACGCCTCATGGCGGAGGGGGTCCGGGCTCGGGGCCGGTGGCTTGCAAGAAGCATCTTGAGCCATTTCTGCCGAAGCCCATCGTCGTTGAAAGTGCGGAAGGCAAGCTGCGTCTCGATTACGATCGTCCGCAATCCATTGGACGGGTGCGCGCCTTCTTCGGCAACTTTGGAATGCACGTCCGCGCCCTGGCCTACATCATGGCAAACGGGCCTGACGGATTGCGCCAGACCACAGAAGACGCCGTACTCAACGCAAACTATCTTCGCAAAAAACTCGAAGGCACTTTCGATCTGCAATACGCGACGCCTACGATGCATGAAGTCGTCTTCAGCGATAAGTTGCAGACGAAGCTCGGCATAAAGACCGGAGACATCGCCAAGCGCCTTATCGACTATGGCTTCCATCCCTACACCGTCAGCTTCCCCATGGTGGTTCACGGAGCGCTGATGATCGAGCCTACGGAGAGCGAACCGCTCGAAGAACTCGACCTGTTTGTGGACGCCATGAAGTCCATTGCGCAAGAGGCCATTGACTCTCCCGAGTTGATTAAGGACGCTCCGCAATCGACAAGGCTTTCGCGCCTCGATGAGACGGCCGCCGCCCGCAAACCGATCTTGCGATGGAGTGCCAACGGTCAAAAATGAATCCAGATTGAGCTAAAACGAATCAGAAATGAATGGGCTCTGCCTTGGCCGCAATGTTTTGCGGTAAAGGCGGAGCTTTTGATTTCAATTCTGACGTTGGCCCTGACTTGGCCTGAAAGGTGACTTGATAAGGAGATTCCACAATTCCTTTCAGGTGGATCAGTCGGGCCGGATAAGGCCTTTTCCCGTGATGAGCGCAATCCTTCTTCGACGAGAATCATTCAGAGTCTCTCGAATGAATGACAGGAAACGATTGGCCAATGAGTAGTCCTGAAACCTATGTCGGCTATGTTACGGGCTGGAGATGGTGGTTGCTCGATGAAAAATCGCCGAACCCTCACCCCTGCAGTATTGGAATTCCCTATCGCTGGCAGTGGTCTGGCGAAAATGCAACGGAAGAGCTATCGCTGGCCAATCGACGTGGCTTCTATGCGTACAAGTCGGCCAGCATAGAACGCATCGGAGTTGGCTCGCCTCTGCTGTTTGGCCGGGTGGCGCTCTACGGCGACGTTATCGTACACAAGCATGGTTACCGCGCGGAGAAGGCGCGCATTCTCGACGCGTGGTGCGCTCCTGAGTGGTGGGGAAAGCTTTCACAAGTGAAGCAAGTCAAAGGCACGTACAACATCAACACTATGGGAGAAACAGAATGGCTGACATTGGCGACCCTAACAGAATCGAGCGACACTACCCTCTCGGATTCCCCGAGGATTCCCCTGCGTACCCGGAGCAAGCTCCAGTAACGGAACCGGATCACGAGCCCACTCACGCCAGGTAATTTGAAAGACTTCGTTAGAGCGCGGCGCTTCCAATCGGCTAGCCTCGGGGATGCGGAAAGAGGTACCCTGATAGCATGCGAGTCGTAAAAGCGAGCTTCCGCCTACTGCTTCTGCTGAGCCTGCTGTGCGCTCCGCTGTTCGCTCAATCGGTCCTAAAGGCGCTCTCGTCAGGCGTCTCAACCGCGCCGTCCGCGACGAAGAATTCCGACCCGCTAGGACGGGCGACGCCTCGCGGAACTCTTACAGGATTTATGCAGGCGGCGCAGAGAGGCGAGAACGATCGCGCTGCCGAATATCTGCAACTTCCCCGGCAGGAAAGCGAAATCGATTCCGCGCGCGTCGTCCAGGACCTGAAGACGCTCCTCGACAACGCTTACGTAGGCCGCCTGGGAGCTATCACCGACAATCCCGACCTCGCGTTCGATCCGCAGCTCGAAGCCAATCATCAGCGGGTTGGAGAGTTTACGGTCAATGGGAAAGAGCTTCCGCTGTTGGTAGTTCGAGTGCCCGACGGCAACAGCGGACACCTGTGGCTCATCGCCTGGAGCACTCTGGGCAAGACCGAAGACCTCGCCACCGACGTGCGCTCGCACCAGGTTGAGAGGCACCTGCCGCGCATCCTCGTGCGCCAGAGAGTTCTGTCAATTCCAATCTGGGTTTGGTCGGTTTTCCTGCTGCTGATTCCGGTCGCGCTGCTCGCCGGAGTCGCCGCCGTGGCGCTGGCAAGCGCGCCGGCATGGTTGCTGGCTCGCATCAATCACCGTGCCGCGCAGTCCGAGGTGTGGACCAATATTCGCGGCCCCGTTCTGCTCTTCGCAACCGCCGCGGCGCACGCCATCGGCATGCGCATGATTACCGTTCCATTGCTCTTTCGGGAGTACTACCTCAAGGTGCAGGCCACCGCGGTGCTGTTTGCCGTGTCGTGGTTGCTCTGGGATTTCGTAACGGTGTGGACGCGCCGCACGCGTCGCCGCATGATCGCGCCGGAGGAGCGCGGCACTCTGTCTCTATCGTTGCTGCTGCACCGCGTGCTAAAACTGAGCATCGCCGTCGTGGGAGTGCTCAGCATTCTGTATCTTGCAGGATTCGATCTCTCCGCCGCACTCGCCGGACTCGGTATCGGCGGTATTGCCGTGGCATTAGCGGCACAGAAGACTATCGAGAACCTCTTCGGCGGCATCAGCATTCTCACCGACCGCGTCATGCGTGTTGGTGACCTGTGTCGTGTGGGAGATACGATTGGAACCGTGGAAGACATCGGCCTGCGCTCGACACGAATCCGCACCTATGAGCGGGGCTTGATCTCGGTGCCAAACGGGTCTCTCGCAACGGCAAACGTTGAAAACCTCAGTGCGCGCGATAAGATGCGGGTCTTCTGCAAAGTGGGCCTGCGCTACGAAACTAGCCGCGAACAACTCGAACGCGTGTTGGTTCAGGTGTCCGCCATGTTGCGCGATCATCCACGCGTGGAGTCGTCAACCGCATGGATACGGCTGGCGAAGCTCGCCGAAAGCGCTCTTGAGCTAGAGATGCAAGCCTACGTCTTGACCCGTGAGTACGACGACTACACAACGGTTCGCGAAGACCTGCTGCTGCGTGTCATGGATATCGTCGAGAGCTGCGGAACATCGCTGGCTTATCCATCGCAGACCGTATATCTCGCACGCGAGGCAGAGGCAGCAAACAGCACGAGCAGCGGCAAGTAGTCGAATCGCGTTCTATTGCTTTCTCACGCGGTAGAGGATGAGTGGGCTCTCCTCGAATACCTTGTCCGCAACCTCGCCTATGCCGCGCTGGTAACGATTTGTCCCGTAGCTCCAGATGTAATCGTAGTCGGCGGCGACGAGCTCCCAGTCAGGCTGCACGTCATAACAATGGCCCCAGTAGCCATCTGTCATGTACGGTTCATAGGTGATGCGCATCGGCGTCTGTCCAGGAATGTCGAACAGGTATGGAGAGATCGCGCCACGGCGGATCACCGAGTAGGCCCAGTAGTGGACGTAGTAGTAATCGAGCGGGTCGTCATCTTTGCAGGTATCCACCAGCGGAAAGACCCTGGCGTTGCGGGCAATCTGCTCGATGCCGCGATTCATGGCCGCGCTCTTCTGAGCCTCGTCCTGGAAACCCGTCGTGATGTTGAAGACGCGCAGCACGGTGAGCGCCACGGCCAGAACGGCAATCCAGTTCGCGCGACGTCCTACGCGAAACACCACAAGGGTCAGCAGGCAAAGCGGCGGCACCAGGCGCACATCGAGATCGAAGCTGGTTCCCCATCCATAAGGGAGCAGCAGATAGACTCCCAAAAATCCGAGCAGAACGAACAGCCATCGCCAATTCACGCGGAGTTCGCGATTACGAACCACAGCGATCAGGAAGCAAAGCGCCAGGCCGCCAAGAAAAATCTTGTCCAGCGTTTCGTCATAGCCCTGTGTGGGAATGTTGCGCAGCGCTTGCAATTTATCGCCAATAGGACGCCACTCCACGGTGCTCTGCTTTGAGAGGCCGGGTCGAGCCCACAGGAACAGCAGCGACGGCGGAGCAAGGAAGCAAGCAAGCCGCAGCCATTCGCGCCAGTTGAAAGTAGTTAGTTCATAGAGCACAAGGATGAAAGCCGCTGACGCGAAACCGAGCAGGTGCGCAAAATAGGCGGCGAAGCTGGTGACGACAAACAATGCCGCGCGCGTGATCGAAGGCTCCCGGCGATACCACAACCAGGTTCCCACCATCAGGAATGCGAAGCCCACACCCAGGTGATAAGCGGTGAATCCCCATAGGAACAACGTGCAATAGGACAGTGCACACGCCAGCAGTGAGAGCTTGATTTCCGTGCGATTGGCCTGCCACACAAACCAGGCGACGGAGGCCGGGACAAGCAAGGTGGTCAGCACGAGCAACAATTTTCCGGCAGCTTCGATGGGCAACACGTGCTGAAACGCGACCAGCAGAACATCCCACAGCACATAGGGATAGGGCTTCCAATCCGCTTCGTAATACTCTGAAAACTGAAACCCGGGATCGTGAAGATGATTCAGGATGAAGGTGCGCGCAAGATGATTTGCGTAGTCGAGCAGCGGAGGCTCATGCACAAAGAGAAACGGAATCGCCAACGTGGACGCCAGCAGAATGAAAAGAGCAATCCATAGAGCGTTGCGTTTCGTGACGGATGACATTATGTGAGCGGCTCTCCCTTGCGTTGTGCTCATTCCAAGCTACTCGCTGCGCCGTTCGGCTTTCAAGGAGGTACATCACGTTGGGCACACAAAGTGAGCCTATGCGGCGTTGGATGCAGAGTTCACGAGGCGAACGATTGCGTTGCTCACGGCCTCGATAGATTGTTCGGCCCCGATTCGCTCGCCTACTCCTGCGCGAAGAGCACATAGGAAGACTCCCATAGCTCGGTTGGAATCTGGCCGCGCGGGCAGGCCGTAATGACGATGTTGTACCTCCCGGAATCGGGGAGCGTGGCGAGAAATTCCGCACTGTGCTTCGGCTCGCAGGTAGCCAGATATTCGAGGAAGCTGTACACATCGTTGTCCTCCGCCAGCGAGGGAGCGGCGAAGCTCAATTCCGTGTTTTCCTGAAAGAAGTGCCACGAGATCGAGGCTGCCAGGTTGATGCAACGCTCATAGTGCTCGTGGTCGAGCACGCCTGGAGCCGGATTGTCGAAGATGATGCAGACTCGGCGTTCATCTTCGCGCGTGTATTCGCGGACCTTCAGCTCGCCGGATTTCGCGGTCGCTTTCCAATCGACGTGCCGGGCGCTGTCCTCTGGTTCATAATCGCGGATGCGATACAGGTCCGATCCACGACCGCGCTGATTCGTCTCCAACTCGCCGGTGATCATCGGCAACACTTCCAGCATTTCGTCCGTCGGCTCGACCGACGGAAATACCAACACTTCCTGATTGAGCGCCACAGTGCGCGTCTTGGAAAGGAATGAGAACGGAAACCTGGTCGAGATTCCGATGCCGCGTTGGGCGTATCGTCCGCGCTGCGGAAAGCAGAGGTTGAGTTCGGCGCTCTGGCGATGCCGGCCAGGGAGGTACGGGAAATAAACAGTCTGCTCAAAGACCGGCGGCTGTTGGCGCGCAGGATGGGTCTTTACATACGAAAGATCGGGCCACCGGACCAACGCCTTGCGCCCCGTACGCGCCGGAGGGAAGACAAAGTTGGTTCGCTGCCAACGCCATCTAGGCCGCTCCCGCTTCTGAATTGGCGGAACCACGCTGATGGAAAATGCGGGGATCCATCGGCGATTGCGAAGCAGTACCGCCCCCGCATAATTTTGTCCGGCGAAAACATGGTGCGGAAGGTGGAGTTCTACCTCCAGTCCGCTGATCATGATGGCCGAAACGATACCGCTGACCAGCACCGCTCCCAGCATGGCGGCGACGACGATGAACAGAAGATTGTTCCCTGTGTTGAGAGCCGCAACACCGATCAGAAGCGTAAGGGCAAGATAGACGAGACCTTCGCGGGTGACTTCATAGTTCAGAGCATCGCGCACGCGGCGTCCGACAACCTGCCGCGCCAGGTAGGGAACGGTTGAGAAAGCAACCACCGCAGAGAGCAGCAGCGCGGAGGAAGCAAAAACGGCGGTGGCCAGTACGTCTCCCGCTTCGCGCGAAGCGGTGGAAAGCAGTGCCGATGCAAATGCAAGGCTCAACCCAAAGATCGCAATGAATAACCGAAGCCACGCTCCACGCTCAACACCGCGAAGCGCATCGACGAACTGCTGGCGCAGGCTCATTGGGTCATTATGACATCTGCCGCGCCAGGGCTGGAGGCCGGGGCTGCGGACCGAGGTTGGATTCTGGCGCTGCTACGACTCCAGATATTGCAGCACTCTAAAGTTGAATTCCTCGGGCGCTTCCTCATATGGAAGATGGCCGACGCCCGGCAAAACGGCATATTCGGCATGGCGGAAGAACTCGCGCAACAGGAGCCCGGAATCTGCCGAAACCGCGCCATCCTCTTTGCCCCATAGCAGGAGCACGGGAATCTCCGCAATACTATGCAGCGCCTTACGGAGCTGTTCCATGTCGCGATGCCAGGTCCGGACGATTTCGAGCGCATAGTCGTAAGAGCGAGGATCGCTGAGATTCACGTCATACCCGGCACGGGTCTCGGCGGTTATGAGAGCTTGGTTGGCGTACATGTCTCCCAACGCACGGGCGCGTAGGGATGCGCTGCTGGCGCCTACGCTTCGCATTAGGAACCGCCCCACCGGAGTGCTGAAAATCGCCAGCCTCATACGGGCATTCGGCATGAAGGGGTGCGCCGGCGCCACCAGCACCAGGCGGCGAATCAGCGGCTCAGGCGATGATCGATCCTGACTTGCCGCCAGCATGGCCACGGCTCCTCCATGCGAGGTAGCTACCAGATCGATCTGCGAATGGCCGAGCGAACGCATGAATTCCAGCAGACGCGATGCCGCGGCAGAGAAACCAAAATCCACCGATCCAGCACGCGGACGGTCCGAGTGTCCGATTCCGAGAAGATCCACGGCGTAGACGTCCCGGTGCTGCGCAAAGACCTCAAGATTGTGCCGCCAACTGAAGCTATAACCAAGCAGCCCGTGGACGAACACCACCGCCGGCCGGGACTGCGCTTCCGGAGCACTGGAGGGAACGTGGAGATAGCGCATTCGATGCTCCCCACACGGAAACCAACCTTCTTGTTGATGGAGAAATCGTTCCATTTCGGAGTTTTGCAATAAACCTCCTCCGGCGAATTTCCTGAACTTAGCCCTATGCAACCGTGATGTAAACACGGGAATCAAAAAAAGCTACTTTGCGTGTGTTGCTTTCGGTCACGGAAGTCATCTCGCGGGAGTAATTGCAGCCGATGGAAAGACCGCTGGTTTTGTCCCAAAGACATTACCAGCTTAGATGCGATTGCCTGAGCCAGAGACTCCAAGGGGAGAGCAACATCCCATAAATCATAGGCATGTTCCTGAATCAGAAGTCTGGAGAACGCGCAGAACTGTATAATCCATGAATATCCTTGTATTACTGTGATTTGGGCGACCTATGATGAATGGGAAGGTGGCAACTGAGTTGCAAAGAAATCAGTGGACCACCTCCGCGCCGGAGTTGAGCGGTGCGCGGCAAAAGTTCAAACCGCCCATGACGAAGGAAACTCAGATCCGCTTTGCCGCCATCCTTTTCAGTCTGCTGACTGTGTGGGCTGTGGTCTTTGCGTGGATTAATTTTCAGAAGGAATATGAGTTTTCTACCCCAACGGACGGGGTTTGGTGGGTAGAGTCCCATGGCCAGCTTGTGGCGCAACGCGTCGATCCCACTGGACCGGGCGACCGAGGCGGCATAAAGGTCGGCGATGTGCTGGTATCCGTGGGCGGCATTCCTGCCGACAACACCGCCGACGTAGCGCGCCAGATGTATCGTTCCGGAATCTGGACGAAGCTTTCCTACACTCTGAGCCGCGACAACGTGAATCTCGACGTACCTCTGATTCTCCAACCGGTGGACAAGAGCCTGAATCAGGGCCTGCGGCTGATTGCGCTGGTGTACCTGTGCATTGGGATGTACGTGCTGTTGAGGCGCTGGACGGCCCCCAAGGCCGGCCACTTTTACCTGTTCTGCCTGGTTTCGTTCGTTTTTTATTCCTTCAAGTTCACCGGCAAACTGAATCAGTTTGACTGGACCATCTACTGGTCCAACGTGGTCGCCGGAATGTTGCAACCGGCCATGTTCCTCCACTTCGCACTCAGTTTCCCGGAGCGTAAGGCGTTCCTGCAGAAACGCAGTTGGATTTTGCCGTTGGTGTATCTGCCCGGATTGCTGCTGCTGAGTGTCTGGATCCTGCTGGTAACCGGAGCCCAGCCCAGCGGACTGCTGCTTTGGAACCTCGATCGCATGCAGATGGGCTACGTGGCCGCCCTGTTCCTCACCGCGACATTCGTGCTGTGGCACACCTATCTGCGCGCCCGCACACCGATCCTTCGCCAGCAGATGAAGTGGGTGACGCGCGGAACCTTCATGGCCGTCGCCCCGTTTACTGTCTTCTACGTCATCCCCTTCCTTTACGGACAGGGCCCGACCGGGATAATGAAGATCAGCGTTCTGTCGCTTGTGTTTTTGCCGCTGACGTTCGGCTACGCCATCGTGCGCTATCGCCTGATGGACGTGGACCTGATCTTCAAGCGCGGCATGGCCTACACCATCGCCGCCGGAACCATCGCCGCCGTGTACTTTGCCGCCGTCGGCGCGACGGCCGAACTCTTCCATAAGAACTTCCCCAGCGCGGGGCCTGGCGGCTTGATTGTCGCCATCGTAGTTACGTCCGTTCTCTTCGATCCCATCAAGAACTGGATTCAGGAACGGATCGACAGATTCTTCTATCGCAAGCGTTACGACTACCGCAAAACGCTGATTGAGTTTGGCCGCGAACTGAATTCTGAGCGCGACCTGGGCAAGATGCTGGAAGCAATCCTTGAGCGCATTCAGCGAACCCTGCTGGTTGATAGGATGGCGATCTTCCTCGCCGCCATAGACGGCCCCGGCTTCGTGCTGGCGAAATCCAGCGGCATCGCACAGACAAGCTGGCTTGATCTGAGCTTTCTGAGCAGCGAGCGTCCGGAATTTGCCGAAGGCCACCTGTTCTTCGACAACACCCATCAGGCAGTGCGCGAGGAACCGCTGGCACAGGAGACGATTCGCACCCTCGATTTGAACTACTACATTCCCTGCACGGTAATGAATCGCACCATCGCCATGCTTGGCTTGGGCAAGACCAGCGAGGGAGACTTCCTATCCAGCGAAGACGTTGAGTTGCTGGAAACGCTGGCGGGATACATCGGCATCGCCTTGCAAAACGCACGTCTCTACGCCTCGCTGCAGGAGAAAGCGCAGGAATACGAGCGCCTGAAAGAGTTCAACGAAAATATCGTCGAATCCATCAACGTGGGCGTTTTCGCCGTCGATCTGCAGGACAAGATCGAGTCCTGGAACTCGCAGATGGAAGTGATGTACGCGCTGCCCCGCATCGAAGCAATTGGCAAAGTGATTCTCGAAGTTCTCCCTCCTGCATTTTGCGAAGAGTTCTTCCGCGTTCGTGATAATCCCGGCATTCACAACTTATACAAATTTCGCCTGGGCACAACCGCCGGAGATACCCGCGTGGTCAACGTGGCAATAGCGCCGCTGATCAGCAAGGACTTCAGCGTCATCGGGCGTCTCGTGATCGTCGATGACATCACCGAGCGCATCGGCCTGGAAACGCAATTGGCGCAAGCCGATAAGATGTCCTCCATTGGACTGCTGGCCGCTGGTGTAGCGCACGAAGTAAACACTCCACTTGCGGTAATCAGCTCCTACGCGCAACTGCTCGCCAAGCAGTTGCAGGGCGATGAAAAACGTTCGGAGCTGCTCGACAAGATCACGAAGCAGACCTTCCGCGCCTCTGAAATCGTCAACAATCTACTGAACTTCTCTCGTACCAGCGGCACCGAGTTTGGCAACGTCGATGTGAATCGCATTATCCATGACACACTTGCCTTGCTCGAACACCAGTTCAAGACCGCGCGCATTCGTGTCGTCGGCGAGTTGCTGCCCACTCTGCCGCAAATTCACGGCAATCAGGGCAAGTTGCAACAGGTTTTCCTTAATCTGTTTTTGAATGCCAAGGACGCGATGCCACACGGAGGCACCCTGACCGTGCGCACCACGCAACAGCACGGTGTCTGCATACAGGTGATCGACACCGGCACGGGCATTGCTCCCGAGCACATCCACCGTATTTACGATCCATTCTTTACGACCAAGGGACGCCCGAAGCAGGGCGGCAGCGGCGGCACGGGCCTGGGACTCGCCGTGACCTACGGCATCATTCAGGAGCATGCCGGCAAGATTCGCGTGGAGAGCAGCCCGGGCGAAGGCACAAGATTTTCAATGGAGTTCCCAATGTCGAGAAAGGCAATCCATGTCTGATGTAGCAGGCGCGAAGCGCACCTCGGCCCCGCTGGAGCAGTCGAACCCGGGCAAGGTGCTGATCATCGATGACGAGGCCGCGATCCGCGAATCGCTTCAGATATTGTTGGAAGATGAAGGCTATGAAGTGGTCAACGCCGAAGACGGCGAGCAGGGCCTGGGTATTCTGGACACTCAGGCGTTCGATCTTGTACTGCTTGATTTTCAACTTCCCGACCGCAACGGCCTTGAGATATTGAAAGACATTCGCGAGCGCGATCCGGAGATGGCGGTCATCATGATCACCGCCTACGGAACGACAGAGAACGCCGTGGCCGCGATCCAGGGAGGCGCGGCCAACTTTATCGCCAAGCCGTGGACCAACGAAAAACTCCAGGCCGATGTACGCGCCGCGATTGGCCGTAAGCGCGTGCAAGAGGAAAACATCCAGCTCAAGCGCCAGCTCAAGCAGCGCTACAACTTCGAAAACATCATCGGCAAGAGCGACACCATGTTGCGCACCTTCGACCTTGTCGCACAGGTGGCGTCCTCGCGATCCACAATCCTGTTGCAGGGTGAAAGCGGGACCGGCAAGGAGCTGATCGCCAAAGCGATCCATGCCAACTCGCCGCGCAAAGACCGTCCATTCGTGCCCGTAAACACCGGCTCGATGCCGAGTGACCTGCTGGAATCCACGCTCTTCGGTCACGTGAAAGGTGCGTTCACCAGCGCCATCAGCAGCAAAAAAGGGTTGTTTGAGATGGCCGATCGCGGCACCATCTTCCTCGACGAAATCGGAAATATGTCGATGGAGACGCAGTCCAAGCTGCTGCGCGTGTTGCAAGACAAACGCTTCATGCATCTGGGTGGAGTTCAGGAAATCCAGGTGGACGTGCGCGTGATCGCCGCCACCAATAGCGAATTGCGGCAAGCGGTGAAGGACGGAAAGTTCCGCGAAGATCTTTACTATCGGCTCAATGTGATCACCATCGAGCTGCCTCCCTTGCGAAATCGCAAGGAAGACATCCCAATGCTGGCGCAACACTTTCTGCACAAATATTGTGCCGAGAACGAGAAGCCACCGCGCACCCTCGGGTCCGATGCCTTGCGCGCCTTGATGGACTATGCCTGGCCCGGCAACGTGCGCGAATTGGAAAACGCGATTGAGCGTGCAGTTGTGCTCTCCGCTCATCCCGTGATCACCGCCGACCTGTTTCCCGAGGACATTGTCGGCGTTGGCGACACTCTTCCGCTCATTACCGACAAGCCGGATGCATCGCTGTTTGAAATCGTGGAGGATTGCGAGCGGCGCGTGATTGCCGCCATGCTGGAGCGCTGCGGGTGGAACCAGACTGAGGCCGCCGAGCGTTTCCACGTTCCGCTTTCCACTCTGAACCAGAAGATCAAGCGGCTAAACATCGAAATCAAGCGTCGGGGACAGCGAGACTAGCCCCGCTTGGTAGGTGTTTACGTTGCGTTTTGATATAGTCCATTAAGGGCCGCACGCCAATAGACCAGACCGGATATGCGACTCCGTACCGAATGGCATTCTCTCTAACTGAATACGCGAAGGGCAATGTTCTGGCGGTGCAGGAGTACTCCATCCTCTCGTGGCGAGCCTTTGCCAATCTGTTCAGCCAACCGCTCTATCTTGGCGACATTCTGCAGCAGATGGATACCATCGGCGTCGGATCGCTGCCTATCGTGGCTCTCACCGGTTTCTTTACCGGAGCCGTGCTCGCTCTGCAGAGTGCAAACTCTCTAGCCCGATTCGGAGCGCTGGCGTTTACCGGCCAACTGGTTTCCATGTCCATGGTGCGTGAGTTAGGACCGGTACTCACCAGCCTGATGGTTGCGGGCCGTAATGCCAGCGGCATGGCCAGTGAATTGGGCTCGATGCAGGTAACCGAACAGATCGACGCGATGCGCGCCCTTGGCACCGATCCCACCCGCAAACTCGTTACCCCGCGACTCTCTGCCACGATGTTCATGCTGTTCTTTCTCACCATTCTCTCCGATCTGGTGGGCCTCGCCGGTGGCTCGGTGATCGCGCTGCTTCTGCTGCGCCTGGATCTGAACGAGTACTGGACCTCCGCATGGCAGACGCTTCGCTACGCCGACGTCTTCATGGGCTTGGTCAAGCCGGTACTCTTCGGCTTTATCATCTCCACCGTCGGTTGCTACTACGGATTGAGCGCCAAGGGCGGCACGCAGGGGGTAGGACGCGCCACAACGCAGGCCGTAGTCGCCGCCAGCGTCCTCATCCTCGCCGTAGACCTGATTGTGACGCGTCTGCTTATGGTGCTCCTGGGGCCTTTGTAAATCGATGAGCGCGGACGGTCGAAACGGTTCGGAGAAGGCTGTAGTCTTTGAAGGCGTGAGCCTGCGCTTCGATGAGCAGGTCGTGCTCGAAGACCTCTCCTTTGAACTCGAACACGGTGCCACCAAGGTACTGCTGGGCGTTGCCGGTTCTGGCAAGACCACCATCCTGAAACTCACCCTTGGACTTCTGCGCCCCGATAGCGGACGAATTTTCGTGCTCGGCCAGGAGGTGACGGCGATGCGCGAGCGTGAGTTGTTCGAATTGCGCCGCCGCATCGGAATGGTCTTCCAGGAATCAGCGCTCTTTGACTCGCAATCCGTGGAAGCCAATGTCGCCTTCCGTCTCCGTGAAGAGAAGGTTCCGGAAGAGGAAATTCAACGACGGGTACATGAAGCGCTGCGCTTTGTGGAGATGGAAAAGACTGTGAACCTGTTTCCCGCCGAACTCTCCGGCGGCATGAGGCGGCGCGTTGCCATTGCGCGAGCGATCATCTCGCAACCAGAGGTGCTGCTCTACGATTCGCCCACCGCCGGACTCGATCCCGTGACTTCAACAACCATCGTGGAATTGCTGGTGAAGCAGCGCGACTACTACAAGACCAGCGCATTGCTCGTAACGCATCGCCTGCAGGATGCATTCACCATGGCGACCCACTCCTTCAACCAACAGCAGAATAAGATGGTCCCCGTACCGCCTGATACAAACTGGGACCCTCGCACCAGCTTCCTTGTGTTGAAAGACGGGCACAGGATGTTCGAGGGCAGCGCTAGTGAAATCGCGAACTCCGGCGACGAATATATTCGCGAATACCTGGCGCCGTAGCTATCGTTCGATCGCCGTAAGCGCCATCTCCGCGACGTGCGCGGCAGCATCGGGATGGGCCAGTCTGCGTGCGTGGGCCGCCATCTCCGACATTCTTGCCGGATCGCCGAGCAAAGCACACACCTGTTCCACAAATCGCTCCGCGCTCAACTCCTGTTCTGGAATCAACAACGCGGCATTCTCCTGCGCGAGCAATTCGGCATTACGCAATTGATGATCGTCGGCGGCTCCCGGAAACGG
>Ga0255336_101271_pt1 | contig 19763 bp, 23 predicted proteins | sample MeOH1_35cm_T3_17_FD_189102 | JGI IMG/M metagenome (GOLD analysis project Ga0255336, IMG submission 189102) | Sandy soil microbial communities from University of British Columbia, Vancouver, Canada - MeOH1_35cm_T3_179 | ecosystem: Engineered > Artificial ecosystem > Sand microcosm > Unclassified ...
CTATGCGGACGGTTATGCAGCCACCGCAGCAGCCCTCAAAACCCTCCCCCTCGCGGTGACTGCATGAAACGTATCTTTTCCGCGCTGCTATTCCTCGCCTGTTCCGGAGAAATGCACTGTCAGCGCTATACGGCTATCCGGGTAAGTTCATCAAGCTAGGAATGGCCCTTCCCGGGCTATACACATCGACGATATAAGGGCCGACGTTATAGACGGCTTGTGGTTGGCCGAACGTTGAGAGCACATTTTCCTGTGTGATTTTTGGCTCGGTATCTCGCGTGTCTACGATGACGAATCGGTCTTTTGTAGCGTCGTCGGGTTGCTTAAACCATGATGAACTCGATATCCAGACGAAGGGCGCCAGCTTGCCATCAGGTGCCGCTGCCAAGGCATGCGCCGTTGTCTTCCCGCCGCTCAGAACCGTTACGATCCCGGCAGACCAGTATTGTCCGTAGCCCTGCGTCAGATCATGGGCTGTCAGCCAATCCGTCAACTGCCGCTGTTCGTCTGCGGCGAAGCGGTGCTTATTGTCTTCAGCTTTGTAGCCTGACACGAGCGACACGAGCGAAATTACGAGCGCTCCCGAGATAAACGTTTTGGAGATTGGCGTGTTAGGAATCTCGATCGCAAGAAGAATTGCGCCTAAGACCAGAACGGGCAGCAGATACCGGGACGTCAGGATGTTGATCGGCAAGGTGCTGAAAAGGTTCGCCGCTATTACGACTGCGATCGACCAGAAGAGCAACACCCGCATCGGCTCGACCTTTTCACTTGGCGATAATGTGGCTCGCGATACCGCTCGGGTCATCGCCCACAGTGCCGCACAAAACAGTGCGACAAATGGCAGTCGTGCAAGCACGACAACCGGCCCATTGCCGAAGAATGCTGCAACCGCGTTGTTAGTCTTGGCAAGATCCACCGCCTTACCAAAGAAATCCGCGCCGAACAGTCCTAATATCCCCTGAACGAGTAATGAGCCGTTTGTTGGCAAGTTCGCAAACTGCACGAAAGATGCTGGCATGCCGAGTACCTCGAAGCCGCCGGATAGGAAGATGATCCGCAGCAGCGCTTTGCCAGCGATCACACCCACTATGGTCGCAGCTAGAAGCTTATAAGCGCGATGCGTATTCCGAAAGGTGAAGCAGGCGAGGCAGATCGGTAACGCGCAGAAGAACGGCGCGAACGGGTCGCCCATCGATAAAAGTGTGAGCACCGCAATAAAGAGGGTCATCAGCCATCGTGGCGTCGACTGCCGTGAGAGATATTTAGCAGCCAGCACGAAAAGCCACATCGCATAAATGATCGAACCGATATGTATGGGTGCTTGTGCGATCAGTCTGGCTGGTACCGTAGCAAATACAGTCGGCAGCCCGAGCACCACGAACACGCTGAATACCGCTATGGTTTTCCTATCTGGTCGGCAGTATGAGGCGGCGATCGCCATCGCAGACCAAACAGTGACGGCCCAAATGAGGGCTGGCACCAATACAAGAATAACCGGCGACTTTCCCAGAACGAGAGTGAATGCTCCGATCAGTAACAGATCGACACCGTAGAAAGTGCTGGCTGGCTCGACCCATCCCTTGAGCAGCGGATTCCCGTGCATCATGTCGTAGGCCGAAAGCAAAGGGTTCGCTTCGTCCGAGGTGTGCCCGAAGGAATGGAAAATGAAAAAATATCCAGCGGTCAGGCACGCAACAATTAAAAATGCACCTATCGGATTTTGCAAAAATCTCGTGCTGGCCTGCATATGTTCCTCAGTTTAGTGCATCATCTGGGCGGTCCAGACAAGCCACATGCCGGCGCAGGAAAGCAGTATGAACAGAATCCCGAATCCGATGAGGAAGCGGTTATCGCGGCGGCGTTGGGTCGTCATGGTCTCTCCTTTTGCCGGCGGGTAGTTTAGCGCAAAGTCGGGGCGTCGAAGAATGCTTTGGCGGCGCCGTTATGCCCGAGTCGCGGGTTGATATATGCCGACCCGATGATTCATACCTGCCGCTTCTGAACTACGATACCGACTGACGTCGTAACGTGCTTGCCAAATTTCAGCTTTAGATGCGGCTGATCGGAATAGGGCGGAAGATCGACATGGAAGTCCAAAAAGTGCGAATCGGGCGCAACCATGAAAGGCTGCACTTCGTGCCCGAGATCGTGCAACCGATGGACTAACTCTTCCATGTCGCGGCGACGGTATAAAACCGTGTGTCCTGATTCGATCGTTTCATCGTTCGATGACAAGTTGAACTCTGTCGTATGAACAGCGACGCCGCCCGGTTTCAACGTGTCCATGCTGTTGATGAAGAACCGGATCCCGGCTTCCAACGATCCAAGATGCTCAAAGCAGCAGCAAGACCATGTGAAATCGAAATCTTTCAGGTCAGAATCGATCGCGTTCATGTCGCTGAATCGGTGCGAAACATTGGCGTCGAATTTATCCTTCGATACGAGAGCAGGGTAAAAAAGTTCGTTGAGCGTGTCGCTATGCTGGCCGGTCGCCGTCCAGCCAGACGAGATGCCGATCTCAGGAGGGGCGTCCGTCGCCACCACGCGCACGCCACGAGCCGCGAACACTGACGGTAGGCGCTCGGTCCCAACGCCGAATCCGACGCCGCTGAATCCATCTCTGAGCACGCCAAGCCTTTCCAGGTGATGCAGCACGAACACCCATTCCCACAACTTGCGATGGAATTGCACTGGGTGCGCAAGGGCTGCACATACGGCCGCGTATTCCGGGTGTATGAAGTCGGCAGCGCTGCATGTCGAGAAGGGCATGAACGGCTTGTCGGTGGACCAATGCGAGGTGAGTGGCAGATAAATATGCTGGCGTAGCGCTTCGGCTATACGGGCATCAAAGGATGATTCAAGTTGCTCCACGCGCGCCGTCAAGGCTGCAAGCCCAAATTTCACCATATCCCCCTCGTCTATTTTGTCGAAGCCGGAAGTCTAGCGCAAATCGTCTTTCATCCTGCCATCATCCCCGCCTCAAACATCCCCCGCACTTCCTCCCATTCATCGTGCCACGGCGTCACCGTTTCGACGTTTCCGCAATGCAATTCCGAGATGTTGATTCGGTGAAGGCACGAATGCAGCCGATACATGGGCGAGTCCTCGCCTAAATCCCAATCTGAGTACGCAGCACCGCGGAACTCCACCACCACGCCATCATCACGCGTCGCGACAATTACGCCGTCGGCGCCGCAGCGGGGCATGTAGAGGTGGATCGCTGGCATTCGTCAATCCTTCTTGGCCGGGCGCGCCGGGTCAATATTTTCCACGAAATCGTTCCACCAAGATTCGGTCGACGATTCGTTGGATTCTTTATCGTCTCCATAAGGCAACCAAATTTCCCCGGCTTCGTGAAAGGTCTTCCAGAAGGCCGCTTTGACTTCGGCCAGCGTGTATTTGCGTTCTTCGCTCACAACCATCTCCCGCGTCTCAGCGCAAATCAATCAGCCCGCAATAGCGGCGCGTCTACTTCCGTCCAAATCCCATCGCCGCCGGCCGCCCATAGCCGGCATGCTTGATCTTCAGCCAGTCACGTGAACGGCCGCGCTGATACGTCGAGGCCAAGCGCTTCGCAACCATGCCCTCAAAGCCGTGCGCCTCGACTTGCTCAAAGACCCATCTCCCCGCGCCGACGATTCCGCTTGCGTAGATGAGCTTGTCCGTGTCTTCGAATGAATCGCGTAGCAATTCCTTGCGAATGGCGAGCGACAAGCCGCGCACGTCTCGCTGACCGATTGATAGCACATCGAAGACATAGAGCCGCGCAGGATGCAACCGCGCTGCCGCTCGTACATTGCCGGATTTCGTCGTCTTGGCCCGGATCTGCAGCCGCTCGAATGATGGCCTTCCGTTCTGGTCGTCAACGGTCAGTTCGGCATCCCAGACGAAGTCGCCAGGGTTGCTCGAGACAGATTCGACAATGTCCGGAAACGAGCCGTTCAGCAGGTTCCCGTTGCGCGACAGCAGTTCAACGCGATCACCAGACTTACGCACGAGACCCCTGAAGCCATCGTATTTGAACTCGTAGATCCAGTCAGGGTCCGAGAACGGGCGCCGGTGGAGTGTCGCCAGCATCAGGTCCGCCGCTTCGATCGGTCGCGCTAGCACTACGTCAGGTGCTTTCGGCACTCGCCTCCTCAGCCCGCCTCGTTCGGCGGCGCTTCCTTCAGCCATTGAAGCAATTCCGGCCGCGCCTCGGTGAAGGTGGGCGCCGCGAGCCAAGCCCTGAGATTGACTTCCCACTCCGCGAGCACATAGTCGGTAATCTCGAATTCCTCATCAAGCGCACCGCTTTCGTCCTCGTGCAGCAAGACGTACCGGACTCGGGCGCCATCCCAATAGGCGACAGCGAAATCCGTCAGGTCCGCCGTCGTGCCGCGCGGCTGATCGCGCAAGAGCATGGCGAGATGCGATTCGAATTGTTCGTGGGTCATGGTGTCCTCCATGCCTCACGCGCAGCATTATCCGGGCCGGGTTCATCATCCGCGCCGATCGCGCGCAGCCACATCGCACAGCCGCGTTCCGGGAATGCCTTGATCAGGACGCCCGGACCGCGTAGGCAAACAGTGTGACAGCCTGACGAATCTAGGCCAGAGTAGTGTTCGCACAGGCTGCACGGGCGATCCGTTCTTGAATCTTGGAAAAGTCCCATCGGATACCCCTGTTTGGATGAACAGTGTACCCCCTAGCGCCCCGACTCTTGCCGCCCCATTTCCTGGGGACAATCCTGGGGACAATTAAGGGAATCGCAGGGGAGACCCCAAAGCGTAAACCGTTAAAAATCAAGGCACTAATCCCCCTGTATCACCCTATGAACCCCCATAATATGGGCGCTAGTCCCATGCGGTGATTCAGGGCTCACCCGGACCAAGCAGCGTGCCTGGCTGAATGAGATGAAATGGCCGTTGTGACGAAGCGCTTGCCTTTGCACGTTTGGGTCACTGCAGCGGCGAGAAGTCTGTCGGCCGCATGATCCGCGATTCCATGCCGACGAGAATGTCCAACGCTTTCACCTTGCTGCCGAATGCCTGCCAGCGAGGATCGGCCGCCATCCTGTCGCGGCGCTCAAGGCGATCGTCAAGGCTCTCGTAAGCCCAGATATGAACGATCTGCCTGATGTCCCCAATTTCAGTCGCGAAGAAGCCGATCAGTTCGCCCAGATATTCCTGCTGAATCGGCAGGGCCTCAGTCTTGTATAACGCGAGCCATTCGGCGGCGCGCAGTGGCTTGAAGGTATAGGTTCGGATTTCGTAGAGCATCGGGTGTCTCCAAGGTTCCATGAAAGGGGTTACGAAGCGGTTCTTCCGCCATTGACCCTGAGGACCTCGCCGGTCATGAAGCTCGACTTGTCGGACGAAACGAACAGGATCGCGTCGGCCATTTCCTCCGGCGTTCCGGCTCGTTTAAGCGGGACGCCCGCAAGAAAGGCCGCCTTGCGTTCGGCGTTTACCGTCAGCCGGTCGAGCATAGGGGTTTGCACCGGACCAGGCGCGACGGCGTTGACGCGCACGCCGAACGCTGCCGCTTCGAGCGCTGCGGACTTGGTCAGCCCCTCTACCGCGTGCTTGCTGGCGACGTAGATCGATGCGCCTGCTGCGCCACGCGTGCCCATCGTCGACGAGATGTTGACGATGCTGCCGCTGCCTTGCGCTGACATCACGCGCAGTTCGTGTTTCATGCTGAGCAGCGTGCCGAGCACGTTGGTGTCGAAGACGGCGGCGTACCGTTCGGGAGTTTGCTCCATGACGGGTACCGATTCGCCTTCCGAGCCGGCAGAGTTGACCGCCACGTCCAGCCGTCCGAAGCGGGCCACGGTGCCGTCGACCAGATTGCGCACGTCGTCTTCGAAGCGGACATCTGCCTGAATGAATTCAGCTTCCGCGCCGAGTGCGATGAGCTCCGCGGCGAGTGTCCGGCCTTCTTCAGCCCGGCGCCCCGACACGACAATACGTGCGTTCTCGCGGGCGAATGCAAGAGCAGCCGCGCGGCCAATGCCGGTCAGTGCGCCGGTGATGAGTACAACAGGTTTGCTGGTCATTTCGATTCCTTGATTGAACAGTGCAATGGCGAAGCAAATCTCCGCAGTTGATGAAATCCGGGTAAGTTTTTTCGTCGCGACTGCGTCGTCAATACGTCATGCAGCGGCGCTCGGCCGGGCAGATACTTCGTCATACCATCGCTGAAATGCGGTGTGTTCCGCTGGAATGGCCATCTTCAGCGCGTTGGCTGCGAAGTCGACCGTGACCAGCGTCGTGATATCCGCTGCGGAGAATTCATCGCCCGCGACGTACCGCACCGTCTCCAATCGCTCGTTGAAGTCCGCGAAAAAGTTGGCTACGCGTTGTTTGCTTCGCTCGACCAGTTCGGCAATCTGGTCATAAGCGTGCGGACCTGACAGCGCACGGCCTTTCAGTCCGGGGACCGCATTGCGCACGCCTTCCATCACCGGTGCGAAGCCGTCCAGTTCTGCGCGGCGTTCCCACATCGCGATGAGCGCCTTCGACGTTGCCGTCGTGCCCAACAAGGGCGTCTGCGGATACGCTTCTTCCAGATAACGCCAGATCGCAAGCACTTCCGTGATGACGGGACCGTCGGCCAATGCCAAAGCCGGCACCTGGCTACGCGGATTGATGGTGCGGTAGGCATCGGAGAACTGTTCTTTGGTGCCCAGGTCGACAGGCTTCATCGGGATATCGATTCCCTTCTCCGCGATGAACAAACGCACACGGCGCGAGTTGGGGGAGCCTTTGGATTCGTACAGTACGGGTGTGTCGGTTGTCATTTCGAATCTTCCTTTGGATGCTGTATTTAAATGTGGATACCTAATCAACAGGGTCTATCACAGATACTTAAAATACCTGAATTCGCTCGGCTTAGAGTTTCGAGCCGCCGTCGACATGCAGCGTTTCCCCGGTGATCCAGCGCGCTGCATCCGATGCGAGAAACGCGACCGCACCGCCGATGTCATCGGGTTGTGCAACGCGTTTCAACGCCTGCATGCCGAGCGTGACCTCGCGTCCCGCGTCGGTCTTCGCGAAGCTCGCCATGTCGGTTTCAACGACACCGGGCGCGACCGCATTCACCCGGATGCCGCGTTCGCCGAGCGCGGAAGCGAAATGCTTGACGAGCGTATCGACCGCGCCCTTGGTAGCCGCGTATGCCGGGAGCGTGCCCACCGCGGCACGTGCCGCGAGAGAAGATAGTAGAACAACGCTGCTGCCTTTGCACATCAAAGGCAGTAACTGCTGCACGAGGAAATAGGGCGCGCGTACATTCACGGCGAACATGGCGTCGAAATCTTCAATGGTCGTTTCCTCGATGCTCGCCGACTTTGAAATGCCGGCGTTCGCCACCAGAATGTCCAGTCGATGGCCCACTACAGCGCGCACGCGCTTGGCAAGCGTATGCGGGCCGTCTGCATCGCGTAGATTCGCAGCGACTTTCTGGGCGTTGCCGCCGGCCGCGCGAATCTCGGCAACGACAGCGTCCGCTTCCTTTTCGCCGCTGCTGTAGTGCACCAGCACCTGCGCGCCTTGCTTCGCGAGTGCGAGTGCGCTGGCGCGGCCGATGCCGCGTGAAGCCCCTGTGACGAGAGCGGTCTTTCCGGAGAGGCTGGTCATGACGAGACTCCAGTAAGTTGAGTGAAAACGAATCGACGATTCAGAGCATGAGCATTCGCTCAGGCGCGTTCGCCACTCTCGCACAGGAACTGCGCGACGTGCGTCACGAAGCGCTCGGGGTACTGGTACAGCGAGCCGTGGTTCGCATCGGGGTAAATGATCAACTGCGCGTTTGGAATGTTCTGCTGCAGGATCCACGAGTTGATCGAGTAGATGATCACGTCGTTATCGCCGTTGATCACGAGCGTGGGCTGAGCGAGCGCCTTCAGGTAATCGAAAGGGTTCTCGCGCGGCGCGCCCCATTTGGCGAGCGCGGCGAGTTGCGCCGGTGCGACCTTGTCGTTGGCTTCGGGATCCCGGTTTTCAGTGCGCAAGCGGAAGCGCTGCAGAAACTTGCGGCCGGCCGCCTGGCTCGCCTCCGACGGCGAGAAATGCACGCGCAGCCACAGATGATCCGGCTCCTCGTAAGCCGCGCCGAAAATATCCTGTGCCTCGGGTGTCAGCGATTGCATGCCTTCGCCGCTGCGCGGGCCGGTGCCGACCAGGATCAGGCGGCGCACGAGTTGCGGTTCGGCGAGCGCCAGTTGCTGCGCGATCAGGCCACCCATCGAAAAACCGAGCACGTCGACTTGCGTGAGACCCAGTGCCTTGATGAAAGCCGCGGCGTTGGCGGCCATCTCTTCAATCGATTGCGGGACTTCGCCGGAGGTGCTGGAGATGCCGGCGTTGTCGAACAGGATCACTTCGCGATCCTGGGCAAGACCATTGGTGACGGCCGGGTCCCAGTGATCCATCGTGCCGGTGAAGTGGATGTTGAACACGAGCGGCACGCCGCCCGTCTTGCCGAAGCGCCGGTAGGCGAAGCGCATGCCGTTTGCATCGACGAATCGGGTTGGGGCGGTCTGATGTGTATGGCTAGTCATGACGATTCTCCGATATAGATGAAAGGCATGGAGCGAGACAAATTCCACGCCATTACGATGAACGGGTCATCGCCGTTTCGTCGCTGTCTAATGCGTAATCTAGTGATATCTTGTGGAAAGTAAAAAGACTTTGTAGGCTGGCGGGCATGCCTGTCAGGCATGGGCAAACCAAAGAGGGTCTATGGAGCTTCGACATCTGCGGTATTTCCTGGCCGTCGCGGAGACCGGTAGCCTGACCGTTGCAGCCGAACGTCGCTTGCATACGTCGCAACCATCGCTTAGCCGGCAGATCCGCGATCTGGAAGACGAGGTCGGTGTGGAACTGTTCAGCCGTAGTGCGCGCGGGGTCGAACTGACCGCGGCGGGCAAGGCTTTTCTCGACCATGCGCGGCTCGCGCTGACGCAAGTCGACGCCGCTGTCGAAGCAGCGCGCCGAGCCGCGCAACCCACGAAACAAGTCTTCGCGCTCGGCTTCCTGACCGGCCAGGAAATGACCTGGCTGCCGCGCGCCATGCAGGTGCTTCGCGACGAACTGCCGAACATCGACGTGACGGTTTCGAGCCACTATTCACCGGATCTCGCCGATGCACTCGCGCGTGGCAAGCTCGACCTCGCGTTTCTGCGTGCCGAACCGGGGTTCGATCTCGAGTACCGCGTGGTCAGCCGCGAAAAGTTCATTGCGCTCATGCCGAGCGATCATCGGTTGACCGGGCGAGCGGCGATCCGTCCGCAGGATTTCGTGGGCGAGCCATTTATCATGGCGTCGAACAAGGCGAGGGTGGCGCACGCGGTGATCGTGCAGTATCTGCAGCAGAGCGGGGTCAATATCACGCCCGAACACGGGGTCGACAATCTGGCAATGGCCATGTCGCTGGTCGCGTCCACGCGCGGGCTCGCGCTGATGCCGGAGTATGCGAACAACCTGATGCCGTGGTCGGTAGTCAGCCGGCCTCTTGAAGGCGATGCGCCGACGATCGATCTGGTTATCGGCTATAGCAAGTCGAACACCTCTCCTGTCCTGAAGTTGTTTCTTTCACGAGTGGATGAGTTGACGGTGCATGCCGCGACTTGATCATCGGGGGCCGCCTGCCGCTACTGCCCGGCCGCAGGCAGTCCGACTTTGCGACGCACCTAAATCTTTTTGCCTACTATGTATAAATCCCGCTAAGCCGCGCGACATTGTCAAGGCTAGGCAATGGTGTCTTGCCGTCAGAGACGAGGAGTTATCGTGGAATACATGCTGCTGATTTTTCGGAGCGAGGCCGAGCTGCAAGAGATGAGCCCGGCGCAAGGCGCAGAAATGACTGCTGCCTTCGGTGCCTATACCGAAGCGCTGCAAAAGGCCGGGATCATGCGCGGAGGAGCGCGGCTAAGGCCGGTGGAGACGGCTACGACTGTACGCGTGCGGTCGGGCGAGACCAAGGTGCTCAACGGTCCCTATGCAGAGACGCGGGAAGAGCTGGGTGGTTACTACATCATCGACGTGCCTGACCTGGATACCGCGTTGTCATGGACCGCCCGATGTCCTGCTGCCAGCTACGGCACGATGGAAGTACGGCCGATCTGGCCGCTCGGACAGGACTGAGCCCGTGTTGCCGGCCGACGGTGAGGCGATTCACGCGGCAAGGGCGGCAGAGGCGGCAGCGCGGCGCAGCTATGGCAAGCTGATCGCGTTTCTTGCCGCCCGCACTCGCGATGTGGCTGGGGCGGAAGATGCGTTGTCCGAAGCCTTCGCCGCCGCCCTCACTGACTGGCCGGTGCACGGCGTACCGCAGAATCCGGATGCGTGGCTATTCACGGTTGCGCGCCGAAAGATGGTCGATGCGGCACGCCGGCGGCGTCTTGGAGAGGACGCGGCAGGATACCTGCAGTGGCTCGCTGAACTGGCGAGCGGCGAGGATGGCGAGGCGGTCATACCCGACGAGCGCCTGGGCCTCATGTTTGCCTGTGCTCATCCCGCGATCGAGCGCAGCGTGCGCGCGCCGCTGATGCTGCAGGCGGTGCTCGGCTTCGACGCCGCGACGATCGCCTCTGCGTTCCTGACGGCTCCCGGCACGATGGGCCAGCGCCTCGTGCGCGCGAAAAGCAAGATCCGCGATGCCAACATCCGCCTTGGGCTGCCTGACCAGACGATGCTGGCCGAGCGTCTGGACACGGTGCTCGAAGCCATCTATGCAGCGTACTCGGAAGGGTGGGCTGATCCTGAGGGGAGCGACGCACGCCGTCGCAATCTTGCGGACGAGGCGATCTGGCTGGGCCGGCTTGTCGCTTCGTTGCTGCCGGATGACGCCGAGGCGCTCGGACTACTGGCGTTGATGCTGCACACGCATGCCCGGCGGGCGGCACGACGAGGTGCCGATGGCGCGTACGTGGCGCTAAGCGACCAGGATGTGCGGTTGTGGGACCTGGCCATGATCGACGAGGCGGAGGAACTGCTGTCGCACGCAAGCCGGGGCGGCAAGCTCGGACGGTACCAGTTGGAAGCGGCCGTGCAATCCGCTCATGCAGTGCGGCGGCGCGGTGGCCCGTCTGACTGGGCGGCTATCGTGCAACTGTATGACGCCCTATGCCAATTGACCGACTCCCCGGTGGCGATGCTCAACCGGGCCGTTGCAATCGCCGAGACACAGGGCGCGGCCATGGGGCTCGCGGCGCTCGATGCTTTGGCGGGCGACGCGCGGCTGTCGGAATACCAGCCCTACTGGGCAGCGCGCGCGGAATTGTTGACACGAAACGGTAGCGCAGAGGCGGCGGCGAAAGCGTACCGGCGCGCCATCGGCCTCGAGCGCGATCCCGCGGTGCGCCACTTCCTGCAGCAACGCGCCGGGACTGTCGGCGGCTAGATCACGGAAAACCAGACGCTGCATCAGAACGCAAATTTGGCGGCCTCGACGGTCTCGCTCACAATGGCGTCTCCCGCTTCTGGATCAACCCGGAGACGCCATGACCGCCGTTCACAAGATCTGGAGCCTGCTGGTCGGCAAGCCGCTCGATCCGCTCGATCCGCGCACGCGACATGCCATTGCCGTCACGCCGCTACTTGCATGGGTCGGGCTCGGTGCGGACGGACTGTCTTCCTCCTGCTACGGTCCTGAAGAAGCGTTCCTCGCGCTCGGTCAGCACACGCCGCTCGCCCTGATTCTCGCGTTCGCGACGGCGGCGACCGTTTTTATCATCGCGCTTGGCTACAACCAGGTCATCGAGCTGTTTCCCACCGGCGGTGGCGGCTATCGCGTCGCCACCGCCTTGCTGGGGTCGAGCCCGGGGCTCGTCTCAGGGGCAGCGCTATTGGTCGACTATGTGCTGACAATCGCGACGTCGCTTGCGAGCGGTGTCGATGCGTTTTTCAGCCTGTTGCCCGTCGGCGCGCAGGCATTCAAACTCGCCACCGAACTGACGCTGATCGTCCTGATGACCGGGCTGAATTTCCGCGGCATGAAGGAGTCGATCCTCGTGCTGCTGCCGATTTTTCTCGGTTTTGTCGTGCTCCATCTTGGACTGATCATCTATGGCGTAGCCGTTCACGGCGATCATCTCGCGGCCGTTGTGCCAGGCGCTGTGGCGGAAGCGCACACCATGTCGCACACGCTCGGACCGCTCGTGGTCATCGCCCTGCTGATGCGTGCGTTTTCGCTGGGCGGCGGCACTTACACCGGCCTCGAAGCCGTGTCGAACAACGTCAACATGCTGGCCGAGCCGCGCGTGCCGAACGGCAAGGTGACCATGTTCTACATGGCGACGTCGTTGGCGTTCACCGCGGGCGGCATCATCCTGCTTTACATGTTGTGGCAGGCCCGGCCGGTGGAGGGCCAAACGCTCAACGCGGTGGTCTTCGGCAGCGTGATTGACCATCTGGGACTCGGCTCGGCGTTCGCGCGTCATGCGCTGCTGGCCGTGGTGCTGGCCCTCGAAGCGGGATTGTTGCTGGTCGGTGCGCAAACGGGCTTTCTCGACGGTCCGGCGGTGTTGTCGAACATGGCCTCCGATTCCTGGGTGCCGCGCCACTTCCGCGACCTGTCGACGCGCCTCGTCAGGCAGAACGGCATTGTCGTCATGGGGATCGCGAGTCTGGCGATCCTCTTCTGGACGCACGGCAATGTGGACATCCTCGTCGTGCTTTACAGCATTAATGTGTTCCTCACGTTCAGCCTGTCGCTGCTTGGCTTGTGCACGTACTGGTGGCGTCATCGCCGTGACGGTAAAGGCTGGGTGAGACCGTTTGTGCTGTCGGCGCTTGGTCTCTCGGTGACCAGCACCGTGCTGGTCATAACGCTGGTCGAGAAATTCACGGCTGGCGGCTGGCTGACGGTGCTGGTCACGAGCGCGGTGGTCGCCGCGTGCTTCCTGATCAAACGTCACTACAACGACACACGTGCGCAACTCGCGAGGGAGGACGCAATCTTTAGCGACATGCCGCCCGCGACCGATGAAACCGCGTTGGCTAAACCGGACCCATCTCAGCCGACAGCAATCCTTCTGGTCGGCAAGCATCGCGGTGCAAGCATGCACGCGCTTCTGTGGGTCAACCGGCTCTTCCCGGAGCACTTCAAGAGCTTTATATTTCTCGCGGTGGGCGAAGTCGATGCGCAAAGTTACGAAGGCGCGGAACAGCTGGACCGTCTGCAGAAAACGATCAAGTCATCGCTCGAGTACTACGTCGCGCACTGCCGCCGGCATGGCATTCCGGCCGATTACCGGATTGGCTTCGGCACGCACCCGATTGGCGAATTCATGAAACTTGCCGAGACCACGATGGATGAGTTTCCAAACAGCGTGTGCTTTGCCAGCAAACTGATTTTCAAGCGGGTCAATTTCCTGACGGCGTGGTTGCATAACCAGACGCCCGTCGAGATCCAGACGCGCCTGCACCAGCAGGGCAGGCAGATGGTGCTGTTGCCGATGAACGTAGGATGACGTTGCTGGCGCCGTGGCGATATACGCCAAGCGCCAGCGTTTCCTTCATGCGGGTGCGCCGTACAGTCTGCGCAGCTCCAGATTTACCTTGAGCACGGCCTGTGCAACAACCTAACTACCCGTGCCTTTTAAAACTGATGGCGGATACCCACGGTCACGGCGAGCTGGCTTCCCGTCGATGAGGGCGACAGCGTGTTGATGGTGGCCTCGCTCAATACGGTTCCCGCTTGAGCACCGGAGACATGTTGATAGACACCTTCAACATAGAAGTCCGTGCGTTTGCTCAGAGCGTAGTCGGTTTGCAAGGTGCCTTCGTGCCACCTTGGTGACGATCTGGACGCTCCGCTGTTGTACGACCCGTCGGTGAACGTATAGGCCGCCGCGAGGCTGAGTGCGGGTGTCAACGCATAGCGGGCATTGACTTCATAGTTGTCGAGCCGCAACTGGCCGGCCAAGGGGACATTTCCTGCGCCTCCTGCAAACACGCTGGCCATGTTGTCGATCTGCGAATGCGTCCACAACAAGCCAACCGTGGCCGGGCCAAAGACGTAATTGCCGCCGACACCCCAGGTACGTTGGCGCGTGGCGACGAAGTCGGCGCTGCCGTCGCCGAGTGCCACTGCGCCGTTTGGATTGGTTGCCTGGATGCCGCCTCCAGCGTTGTTCAACTGAAGATACGCCGCCGCAACGTTCAGCGGACCCGCCGAATACGAGGTGCCGAACCCGTACGCCCGGTTGTCTGCGAATCCATTGGCTTTGTTACTGAACGCGTATGCGCCTCCGAAGGTAAAGCCGGCATACGACACACTCGTGTACTTGACCGCATTGTTAAGACTCATGGAGTCAGCGGCCAGGTTATCGTTGTTAAACGGATGCGCGGACAGGTTGCCGCCGTAGCCGCTGCCTGTAGCCGACAAAGGCCCGAGGTAGTCATTGACCGGATCGAATTGACGGCCCAGCAGCAGCGTGCCGAACTTGTCGCTTTGTATGCCGACATACGCCTGCTCTCCGAATGCATCGCCGGAATTGAACGACGTGCCGTTATTCAGGTTGAACCCATTTTCGAGTTTGAAAATGGCGTGCAGACCTCCACCCAGGTCTTCCGAGCCCTTCAACCCGTACACGGTATTTTCGGTTGCGGCACTGGTTTCCTGCCAGGCGCTATGACCGCCCTGATTATTGCTATAAATGAGGCCGGTATCGATAACGCCATAGAGCGTAACGCTGCTTTGGGCGTGGGCGGAAACAATGGACGCGCACGACAAGGCAGCGACCACGAGGGACTTTTTCATTTCTAAAACTCCGGGATATTGCAAGGGCCAAAAAACATCGCATCACTTTCAGGCGTCGCGATCTGCCTGAGCATTCGATGCCGACGGCCTGAACCGCGACTCGGGCAAATGCTATTTGAGCGCGCGTAAATTAGGTGTTAAAAGAACCGTCGGCGGCGTCAGTAAAATCTATAGTCGCGTGCGTGCTTGACGTTTAACAATCGCTCTTTGTAGGATTGAAAATGGGTGTAGAGATTCGAGAAATGGTGCTGGCTGACTATGAAGCTGTAGTTGCACTCTGGCGGAGTACGCCAGGTGTCGATATTCGCGCCGTCACCGACAGCCAGGACGGGATCGAACGGTTACTTGCCAGAAATCCGGGCCTGAGCGTTGTCGCTTTTGATGACGGCAACCTCGCAGGCTGCGCGCTGGCTAGCCACGATGGACGCCGTGGATTCCTCCAGCATGTCGTGGTTGCGCCGGCTTCGCGCGGTCAAGGGCTCGCCCGGGCGATGATCGACAGGTGTCTCGAGGGTCTGCGGGAACACCAACTGGGATGGGTACATCTCGATGTTGTCGTCGATAACGAGGCCGGTATGGCCTTTTGGCAAAAGGCTGGCTGGCAGCCCGTCGATACGCTGACCCGACTCTCGCGCGCGCTTTAGGTATTTCGCCGGCCGGCCTCAAGAAGCCTCCGACCGTTCCTTGCGCAAGACAACAATGACCGAAACGAGGGTCAGAACCGCCAGCACCAGCGGCCCGATCGTCTTGCCAGCATCGTGCGACATCCATCCGACAATCGCGTCGCATGCCTGCACCGACGCCAGCAGCAAGCCGAGCACCACGATACCGCCATAGGAGCGCGTAGCCGTCGCGACCAGCGCTGCCAGGGCGAGCGGCACACTACGCGCAACGCCGTACATGGCGGCGGTCTTCATTAGTGGTTCGCCGATGAGCATTGCCACCGAAAAGGCCGCGCTGGTCAGTGCGTTCAGGCAGGTAATCGAAGCACATACGTAGAAGAGGGATTTCGTTCTCATGGGGAATAGTTCATATAGTGAATGATTTAATCAATGTACTATTCGGCCATGAAACAAGCAAGTCACCTGAGTAATACCGCCGGTTACATGCTCAGCAAGCTGGGGCAGGCTGCGACGGAGGAGTTCGCCGAGCGTTTGCGCCCGCTTGGGCTTCGACCGAGGCATTGTGGTCTGCTGGCGGCTATCCGCGGCATGCCGATGACCTCTCAACTCGCGCTCGGCCAGGCGTTGAACGTGGTGCCTAGCGCGATCGTGCCGGTGATTGACGACCTGGAGGCGCTCGGCGCGATCAATCGCGTGCCGGATGAAGCCGACCGTCGCCGCTATGCGATCCAGCTCACGCCGAAGGGCGCGGCGTTGCTGCAGCAGGCCATGGCGATCGCACTGAAACTCGACGATGCAATACTCGCTTCGCTGGAAAAGGACGAGCGGGATACGCTGCGCAGGCTACTGGACAAGTTGTCATCGCGCCCACCGCAAGGGTGAGTGCGAGCGTTCAGACGCACTTGATTCCCGGGCATCTTCCCGGAACAGACCGAGCGTCGTTCCGGGATCGCGGGCAAGCGACGCACGGTGCTATCAATCGCTCTGCGCACGTCGCTCAATCTTCACGTCAGCCGCAAGCCGGCTTCGCTTTTTTGCATGCATCCGCAAGCTGAGCCGGAGGATCTTTCTTGAAGACGGTCTTATACGCTTCGAGCACAGTCGACTGGACGACGGGCAAGGACTGCACGCCGATCCAGGCGGGCGGCGTCTGTCCGATGAGCGCCTTCATCATGGCCATTGCCTCGGCAACGCCCTGATCGTAGGGACGCTGCGAACCGGTCGCCTTGAGCGGTCCTCCTTTGGCTATCTCGATCGCGGATTCGAGGCCGAGATCAACTGTCGTGACGGGGATGTTCACCCCCTGCGCCCGCATCGATGTCAGCGTGTCCAACGCCGGTTGATCCCAAACAGCGAACAAGCCCTTGACGTCCGGATTGCCCGTCAGGAAGTCGCCCGCGATTTGTCCCACTTTCGAGGGATCCGTGAAGTCGACCTGCTTGATCTTGATATCGGGCCGGTTCTTTTTCATCCAGTCATTGACCGCCTTGGTGCGCTCCTTCGTGCTGAAGTAATCCACACCGAAATTGACCAATCCAATCGTGGCGCCCTGGGGGACGCATGACGCAAGGACCTTGGCCGCGATCTGGCCATTGCCCTCGCTGTCGGCGGAGATCATCGACGCGTATTGCTCAGGATGTTTCAGACCGGTGGGCACGTTGTCCATGAACACCAGCTTGATGCCGGCTTGCGAGACTTTCTTGTACGTCGCGGCGGTCGCGGTGCCGTCGACCGGAATGGAGATGATGCCGTCCGGATGGCGCTGAATGGTGTTCTCGATATCCGCGATCTGCTTGTCGACCTGATACTCGGCCGACGCCGTGCCGATGACCTCCACGCCGTATTTTTTCAGGGTATCGGTAATGCCTTGCACCTGCAGTTGCGACCAGTCGAGGTTCATGGTCTGCATGGAAATGCCGACCTTGAATTTACCGGCTTTCACCTTGGCCATGTCGGCGGTGCTGAGTTGCACCGTGTCCACCGAAGCCGCTTTTTCGCCGTTGGGTCCTTGCCCGACAATCGACTTGGGTCCTATCGAGCCTGCCGGCAGCCCGGTCACGCATTGCGCGCGGGCATCGTAAGAAGACATGATGGCCGCGACGCCTGCCGCTGCCATCACACTGGCTACAACCATTCTCGAGCCACGACGATGTTTCATGATTCTCCTCCGTTGGTTTTGATGTACCGCGTCTCCTGCCCATCGCGGAACCTTGGCCGGCGCGTGGCCGTGGTTCCGTCACTTCTTCGTAAAAGCGACCGCCGCGACAATGATCGCTCCCTTGATGACAAGCTGGAGCGAAGAACTGACGCCCAGCAAAACCAGGCCGTTATTGAGTGTTCCGATAATGAGGCTGCCAAGCAGCGTGCCGAGAACGAACCCCCGGCCACCGAACAAACTGCACCCGCCAAGCGTCACGGAGGCGATCACATCGAGCTCGAGACCCTGCACGACATCGGGACGTGCTGCATGCGAACGCGCGGAGAGGACGAGTGCGGCGAGCCCCGCGAGCATGCCGGTGAGAACGAAGGCAAGCGTGGTCACGCGCCTGATGTTGATGCCCGAATAAAGCGCTGCGGTCGGATTGCCTCCGGCTGCATAGATCTGCCGGCCGAAGACGCTGTAGTGAAGCAGCAAGATGCCGGCGATCACGGCGAGCACCGTCCATATGATCGGCACCGGTACGCCGAGAATATCGCCCTCGCCGAAGATCGCGACGAACGAGTCGTTGGTGATGATGACCGGCTTGGTCGTCGTGACCAGCAATGCCAGTCCGCGCGCAGCACTCAGGGATCCTAACGTCACCAGGAACGAGGGAATGCTAAGCCTCGTGATAATGAATCCGTTGATCGCGCCCACGAGTGCGCCCGTGCCGATGCCCGCAATGGCTCCGATGATCCAGTTGTCGCCGATATGCGCCATCGCCAGCGCGGCGGACATGCCGGACAACGCCAGCGTCGACCCCACCGACAAGTCGATCTGCCGGGCGATGATGACAAACGTCATGCCGATAGCGATGATGGAAACGAGCGCGGTCTGGCGGCCGATGTTCAGGAAGTTGTCGATGGAGAGGAACCACGGCGACGCCAGGCTGAAGACCACCAGCAGGATCGCGAACGCGAAATACAGTGCATACGGCCTGTCTCCCTGCAACAGGAGTTGCACCAGTTGCCACTTACGGCTGCGCCGCTGTTGGGCAACCTGCCCGTCAGTCGCCTGCGTCGAGACAGAGTCGTTCATGTTGCGTGCGCCCCGAAGGAAATCCCCTTGGGGGACTCGTTGGAAGAACGGGAAAGTTGAATCAGGTGATGAAGGTCTTCGGCGTTGCCGAGATTGGCGCGATCAATGGTATTGACGATGCAGCCATTGACCACGATTGAGACCCGGTCGCATAAGCGCAGCAGTTCATCCAGATCAGAGGAAACGATGAGGACACCTGTGCCGTCCCGGGCGGCGTCCTGGACCACGCCATAGATTTCCTCGCGCGCGCCCACGTCGACACCGACCGTGGGTTCATCGAGCAGAAGGAGTTTTGGCCGCGGTCGATCCCACTTGGCAAAGACGACTTTCTGTTGATTTCCTCCTGACAGGAACTTGACGTAGGTGGAAGAATCCGGCGCTTTCACGGCCAGCTTTTTCATCGCGCTTCGCGCCTGTTGCACGGCTGCCTGGCTGCGCAGCCAACCCCACCGGGAAAAATGCGGCAACCGCGGCAAGGTCAGGTTTCGCTCGATGGAGTGATCGAGGACCAGTCCCTGCAGATGGCGGTCCTCAGGCACGAGCGCGACGCCCAGTTTGATGGCCTTGGCAGGCGTAATACGGGCAAGCGGCCGGTCGTCGATAACAATAGCGCCCGTTTCAACCGGTCTGAGTCCGAAGATGGTTTGCAGGATCTCGGTGCGGCCGCTGCCGATCAATCCCGCGAGTCCATGGATCTCGCCCTTGCGGACCGTGAGGTCGACATCATGAAGCCGGTCGTTGCCTACTTTGGATAACGTAAGGATGGGCGCTACGGTCACGAATGCCGTCTCACATCCTTCTGCAGGCAAATCGCTCGCCGAGCCCACAGCAGTCCTTTCCCGGGCATGCAAGGCGGCGTGGCCGGGGCCAATAATTGCTGCAACCAGTTGCTTCATGTCGGTTTCCGCCGTTAGAAACAAGCCGACATTCATGCCGTCACGGAACACCGTGACGCGCTGGGAAATTCGAAACACCTCGTTTAACCGGTGGGTCACATAGATCACACCCACGCCGCGATCCGTCACGGTGCGGATGGCGTCGAAGAGGATCTGTTCCTCGCCCCCGGTCAGCGCCGAGGTGGGTTCGTCGAGAATCAGGATTCGCACGTCTCCCATCAACGCCTTGCAGATCTCCGTCATCTGCCGATA
>Ga0255336_101272_pt1 | contig 19716 bp, 17 predicted proteins | sample MeOH1_35cm_T3_17_FD_189102 | JGI IMG/M metagenome (GOLD analysis project Ga0255336, IMG submission 189102) | Sandy soil microbial communities from University of British Columbia, Vancouver, Canada - MeOH1_35cm_T3_179 | ecosystem: Engineered > Artificial ecosystem > Sand microcosm > Unclassified ...
GGCGCAGGTACGGTCCTGCAATTCTTCCGATGACGCGAAGTCGCCCGTGGCGTACCGTACGTGATCGTTGAGAAGAAAGAATGCGGGTTTGCCGCCGGGTGCGGTTGTGCCCGTCAGCAGCAAGGTCTGGTCGGCCATGGTTTCGCCTTCTTTCGCTACGTCGGGCGCAAGAAGTTTGAAGGGATCGATGGAGTCGAGGTTAGCGTCATCTATACGCCGAATGCGATACGCATGTCCGCGCAGCAGCGTTGGAAACGCGGTCCACTCGGTGCCGATTTTCGGACCTTGCTCGCGCAGTGCACGAACAATATCGGGCGCCAAGCAATCGATATGAATGTGCAACTGGTTTTGCGTGCGCCCGCTGGTGGAGTTGATCGCGAGCGAGAGTTCGTCGCGGGGAAGTTCTTCACCGAGTTTCGCTTCGACAAAGCGCCGTGCTTGCCACGCTGCACGCCAATAATTCGGCGAATCGGGTGAAAGCAGATCGGGGCTTTCGATACCGCCCACGCGCGCGGTCGGAATCAACAGATACTGAGCGATACCATTGAGATCCTTGAGGACGGCGAAGCCGTGCGAAGCATCCACATCGATACATTTTTGCGGGACATCGGCACCGCGCGCGGCGGGCTCACACGAGTTGTGGACGATCTGCCACAACGCGTCGGGGTTGCCCGCGCGCGCGATGGAGAAGAAAAGCGCTACGGCTGTGAGTGAGGCTAAACAAGCGAGGAGCCGGACATTCCGCATGGGGATCAGTGGTCGACACGAAAGCCTGCATCGTAACAAGGCTGCGTGACAACCGCCGACTGCGCGGAAGGCCTCTCAGGCGAGACCTCACATGACCGGCAAATGCAAATGATGAGGATGTTCGACCGTATCGGCAATAAGCCTGAGCGCGTCTTCGCATTCATCCAGATTCTTAGGGCCGCCAAGGCACACGCGAATCGCTTCGGGCGGATTGCCATCGGTCGCAAAAGCAGCCGCTGAAACCGCACCGATCCCTTGCGAACGCAACTGCAACGCAAGCTCGGAAGCGTTCCATCCGCAATCCGCCGGAATGGGCATCCAGAAATGAAACCCGGCCGGATCGGCGTCGAACTTCCACTCGGACAGCACCCGCGAAGCGAGCTCCTGCCGAGCCGCGGACTCGGCACGAATTGCATCGAGCATCACGTCGGCGGTGCCGTCGCTGACCCATTGCGTAGCCAGCAGAACCGTAAAGGGGCTAGCCATTACCGTCGTCGCGCGCAACGCTCCAGCAAGATGCTGAGAACGCCGGGCAGAAGGCGCACGAATGTAAGCAACGCGCAGACCGGCGCCAAAACTCTTGGACAGCCCGGTGACGTAGTAAGTGAGATCGGGCGCTAGCGTAGCCAGCGCCTCGGGTGCCTCGACCGGTAACATGCCATAAGCATCGTCTTCTATAATAGGTACGCTATACCGCAGCGCGACGTCGGCCAGCGCCTCGCGACGCTTCGACGAAAGGGTAACCGTACTGGGATTCTGGATCGTCGGATTGACATAGAACGCGCTAGGCTTGTCACTTTTGCATAACGCTTCGAAAGCATGGGCAAGCGGACCATCGTCATCGCGCGCCAGCGCCTGCAAACGCACGCCCAGTTGCGCGGCAATCGCCTTGATGCCCGGATAAGCCAGCGTGTCGAGGCAGATAGTCCCGCCCGGCCGCGCAAGCTGCGACACCAGCGCAACCAGCGCACTATGAATGCCGGGGCAGACCAGCACCTTGTCTTCATCGCAATCGTCGAAACGACGCTTTAGCCATTTCGTGCCGGCGGCACGATCGTCAGCAGTGCCACCGAAATCCTGATATCGCAGCAATCGATACGGGTCGGTCGCCGAAAACAGCCGCGCGGCTGAATCGCGCAAGCGCGCCGCGAGTTCCGCAGGCTCGGGCGGCATGTTCATCGTCATCTCGACACTGCTGCCGCCGGACAGCGGCAGCGTCGCGGTCCGGCCGCGCACGAAGGTGCCGCTGCCGGCACGCGAATCGAGCAATCCGCGTTTGCGCGCTTCCGCATAGGCGCGCGCAACCGTCGTGTAATTGAGCTGCAATTCGTCGGCGAGATCTCGCAGGCCCGGCAACCGATCGCGCGGCCGCAAACGCCCGCTAGCCAGATCTTCTTCGATCAATTCAGGAATCAGCAGGTAAGCCGGCTTGCGACTTTCTGTCAGTTTTCTGATCCAGTGATGAGTAAGACTGGCCATGAAACGCTCTCGAATAAAGGCAGTTAAAAAACGATAGCACAAAAAAATAAATTGATCGCATTGAATGATCGTATGGAGAATCCGATAACCCGCCGGTCAATGCACATATCAGGTGTTTATTGCACCAGACCGGCGCGGCCGCACCGCCGCGATCACTCCATGCTGGTGCAGGGCGATCGTCCCACCAGTCTTGAATCCAGCCCCAGAAAGGCTCCTCCGGTCGTCATCAAAAAAATTTCACGGCTTCGCATGCACTGATCGTTTGAATGATCGGGTATTGATTGCATCAACGCACTCATTGAATGGCACGCGCGTTGCATTAACAGTTTCGTATCCCGCGGTTCGGCGCCGGGTTAAAAACAGTGGCGCCACTGATTAAATCGTCTATTTACTGGAGATTAGAATGCCTGCCGTCAATATCCCGTTGCACAAGAAAGGCGATTATCTTGTCGATTATGAAGAGAAGGTGTTTGAGGACGTCAAGGCCGCGCCTGGCGAGAAGGCGCTGGTGACATTCCATACGGTCGCGTTCGAAGGTTCCATCGGCTTCGTCAACCTGCTGCAAGCCACCAGGCTGCTGCGCAAGGGCTTCGAAACGTCGGTGCTGCTCTACGGTCCCGGCGTGACACTCGGGCTGCAGCGCGGCTTCCCGACGCTGGGCGACGAAGCGTTTCCTGGTCACCTGAACTTCAACAAGCAGATCCAGAAGTTCATGGAGGAAGGCGGCAAGGTCTATGCATGCCGCTTCGCGCTGCAAGCGCTGTACGGGCAGGGAGAAGCGTCGCTGATCGAAGGCATCAAGCCGATCAGCCCGCTCGACGTGCTCGATATTCAGCTGCTGCATCGCAAGGACGGTGCGCTGATCATCAACACCTGGACCGTCTAAGCCGCGTCTGAAGCCTCTTCTCACCACGGAACGACCATGCCCGACAAGAGAATCGTCCGCGCCGCCGCGGTCCAGATCGCACCGGACCTCGAACGGCCCGGTGGCACGCTCGAGAAGGTCCTCGAGACGATCGACGACGCTGCACGTCAGGGCGTGCAGTTGATCGTCTTCCCGGAGACCTTCCTGCCCTACTACCCGTACTTCTCGTTCGTGCGGGCGCCGGTAGCATCGGGCGCGGAACATATGCGGCTCTATGACGAAGCCGTGGTTGTGCCCGGCCCGGTGACGCATGCCGTAGCGGAGCGGGCGCGCCGGCATGGCATGGTTGTCGTGCTCGGTGTGAACGAGCGCGACCACGGCAGTTTATACAACGCACAACTGATCTTCGATACCGACGGCGAGTTGCTACTCAAGCGCCGCAAGATCACGCCGACGTTTCACGAGCGGATGATCTGGGGCATGGGCGATGCAGCCGGCCTGAAGGTAGCGCAGACCGGCATCGGCCGAGTGGGTGCGCTCGCATGCTGGGAGCACTACAACCCGTTGGCGCGCTATGCGTTGATGACGCAGCACGAAGAGATTCACTGCAGCCAGTTTCCAGGCTCGCTGGTCGGGCCCATCTTCGGCGAACAGATCGAAGTGACAATTCGGCATCACGCGCTCGAATCCGGCTGCTTCGTGATCAATTCCACGGGCTGGCTGACCGAGCTGCAGATCGAATCGATCACGAAAGATCCCAGCCTGCAGAAGGCGCTTCGCGGCGGCTGCAACACGGCGATCATCTCGCCCGAAGGCCAGCATCTCGCACCGCCGCTGCGCGAAGGCGAAGGCTTGGTGATCGCGGACCTGGACATGTCGCTGATCACCAAGCGCAAACGCATGATGGATTCGGTCGGCCATTACGCGAGGCCCGAGCTGCTGAGCCTCGCCATCAACGACCGGCCGGCCGTCACGTCGGCACCCATGAACAGCTTCTCACCTTCAACCGGGGGATTGCACCTTGAACGCGAACGCGAGCGAGACCTTGTCGGCCGTGAGCCGGCAATTGATGACTGAACTGCAATCGGCGGGCTTACGTCTCGCCGATCCCGGCGCGGGTCTCAGCGTGGCGAGCCGTCGCGGCGGGGCGGGTCCGTCCGATCATAAAGCGGTCACTATCGACGGCGTGACCATCATGGTGCCCGTGCATACGAACACGGCGTGGCATTCGCCGTTCGTGGCATCCGCACCCGATGCCCAGGGCAGCAGCGCGTTGCTGCGCGGCTCGATCCCTATCGCGAACATCAGCTTTCCGAAGGCGCCGCGTTTCTACGCGATGCAGACCTTTGACGGCGTACCCTACTCGCACATCGCGACCCTGCATGGCTCGGACGTGCTCGCCACGACCGTGCTTCAAACCTGCATACGGTATGAAAGCCGCAAGAAGACCTGCAAGTTCTGCGCAATCGGGCAATCACTTGCAGCAGGCAGGACGATCGCCCGCAAGACACCTGAACAATTGGCGGAAGTCGCCCGCGCGGCCGTGTTGCTCGATGGCGTCAAGCATATGGTCCTGACCACCGGTACCCCGCCGACCAAGGATCGCGGTGCGCAGATCCTGTGCGAAAGCGCATTCGCGATCAAGGCTGCCGTCGACCTGCCGATCCAGGCGCAATGCGAGCCTCCCGACGACGACAAGTGGTTCGAGCGCATGCGCGCAAGCGGTATCGATACGCTCGGCATGCATCTCGAAGTGGTCACGCCCGCGTTGCGTGAACAGATCATGCCGGGCAAAGCAAGCGTGCCCATCTCGCGCTACATGGAAGCATTCAGGGCGGCCGTGGCGGTGTTCGGGCGAGGTCAGGTCAGCACCTACATCCTCGCGGGTCTTGGCGACACGGCAGAGGCGATTCTCTCGATCTCACGCGAGCTTGTGGATCTCGGCGTGTATCCGTTCGTGGTCCCGTTTGTGCCGATCAGCGGCACGCCGCTCGAGGATCATCCGGCGCCTTCGCCCGAGTTCATGAAGTCTGTCCTGCAACCGCTTGGCGCGATGGTCTCGGCAGGCGGCATACGCTCCGCCGATATCAAGGCGGGCTGCGGTAAATGCGGTGCGTGTTCGTCGCTATCGTCCTACGAGGTCTGATCATGCTCGCCGATACCGAAGATCTTGCCCGCCTCTATACCCCCGCCAGCTACACGATCAAGTGGACCACGCTGCCGTGGGAAGCTAACGAAGCGTACAAGCTGCGGCGTGCGGTGTTCTGCATCGAGCAAGGGATTTTTATCGGCGATGATCGCGATGAAATCGACGAGAGCGCGCAACTGCTCGTGGCGGTGAGCTGTATCGGCGGGATGCCTGAGCAAGTGGTCGGCACGGTGCGCATTCACGAGGACGAACCGGGCGTGTGGACCGGCTCGCGCCTTGCCGTGCATGCAGCGTTCAGGCGGCATGGCAAGATTGGTGCAACGCTCATCAAGCTCGCGGTGAGCAGCGCGCATGCGCTCGGCTGCACAACCTTCCTCGCACATGTGCAGAGCCAGAATGCACCGTTGTTTCATGCGCTGCACTGGAGCACGCTCTCCGAAGAACTCATGCATGGACGGCCGCATCATCTGATGCAGGCGGACCTTGGCTTTTACCCGCCTTGCGTGACGCCGCAAAGCGGGTTCATGACCCAGTATTCACCCGCGCGGAGTACGCCATGAGCGTGGCCGACCTCGTCGCCGCGCTAAGGGAAACACGCGGCTTTCGCCACAAGACCGACATTGCCGGTGTGATGTCGTCGCTTGCCCGGCATGTGCCGCGCGACGCCTCCGGCTACCCGCAAGTTGCCCTGGGCGACGACTGCGCGGCCATCGCCGACGGCGACGGATACCTGCTGTTCGCTATCGAAGGTCTGGTCAGCGACTTCGTGCGCGACATGCCGTGGTTCGCGGGCTACAGCAGCGTGATGGTCAACGTCAGCGACATCTACGCGATGGGCGGTCGCCCGATCGCCGTTGTCGATGCGCTCTGGAGCGACGGCCTGCGCGCGGCGGAAGACGTGCTTGGCGGCATGGCGGCGGCATCGTCCGTGTATGGCGTGCCGATAGTCGGCGGCCATAGCAACACGCGCAGCGACCAGGCGCAACTGGCAGTATCCATTCTGGGGCGCGCGAACAAATTGCTGTCCAGTTTCAACGCCCGGCCCGGCGATCGACTGATGATGGCGATCGATCTGCGCGGCGCATTCGAAGAACCCTATCCGTTCTGGAATGCATCGGTCGGTGCGCCCGCAGCACGCTTGCGCGCCGACCTCGAGTTGTTGCCCATGCTCGCCGAAAGCGGTCTCTGCGATGCCGCCAAGGACATCAGCATGGCCGGCGCGCTAGGCACTGCGCTGATGCTGCTGGAATGCTCGGGCGCGGGTGCGAGCATCGATCTTTCGCGTGTGCCTTCGCCCCCAGGGAAGGACCGCTTGCGATGGTTAAGCGCGTTCCCCAGCTTCGGCTTCGTGATGTCCGTACGCGAGGAACACGCGGCTGAGGTGGAGCGGCTGTTTATTGAACGTGAGCTCGCCTGTGCAGTCATTGGCACGGTTGATGCATCACGGAAAGTGGTGCTGCACGACGGCAGCGACTCCGCCGAGTTATGGAATTTCGACGATGACGCGTTCATCGTCGGAACGTCAGGGAGTGCGACGTGATACCTGCCACGATGCGAATTGCCCTCACCACGCATTCGGTCAATCCGCGCGGCGGTGTGGTGCATGCGCTCGAACTCGCGAGCGCACTCGTGGATGAAGGCCACGACGTGACGCTCTTCGCGCCCGCCGCACGTGGGGAAACGTTCTTCCGCGAGCCGCCGTGTCGGGTGATTCTCGCGACCATAGAAGGCTCGCAGTACGACACGGTCGCACTCGTCGACGCGCGGCTTCGGGCGCTCAAGGCGAGCGTGAAAGCCTGCGACCCGCGCAGCTTCGACGTGCTGCACGCGCAGGACAGCATCAGCGGCAATGCGCTTGCCGAGTTGACCGCTGAAGGTGAAATAGCGGGCTTTGTCCGAACCGTTCATCACCTCGATCACTTCGACAACCAGCGCCTCACCGCATGGCAAACGCGTGCATGGCGGGACGCAGCTCGCGTGCTGTGCGTGAGCGAGATGTGGACGCGGGTGATGCGCGCTACCTACGGGGTAGAAGCGGCGACGGTGCCGAACGGTGTTGACTTGAGACGCTATTCGACCCGGCGTACAAAGCACGATGACATGTTGCGCCAGCGTCTCGGTTTGCAAAACGGTGCACCGGTTGTGCTCGCGGTCGGTGGTATCGAGGCGCGCAAGAACACGCTCGGTCTGCTCGATGCATTCGCCGAACTGGTCAAACGTCGTCCCGATGCGCGCCTGGTGATCGCGGGTGGTGCAAGCTTGCTCGATCACAACGCGTACACGCGCTCCTTCACGGAGCGCGTGGCTGGACTCGGTCTGACGCGAGCCGTGACCATCACCGGCCCACTCGACGACGCCGACATGCCCGCTCTGTTCCGTTGCGCCGATGTCCTCGCCATGGTCTCGCTGCGTGAAGGTTTTGGCCTCGTGGTACTCGAAGCACTTGCATGCGGCACACCGGTGGTGGCGTCGAAAATTGCGCCGTTCACCGAATATCTCGACCACTCGTTGTGCTGCTGGGTCACGCCCACCGATACGGCGTCAATAGCGAACGCGCTAGAACGGGTGATCGATGGCCGCCATCGAACCGACTTCAACCACGCCGTGCCCGCCCTGCTCGATCGCATGAGCTGGCCGGCGTCGGCACGAAAACATCTCGACATTTATAGCGCCTTGCTTGCAAGCCGCTCTCTTCCAACACTTTAGGAACCCGTCATGCCGGTCATGCATTTTCGAATCCAGTGGCCCGATAACAGCGAAGCGAACTGTTATTCCCCATCGCAAGTGGTCAGCGACTTTTTTACGCCGGGCGAGGACTATCCCGTCCATGACTTTGTCTCGCGCGCCCGTGAAGCGCTGAACATCGCCTCCGAACGCGTGCGCGAAAAGTACGGCTTCGCATGCTCGGCGGCAATGGACCAGCTCGCGCAGATCGAAGTCGAGGCCGAGCGTTTTATTAGTGAGCCGGACGCCAGGGTCAAGGTCATCGCGCTCGTCTGAACGCCACACTTTTCGAAAGGACGCATCATGTCGCAGACATCGGACAGCACAACACACTTCAGCGTGATCGTAGTGGGCGGCGGCCAAGCAGGTTTGTCGGTCAGCTATTACCTGAAGCAGGCGGGAATCGATCATCTCGTGCTGGAGAAAAATACCATCACGCATACATGGCGCACGCAGCGCTGGGACGCGTTCTGCCTCGTGACGCCGAACTGGCAATGTGCGCTGCCCGGCTACCCTTATGCCGGCGACGATCCGCATGGCTTCATGAAGAAGGACGAGATCATCGAGTATCTCGATGGTTTCATCAAAACCGTCGATGCCCCCGTGATCGAGCATACCGAAGTGCAGCGGGTCGCGCGTAGCAGCGAAGGCGGCTTCAGCGTATCCACCAGCCAGGGCCAGTTCACGGCGGACCAGATCGTGGTCGCGTCCGGGGGTTATCACACACCTGTCGTGCCGCGCATGGCGGAACGCTTGCCGCGTTCGATCGTGCAGATCCAGTCGTCGGAATATCGCAATCCGCAGGCCTTGCCTGAGGGCTCGGTGCTCGTGGTCGGATCCGGGCAATCGGGTGCGCAGATCGCGGAAGACCTGCATCTCGCGGGACGTAAGGTGATCCTTGCGGTGGGTGAAGCGCCGCGTTGCGCGCGCTTCTACCGGGGCCGCGATGTGGTCGACTGGCTCGCCGACATGAAGTATTACGACATGCCCGTCGATAAGCATCCGCTGCGTGAAGGTGTGCGCGACAACACCAATCATTATGTGACCGGCCGTGATGGCGGCCGTGATATCGATCTGCGCAAGTTCGCGGCCGAAGGCATGGAGTTATACGGCCGGCTTCAGGATCTGCAAGACGGTGTGCTCCATTTCGCACCCAACCTGACCGGGAATCTAGACGACGCGGACAGGACCTTCAACGGCATCAATGCGGGTATTGACTCTTATATCGCGAAAAATGGCATCGATGCGCCGCCGGGATCGCGCTACGAAGCCCTGTGGTCGCCCGCCGAAGAACGCACCACGCTCGATCTGCAAGCGAGTGGAATCGGCTCGATCGTGTGGTGTATCGGCTTCACGCCGGACTTTAGCTGGCTCGATGCGCCCATCTTCAACGGCCGGGGTTATCCCGCGCACACGCGCGGTCTGACGCCGCTGGACGGCCTCTACTTCGTCGGCTTGCCTTGGCTGCATACGTGGGGCTCAGGACGCTTTTCAGGCGTTGCCCGGGACGCTGGATTTGTTGTGGAAAAGATCGCAGCCTGCCGCGAAACAAAAGCATTAGTGCACGACGAAGCGACCGTCTGAATAGACAAAGGCCGCGCACTCTGAACCTGAACGCAGGGCCTTCATTGAAACAAGCATCAAACCGCTTTGCACGCATGGCTAAATGAAAGCGAAAAAAGCCGGCGCGTAAAGCGCCGGCTCGTTATGACCTTACCGTGAAACCTAAGCCGCCTTAATGACCTTGTCACCGGCGCGATGGATCGGATGCGGTTCCTTCAACTGGTTCGCGATCCGGGTAGCGTCGAAGTAAGCGCCGTTCGGCGGACGCTTCAGATATTGCCCCGCGCCACGTACCGCGCGCAGGTCGCCGTCCGCCCATGCAAGCGCGCCGCGCGTCAGCGTGTGGGTCGCGACGCCCTGCACGGTCATGCCTTCGAACACATTGAAATCCACTTTCTGGTGATGGGTCTTCACCGAGATCGTCCTGCTCGCCGCCGGGTCCCACACAACGAGATCGGCATCGGCACCCACCTGGACCGCGCCTTTGCGCGGGAACAGGTTAAAAATCTGCGCAGCGTTCGTGGACGTCACGCGCACGAACTCGTTCGGGGTGAGGCGTCCCTTATTCACGCCGTGATGCCAGAGAATCGACATGCGATCTTCCACGCCGCCGCAGCCATTGGGAATGCGCGTGAAGTCCTCGCGGCCCATGGCTTTCTGCGATGCACAAAACACGCAGTGGTCGGTCGCCGTGGTGTGCAGTTGCCCCGATTGCAGACCACGCCACAACGCCTCGCGATGCTCGCTGGTACGGAACGGCGGACTCATCACGTGCGCAGCGGCACGCGTCCAGTCCGGGTCGCTATACACCGATTCATCGATCACCAGATGCCCCGGCAGCACTTCGGCGAACACACGCTGGCCTTCGCTGCGTGCCCGCGTGATGACATCGACGGCATCCTTAGACGACACATGCACGATGTAGATGGGCACACCCAGCACCTGCGCAATCCTGATCGCACGGTTCGCCGCCTCGCCTTCCACTTCAGGCGGCCTCGACAACGGATGCGCTTCGGGTCCGGTGAAACCACGCGCGAGCAATTGCTTCTGGAGCTGAAACACCAGTTCGCCATTCTCCGCATGCACAGTGGGCAGCGCACCGAGTTCCAGCGAACGCGCGAAGCTGTTCACGAGGACTTCATCGTCGGCCATGATGGCGTTTTTATATGCCATGAAGTGCTTGAAACTGGACACACCATGCTCGTGCACAAGCGTGCCCATGTCGCGATGCACCGACTCGTCCCACCACGTCACGGCCACGTGAAAACCATAGTCGGCCGACGCCTTCTCAGCCCAGCCGCGCCACTCGTGAAACGCTTCCATTAGCGGCTGCTTCGGACTCGGAATCACGAAATCGATAATGCTCGTCGTGCCGCCCGACAACCCCGCCGCCGTCCCCGTATAGAAGTCATCGCTCGCCGTGGTGCCCATGAACGGCAGTTCCATATGCGTGTGCGGATCGATACCGCCGGGCATCACATACTGCCCGGATGCATCGACTGTTTCGGTACCCACCGGCACATCGAGATCGAGGCCGATCTGCAGGATCGTGCCGCCATCTTGAGGGTCTGCGCACAACACATCCGCACGATAGGTACGGTCCGCGTCAATCACCGTGCCGCCGCGAATCAGGATCGTCATCTTGCTGTCTCCCATGAAAAATCAGGCGCTGGCAATCCGCGCCGTCGGGCGCTTGCCCATCTTCATCCATGCGCCATAAACAATCGATGCGAGCGCGAGGCCCACGAACCATGCATAGGTGTAAAGCGTGTTGAAGAATGCGGGTACGTTAGGGAACGCCGCGGGAAATGCGGTATGCAGGAAGCCGGGCAAGTTGGGCAAAACGCCCACAAGCAGGGCGACCACGGCGGCCATGTTCCAGCCACCGGTATAACTGTATTCGCCATTCTCGTTGAAGAGTTCGCGAGTGTTCAGGCGCGTGCCGCGAATCAGGAAATAGTCGACCATGAGGATGCCTGCCACCGGCCCGAGCAGCGCAGAGTAACCCACCAGCCACGTGAAGATGTAGCCCTGCGTAGTCGCCAAAATCTTCCACGGCATCATCACAATAGCGATGAGCGCCGTAATCATCCCGCCCACGCGATACGAAATGCCCTTCGGCCAAAGGCTCGAAAAGTCATACGCCGGACCCACGAGATTGGCGGCGAGATTGCAGCTCATGGTGTCGAGCGTCAGGATGACCAGCGCCACACCCACGCCAATACCTGTCATGCGGCTGGCGAGATCGATAGGGTCCCAGATCGCCTTGCCGTAGATCACCACCGTTGCTGATGTCACCACCACCGAGATCACCGACAGCAGCGCCATGGGAGCCGGCAGACCGATCGATTGCCCGATGATCTGATCCTTCTGCGAGCGGGCGAAACGCGTGAAGTCAGGAATGTTCAGCGCGAGCGTGGCCCAGAAGCCGACCATGGCCGTGAGACCCGGCCAGAACGTGGCCCAGAACAAACCCTCTTTCTTGCCGCCGGCTACGAACTGCGACGGCTGCGCAAGCATGGAGCCGAGACCGCCCGCCTTCGATGTTGCCCACCACACCAGCGCGAGGCACATCACGACCTTGATCGGCGCGGACCAGCTTTCGAGGAAACGGATGGAGTCCGTACCGCGCAAGATGAAATAGATCTGGATGAGCCAGAAGAACAGGAAACACGCGAGCTGCCCGAGCGAGATGTCCAGGAAGGGCAGCGGCGTACCGGGTGTCGTGTTACCGGTGAGGATATTCAGGAGCGTATAGATTGCACTCCCGCCAAGCCATGTTTGGATTCCGTACCATCCACACGCAACGATTGCACGCAGCAGCGCCGGCAGTCTCGCGCCCTTGGTACCGAACGACGAACGCACCAGCACGGCATAGGGAATGCCATGTTTCGCGCCTGCGTGACCGACCAGCAACATGGGCACGAGTACGATCATGTTGCCGAGCAGCACGGTCAGCACTGCCTGCCACGGCGACATGCCCTCTTCCGTCAGCCCGGCTGCGAGCATGTACGACGCAATGTTCATCACCATGCCGACCCACAGCGCGGCAAAGTGATACCACTTCCAGGTCCGCTGCGCGGCACTGGTTGGCGCCAGATCGTCGTTATATAGACTGCCGCTGGCGCCGGCCGCGAACTGCGGGTCGACAGAATGCGCTGTCTGCTTCATCAGGTTGATCTCCTCAGATCGTTGCGGTCCGCGCCTGCGGATCGTTTTGTGAATCATGGTCAGGCGTCGGCCGTCAGGGGACGGTAATAGCGACAAGCGCTGCTTTAGGCTGCTTTATGTAAGGCTTCTAAACTCTATGCGGCCTTGACGTTTTCTTCAACGTCGGCATCCACGCGTGCGGGATTGTTCGGATGCGTCGTCCAGTTCGCATATTCGCCGGCATCCACGCGTTCCATCGTGATGCATTGCTCGACCGGGCACACATGCATGCATAAATTGCACCCGACGCATTCCGAATCGATGACTTCGAAATGGCGCTTGCCATCTTTCTCGCGCATGATGGCCTGATGCGCCGTATCTTCGCAAGCGATGTGGCACAGGCCGCACTCGATGCACTTGTCCTGGTTGATGCGGGCCTTGATGTCGTACTTCAGATTCAAATACTTCCAGTCCGTCACATTCTGGACGGCACGTCCGCGGATATCGTCGAGCGTGGCATAGCCTTTTTCGTCCATCCAGTTCGACAGGCCGTCTGCGAGGTCGGAGACAATGCGAAAGCCGTAGTGCATGGCCGCCGTACAGACCTGCACGTTGCCCGCGCCCAGCACCATGAACTCGGCCGCATCGCGCCACGACGAAATCCCGCCAATGCCGGAGATAGGAAGATCCGGCGTTTCCACATCGCGCGCAATCTCCGCCACCATGTTCAGCGCGATCGGTTTTACGGCCGGGCCGCAGTATCCCCCATGCGTACCCTTGCCGTCGACTGTCGGCATCGGCGCCATGAGATCCAGGTCGACGGCAACAATCGAATTGATGGTGTTGATCAGCGACACAGCGTCCGCGCCGCCCTTGTATGCCGCTCGGGAACTCGTGCGGATGTCGCTGATATTCGGCGTCAGTTTGACGATGCACGGCAGCTTCGTGCCCTCCTTGACCCAGCGCGTAACCATCTCCACGTATTCGGGCACCTGACCGACCGCCGCGCCCATGCCTCGCTCGCTCATGCCGTGCGGACAGCCGAAGTTCAGCTCGACGCCATCGCAACCGGTGTCTTCCACCAGCGGCAAGATCCATTTCCAGTCGCGTTCGTTGCACGGCACCATCAGCGAAACGATCAGCGCACGATCCGGCCAGTCGCGCTTGACCTGCGTGATCTCCTTTAGGTTGACATCGAGCGGCCGGTCTGTGATCAGTTCGATATTGTTCAAGCCCGCGATGCGCTGGCCGTTCCATTGCACCGCGCCGTACCGTGAGCTCACGTTCACCACGTGCGGGTCGAGGCCCAGCGTTTTCCATACGACACCGCCCCAACCTGCTTCGAAGGCGCGATTGACGTTGTAGGCTTTATCGGTGGGCGGTGCGGATGCGAGCCAAAAAGGATTCGGCGACGTGATGCCGGCAAATGTATTGCGAAGATCAGCCATGAGCTGGCTCCCTTATCGTGGGGTATGTTTTTACGCGGCCTTGATGGCCGTCGCCGCAAAGAATGCGTGGATGGATTCGGCGGCAATCTTGCCGTCCTGCACCGCCTGCACGGTCAGATCCATGCCGCCGCTGGCCGCGCAATCGCCCCCGGCCCAGACGTTATCGAGCGAGGTACGGCCGCTCGAATCCACCGCGATACGGCTGCCGTCGAGCGTGAGCATGCCGCTTTCGAGATCTTCTGACACCAGCGTTTGCCCAATCGCCTTTAGCACCATGTCGGCTTCAATGAGGTAGCGTTCGCCTTGCGGGTTCTCGAACTCGACACCCGTGACCTGACCGTCTGTATCGAGCAAACGCACGGGCTTCGCGTGCGTGATGATCGTCACGCCGTTGGTCTGTGCGAACTCCCGTTCGGCCCAGGTTGCGCCCATGGTCTCCGCGCCACGCCGATACACCATTGTGACCGTCTCAGCACCTAGCTTGCGGCTTTGCACGGCCGCATCGATTGCCGTATTGCCGCCGCCGATCACCACCACGCGACGCCCCACCGGCACGCTCGCGAGATCTTCCGCCTGACGCACCTGCTCGATGAAATCGACCGCGTTGTACACACCCTGCAAAGTCTCACCTTCCAGTTCGAGCGCACGCACGCCAGCCAGTCCGATTGCGAGGAACACGGCACTGTGCTGTTTTCGCAAGTCGTTCAATGACACATCGCGGCCGAGCACCACGCCGTTCTTCACTTCGATGCCGCCCACCGAGTACAACCATTCCACTTCGCGTTGAGCGAAATCTTCCACCACCTTGTACGCCGCGATGCCGTATTCGTTCAGGCCACCGGGCTTGGGCAAGGCATCGAAGAGCGTGACCTTGTGGCCATCAAGCGCGAGACGGTGCGCGCAGGCCAATCCAGCCGGGCCAGCCCCAACCACCGCCACGTGACGCCCTGTGTCCGCAGCGCGCTTGAAGAGCGGCTCGCCGCGTGCCATCGCCCAGTCGGTGGCGTGACGCTGCAATGCGCCGATCGCAACTGGTTTGTCATCCTGATGATTCCTGACGCATGCCCCTTCGCAGAGTATTTCGGTTGGACACACGCGTGCGCACATGCCGCCCAGGGGATTGGCCGACAAGATGTCCATGGCCGCGCCCTTCATGTTGCCGTTGCCGATCTTGCGAATGAAGCTGGGTATATCTATTTTCGTGGGGCACGCGTTGATGCACGGCGCGTCGTAGCAGTAGTGGCAACGGCTCGAAGCAGCCGCTGCCGCGGTGGCGTCGAGCAAGGGCGCCACATCCGAAAACTCGCACGCCAGTTGCTCTTGCGAAAGCCGATGGGAGGCAATATCGCCAATGTGCTTCATGGTCATAAACGTTCCTTCGTCTGGGTGAAGAAGCGAATGGTCTGCAACTAAGGCTTATTCAGGCTTGCTGAGCCGCGCGTTCGAGCATGGCGTGAAGCAGCACGTTCGCGCCCGCTTCGATCCATTCCTCCGATGCATCCTCGATCTCGTTATGACTGATACCGTCGACGCAAGGCACGAACACCATCGACGTGGGCGCGACTCTGGAGAGGTAACACGCGTCGTGTCCCGCGCCCGATACCATGTCCCGATGCGCATAACCGAAGCGTTCGGCAGCGGCGCGCACGGACTTTACGCACGCCGCGTCGAAGGCGATAGGCGCGTAATAAAAGATCTGTTCAAGCTGCGTTTCGAGCCCTGCGCCGCTCGCGATTTTTTCCACGCCTGCGCGTAATGCTGCGTCCATCTTCGCGAGCACGGCGTCGTCGGGATGACGAAAATCCACTGTGAAAAACACCCGTCCCGGGATCACATTGCGCGAATTCGGATGCACTTGCATCATGCCGACCGTCGCACAGGCAAGCGGCGCATGATCGAGCCCGATGCGGTTCACCAACTCGACTACCCTCGACGCACCAAGCAACGCGTCGCGACGGCGCGGCATGGGCGTGGGACCCGCATGCGCCTCCTGGCCGGTCAACGTGATCTCGTACCAGCGCTGTCCTTGCGCGTCGGTGACCACGCCGATCGTCATGTTTTCCGCTTCAAGAATCGGCCCCTGTTCGATATGCAATTCGAACGCCGCGTGCAGCTTGCGTCCGCCGCACGGCTCATCGCCCGCGTAACCGATGCGCTTCAGCTCCTCGCCAATCGTCTTGCCGTTCACATCCTTGCGGGACAACCCATAGTCGAGCGTGAACTCGCCGGCAAACACGCCGGACGCGACCATGGCCGGCGCGAAACGCGAGCCTTCCTCGTTGGTCCAGATCACGACTTCCACCGGATGTTCGGTTTCAATGCCGCGATCATTGAGCGTTCGAATCACCTCGATCCCGCCGAGAATGCCGTAGATGCCGTCGAAGCGGCCGCCCGTCGGCTGCGAGTCAGCGTGCGAGCCGGTCACGACCGGCGCTGCATCTACATTGCGACCGGCGCGCCGCATGAAGACGTTGCCCATCTGGTCCACCTTGACCGTGCAACCCGCTTCCTTCGCCCAACTGACAATCAGGTCGCGCCCTTCGCGGTCGAGATCGGTGAGGGCAAGACGGCATACGCCACCCTTCGGTGTCGCGCCAATTTTCGCCATCGTCATGAGGCTGTCCCAGAGACGTTTGCCGTTGACTCTGATCGACGTATCCAGCGCTGAATCGGTTACCGCGTTCATTTGACGTCCTCCTTGCGTGTTGCTCGATTTAAGGGGTTCGACTGATACGAATCTGGTGCATCGGCGTCGGCTTTTGGGGCGCTGGCGCACGGCAGCGGTGCAGTTTCAACGCGATCATCCCATCCGCTTCAAGGCCTCGAATTTGTCACAATCTGCTGCTCTCCAAATCCTGTCCAACTGGACAGGTTGTAGCCGATTAATATTTGCAAATCAACGTCTTTCGGGATTTCCGATTAGAGTAAAAACATAGCGAAAAGCGTGCCATTGCAATGCAGCAGAGTCGTCAGGAAGCCCACGAACCGGCAAAACAGCCGTGGCGTTAAAACGCATAGAATGAGGCGCGATCAAGACAGAGAAGGCGCGAGAGCGCCGTGCAAGGAAAACAATGAGAGATGACAAAGCGGCAGCCGAGGCGCCGAAACACGATGCCGCGCCCATTCCATTGCGGCGGCGCAAGGCACACATTCGTGAGACCAATGAAGCGCATCTTTTAGCGTGTGCCGAGGCCGTGTTCGCTGAGCGCGGACTGGAAGGCGCAAGCACCGCGATGATCGCGGAACGTGCAGGCTTGCCGAAAGCCAACCTGCATTACTACTTCCCGACGAAGCTCGCGCTTTACCGCCGTGTGCTCGAAGATCTGTTCGAAGACTGGCATCGCGCGGCCGATACCTTCGAGTCCAGCGACGATCCGGTCGAAGCGATCGGCGGCTACGTGCGCACGAAAATGGAGTTGTCGCGGCGGCGCCCGCTCGGCTCGAAGGTGTGGGCGAGCGAGATCATCCACGGCGCGGTGCACATGCAGGACATCTTGAACGAGCGCGTCAAGCCGTGGCTCGAAACGCGAGTGATCGTGATCGACAACTGGATCGCGCGCGGCTTGCTCGCTCCCGTCGATGCGCAGACGCTGATGTTCATGATCTGGGCGACCACGCAGCATTATGCCGATTTCGACGCGCAGATCCGGGCGTTGAAGGGCAAGCGTGCGTTGTCGCAGAAAGCCTTCGAGGCCTCCACCGAGGAAGTGATCAAGCTTGTTATCCGCGCGTGCGGGGCTAAATCGCCACGCTGAGTTTTACCCCGGCGCTGAGCGGAACCTGAGCGCAAGCCGAACGAAAAAACTCGCCGGCCGCTTTCCAGCGGAGGGCGAGTTTTTTTACTCGGCGCGTTATCTTGGACAATCAAGTCCCACGCCGGACCCGGTCAAGCCAGGTCCACTTCAGCGCTGCTTATTGACCGAAGAACACCGAGCCAGGAGCATTTTTTGCCGGTGCCGCCGAGCTACGAACACCTGCTGCCGAGGTGCCGCTGGTCGAAGGGCCATATGACGTTGCTGCCTGGCCGTTTTCTGCATCCACGCGCGCTTGTGCGGCTTGGATGTTGGCCGGATAGTTGATCTGGTCGCCGGCCGGGTTGTAGCCTGCCTTTTCCAGTTGAACCAGTTGCGCCTTCACTTCAGCACGCGTGAGCGGGCCATTGTTGTCGGTGCTTTGAGCAAACGCGAACGTCGGAGCTGCAAGTGCCGACACGATAACAACTGCGGGAATAAGTGACTTGAACATGGTAATACCTCCAGTATTTTGTTTGTCGTCTCGAAACAATCTCAGAGGGATATAAGCGCTTTCTGAATCTGTTTCGGATGTAAGAAGTCTATGCTTCGAAAGCTTGAGGGAAAACCCTTATTTACGCGAAACATCATTGTTCGATTAGCAATAGTCGCGTGAAAATGGCCGGCCGGAGGAATTTGGGAGGGGAATCTCGGAAGTTATTACAGGAAAAAGCGCGTGGGCGCTTCTAAATTCGGGGAAAGCCCGCGCCGCGATGAGCAGTAGTGCAGTTTTCCGCAAGAATCCCGCCGAACCCAAGGCTGGGTTCGGCGCTGGTACCGGATCTAGAAATGACCCGTGAATTGGTATCGATCGCCGGGATGCCAAAGGTTCGCCACCGACGCCACTGCGTCCCGCGACCAAGTCCGCCGATGCAGCATGAGGCACGGCTCGCCGGCTTTCATCGACAGCGCGAGACCCGTGTTCTCATCGGGGAGTGCCGCTTCAATCCGATATTCAACGCGCTGCAAAGGCGCGGCGACCATCAGGTATTGATTCGGCGTAATCCGCGTGAAGTCCTGGCGCGCGTATTCCGGCGCGAGGGCGGGATTGACCCAGCGCTCCTCCAACTGGATCGGCAGATCGTTTTCGAAGTGCAGCACACGCGAATGAAACACCGGGCTGCCCTCGGTGAGCTGCATTTCAAGCGCGAGACGTTCGTCGAGTACGGACGCGCCCAGATGCATCACCTCCGCCCGATGCGAATGCCCACGTCCGATGATTTCGTCGGAGATGCTGCGGATTTCGACGAGCGTCGACGCGTATTTCGGCTGCGCCACGAACGTGCCGGCACCTTGCACGCGTGTCAGGATCTGCTCGGCGGTCAGTTCGCGCAACGCGCGATTGACCGTCATGCGCGCGACTTTGAACTCGCGTGCGAGCTCGTTTTCGGAAGGCACCTGGTCGCCTTCCTTCCACTCCCCCGCGTGAATGCGCGTGAGAATGTGATCCTTGATTTCCTGATACGCGGGCGTACTCATGCTGGGCGTGTGGCGTCCGGTTAAACGTGCGATTGAGCTTTCTAAACTTCCGAAACAAATGAAAGCGGGCAATGTTTCGCGATCTCGCCGCTTTGCACCTGCTTCGCAATGGCCGCGATATCCGGCGCAAAGTAGTGATCCAGATCGTAGTGCGCGACTTCCGAGCGCAAGGTCTTCATCACTTCGGCCAGGCGCGGGCTGGTTTGATGCGGCGCGCGCAAGTCCACGCCTTGAGCGGCAGCAAGCAGTTCGATAGCAAGAATGTTCGCCACGTTCTCCGCGATATAACCCAGCTTGCGGGCCGCGAACGTTGCCATCGAA
>Ga0255336_101274_pt1 | contig 19668 bp, 19 predicted proteins | sample MeOH1_35cm_T3_17_FD_189102 | JGI IMG/M metagenome (GOLD analysis project Ga0255336, IMG submission 189102) | Sandy soil microbial communities from University of British Columbia, Vancouver, Canada - MeOH1_35cm_T3_179 | ecosystem: Engineered > Artificial ecosystem > Sand microcosm > Unclassified ...
AAGCCGCGCCATATAACGGTTGGCCCGGGCGGACGATCATGCTTGCGCGCGAGATAGCCACCGAGCTTGGCGATCCAGAGCACGACTTGCGCCAGCGATGGAGGCTCAGCAGGCAGCTTGGTCGTGCCGTGCACGCGGCAATACAGCGCGCGCCACTCGACAGGCTGAAGCAAGACTTCGCACGGCAAGTCACCGTCCAGTCGGGCCAGCAACGTCGCATAAAGGATGCGCCAGCTGATCACGGCAAACAGCGCAGTCGCGCGTATGAACCGATCGAGATTACCGAATTGCCGTGCCTCAACGCGGCAGCCGCTCTTGAGCACGCAATGCCACGATTCGATTGTCCCGCGGCGGGCGTACCAGGCCAAGCGCTCCAGCGCTTGTGCGTGGGTGTGCGTGGGCACCGAGGTGAGCAGCATCCACTCCAGCGGCTCAAGCCCTTCGGCGACATCAACTTCCAGAGCATGGATGACGAATACTTCGATGTCCGGCAGTCCTTTGCGGCGTCGGTAGCGCGGCGGGCGCAGCCGCACCGGCGCGCATCGCAGCGTCAGGCGTGCTGTGCGCGCAATCGTGTTGCCCGAGCCCGGAATCTGCAATTCGGTCTGACCCAGCTCCGGTGCTGCCGCGATCGCTTCCCACAGATACTTCTCGGGATGTGCCACGCTGCGATTCCAGCCCGCGCGAACCAGCCAATCGACGCCAGCGGGGCGCTCGGCGACGAATACATCGTAGACGTCGCCTTCACGGTCGCACACGCCGACGATATGCGTATCAGGACAACGTGCCTTGAGCGCCGACAGGTGTTCAAGGCCTTCGAGCCACTTGACGCTTTCCTTGTCGCGAATCGTGCGCTGCTTACGCAACTTCCCCTTGCCGAAATCATCCGGTGCACGCGTCCAGGTCTTCATGCCCAGCACACCCAGCGGCAAACCCTCCGGCGTCACCGCCAGCATGCTATGCATCATGAAGCCGTGCAAATTATGGCCGGTGCCGTAGCCCAAGCCCTCGGTTGCCGGCAGATGAGTGAGATTGAACTCTGTCGTGTCCTGCGCGGCCAGCACGAGCGGCACCTGCCGCATGCGTCCGAGTGTCTGGCCGATATGTGGGCTCAGCACCCCGTCGGGGTCCACCTTGGGATTGTCAAAGAAGCGGTACCCGGCCTTGAGCTCAGCGCCATCGAGCGACTGTGGAAACGAGCATTGCGGAGCCTGCGACAGTCGGCGCGCGAGTGCGATCAAACGCTGTGTCAGGCGCGCGTCGCCCAACTGCGCCGCGCCAAACTCATCAGTCGCCCAATCGTCGAGATCACCCGTGTCAGACAATGTCGTCCATCGCCGCAAAGAAATCGTGTAGGCGAAAAGTTAACATCGTGCGCGCAAGTTTACAAGCAATGCCGCGCCGAAATGTGGGTAAAGATCAGCTTCGGGATAGGCATGTGCCAAAGTGGGGAGGTTGTGACTTCCACGGCAAAGGAGGGTTCATCACATCACAGCCCTAAGGCCGACGTAAGGTCTGGCCCCAATTCAAATTCGCGTCGGCCGCATCTAGCCAGCAATCCTAACAACCAAAGACTCGGGAACGAAACGATCAATGCTGATATGTGATACACGGACAGCGCCGGCAACCGATGGCGCGACGTATGTGCATAGTGCGATTGCCTGGTTGTGGCTGAGAACGTGCAGGGATTCTTGGGAATTTCGGCTGTCCCGGCTTCGTCAGAAACAGCCGGCGATGCCGGGCATGGCAATCAGTCAAGCTAATCGTAACCGACCGGAACGAATGTCCGGTCGGTGCAGCACGGCGCGATGCTCTGTGCGTTGCTGCGTCAGGCGGCCTTGGAGGCTCGCGACGTCTGTGTGGCGGTGTCCTTCGCAGCCTTCGACGCGGCAGTCGTCGCTGCGTCGAAACTGCTTTCAGCAATTTCGACAGCTTGTTTCGTCGCCTTGTGAACGGTGTCGTACGTGGTATTGGCCGCGGTGATCGTCGACTTCAGCAGGGCCACGGCAGTTTCCGAGCCGGCCGGCGCGTTCTTTGTCAGAGTGTCGATGAAGGTTTGCGCGCTGTGGTTGTATTCGGCGAACTGCGCTTCGGCGGCCTTGAGGAATTCCGCCTGCGTGCCCGTCAGGATTTCATACACATGACGGCTGTATGCCTGAGCCTTTTCGGCGGCCGGCTGCGTCAGGCCGCTTTGAAGCTTGAGCAGATCCTGGGGGTCCTTCCCCGACAGCGTCTTCTGCGCGGTTTCCTGCGTCTCGGCAAATATCGACTTCACGGCCTGCAGGTTCAGGATGGTCAGCTTTTCGACGCCCTCGAACACCTTGTTTGTCAGGTTGAAGAATGTGTCGACATGGCTTTTTTGTCCTGCGGCGAACTGTTCCGGAGAAAACTGGGTCATCTCTATGCTCCTGGGTAGACGGACACTTGCTGGCACTGGCGGTCAATGCGAAAACATGGTGCGAACGTGGTGCGTCGCACCATGAAACCCATTCTTGGTGCCACGAGCATGGATGTCAAATGACATATTCGTGATAGCAAATATGGCGCGCAACCCTGACTCAAGCAGTGCGGCGTGTAAGCTCAACGACGAACGTATAGCGCCAGCTCGTGCTGCCGTCGGCTCAAAGCAATCTAATCGCGCATACGAGTCAGACCAGGTAATACAGGCGGTCATCTTCTTGCACAGGAGTCAGCTCGACGCTGTGCTGTGCACAGTGGGCACACGTATTCGCATCGGCAATCAGGCTGTATGCGTAACGCACTGCACGAAGCGTCACCGAATAGCGCTCGTCCTCTTCAGGGAAAAAACGCTCGGGCGGATACCAGTCGGAGAACTTCAGGTTGATCAATGCTGCCTGCAGTTCAGGGCGCAGTCCCGCGAGCAACATAATCCGGCCATTGCTTTGACTTTCGCGCAGAAAATGTTCGAGCTTTTCTATACACACCACGTCTGGATTACGCACTCGCTTGAGCCGCAAGACGACGTGGCGGATCTCGCGAGCCTCGACTTGCGCATTGATCGTTTCGAAGTGACGATCCAGCTCCAATGCAGCGCCGAAGAACAACTCGCCCTCCAGGTCGTACACCGCGACCGACGTACATTCCGGATCGCTCGGCAATCGTTCGCACACCACCCGCTCCGGACTAACAAACAATTCGGTCGCTTTCAATTTGGCCGCGCTTGGCACGAACAGCACAATCGACACGGCTACGCCAATGAGAATGGCGAACTCGACGCCAATCGCAAGCGCCGACAATGCCGTAATCAACACGAGCCCTGCGTCGTAACGAGACGCCCGAAGTGCATAGCGGATCCGTTCGAAGCCGATCAGACGGAACGCCGTAACAAGCAAAAGACCGGCAAGCGACGCCTTGGGAATATAACGTGTCCGGGCGGCCTGCTGATAGTCGTCGAGCACCGCAATGCGCGCGACGGCCGAACCTGACATGTGTCTGACTGCTATCGTCAGTGAGAGATGACGACCTTGCCAAAGAAAGCACGGTCATCGAAGTGGTGCCATGCATCAAGGGCATGTTCGAACGGGAACACTGTATCGATGACTGGCTTCAGGCCGGATGACGTGACGGCACAAACCAGGTCCAGCGGGGCTATGTCCCGGACCGTTATACAAAAAGAGTGCTAAACAATCGACTATTTAGTCGTTCCAGGAACATCCCTGATGATCTAAGGTATTTGATTCACGGCAGCGCGCGGCGCATATCCAGAATAGGGATATTTGCCGGACACAGGTGAGTCATGCCGACTGAGCTTGTCACTGATTTCGAGCAGCGCATCACCGGCTCTACCGCGCGGTGCAAGCGCATCTGGAGTTCATTAAGCGCACACGCGAAAAGCCCTACCCGTATGTCGCCCGGCACGCCGCCCCGGCAGAGCATTGAATTTCGTACTATCGCCTTCTTCGACTAACGGCCAGACGCAGTGTGCCGTTTGCGGCAGATCATTAAAAGGAAACAAGCTCATGATTGAAGTCCATTACTGGCCGACCCCGAATGGCAAGAAGGTGACCATCCTCCTCGAGGAGTTGGGTGTTCCCTACACCATTGTTCCGGTGAACATCGGCCGAGGAGACCAATTCAAGGATGATTTTCTCGCGATCAGCCCCAACAACCGAATGCCGGCCATCATCGACACTGAACCGAAGCGCGATGGCTCATCTGTCAGCGTATTCGAATCCGGAGCCGTCCTCTTCTACCTGGCTGAAAAGGAAGGCCGCTTTTGGCCTCAACACGATGTGCACGCCAAGTATGAGGTAACCCAGTGGGTGGTCTGGCAGACGGCCAACCAGGGCCCGAAGTTCGGCGAGCGCGGTCACTTCTCGCGGGTCCCGGAGAGCGCCGGCGACCAATCCTACGCCCGGCGTCGATTCAACGATGAGGTCCACCGCCTCTATGGGGTGCTGAACAACCGCCTCTATGATCGCCGTTACCTGGCCGGCGATGAATACACGATTGCGGATATAGCGTCCTACCCCTGGACGGTCTCCTGGCAGCAACAGGGCATCGACCTGGACGAATTCCCCTACTTCAAACGCTGGTTCGAGGAGCTGTCAGAAAGGCCGGCAGTGCAACGAGGTTTGGCCGTGACGGCCGGGGAGCCGGAAGATCCCGCCAGCATCACACCCGAGGAACAGGAACGCCGCCGCAAGATTCTTTACAACCAGCGCGCCCGTCCTGCGCCCGCGACTGAAGGCGGCAAAGTCCGCTGAAAGACTCAGGCCTCGTCGGCGCATCAGACCGGCGTATCCGCGGTGAATTGTTCGGGCAGAGGAACCGACAGCCGGCTGACGTTGAGGTCGAAAAGACGCCGAACAGCGATGATTCCCGGCGTAACGCCGTGTGTTTCACGGTTGGCGCAATCTATCCTGCCCATAGGCATTTTCACCTCGCGCCGATCTCGAACGGATGATGCGTCAGATCATCCTGCGAGCAGTGAAGCATCGAGTAACAACGCTTTGCGCGGCGGCGCTTCCAGCTTAATGCTCTACCTATCTGTATCGCCTCGACGCGATGAGAGCCTCCGCCGCCTCCTCGAACCCTCGGCCGCCAGGTCCAGCGGTGATCCAAGCGGGCGGGACCGGAATCTGGTGCAGGTACTGCACGACCGTGCTCACGCCAACGGTGTGCCTGAAAAATCCGAACATCGGCGCGTCATTGGTGGAGTCTCCCGTATAGAGCACCGAATCCCGGTCGATATCGATGTCAACGTCATAGACATCCGCCATCACGCGGCGTGTCATGGCGAGCTTGTCATATCCACCGAGCCAACCCAGCACCCAAAGATTGTTGATCGTCGAATCCGCGCCGGCCGATCGCAGCGCTTCCACAATCTGTTCACATGCGGTGGGATCCTCGGGTCGAGAGAATGCAATGCTGGTCAATCGAAACGCTTGATCATCTGCAAATCGTGCGTTCGGAACTTGCGCCTGTACGGCCTTGGCAATCGAATCGAGGCGCGCGGAGATTTCCCGCAACACGCCTTGGGGATGCCAGAACTTGCGAACGACCCCATGGCCGTGCGGCTCGCGTTGAAAAAATACGCCACCGTTCTCGCCGATCACGCCATCGACCGGCCACATCCGCGCCATTTGATCGCACCAACCCGCGGGCGCTGCGGTCACCGGGATGACTCGTATACCCACTCCTTGCAACCGTTCGAGCGAGGAGTAGGTCGCGGCCGAGAGCCTGCCTTGATAGGTAAGAGTCTCATCCATGTCCGTGAGCACGAACCTGACATCCCTGAACTCAGCGTGACTCGCTGCCGACAAAGCACCCATCGATTCCTCGTATCCGGCTAAAAGCGCAAGGCCATTGCGTCACTTGGGAAACATATCGACGTTAGCGCGCGTTGATAAACACCCATCTGTTTTTTTTGCCCAGCTCCTGCCAGTTGCGACAAATGCAGCGCTACCTCAAGCTTCCTGATCGATAAACTTGCGCCAAACAAGCAATGTGGGTTCGCTGTCAGTCCTGCCCACGTCTCACTGATCGTCTCGGGCTATCAGTTCACGGACGAGAGGTATCACCTCTTGCGCGAATCGCTTCATATCCGCCTCAAACGGCTGGAACTGCAGCATGAACACTTCGATCCCCGCCCGGTGAAACTCGACAATACGCCGCGCTACCGTTTCGTAGCTCCCAACCAGCCCCGCCGCGGTTCCGCCATTCGATCCAACGCGCGCTGACTTGGCGAACGTCTGGTGCATGACCACCTTTGGATCGCTGTTTTCCTTCTGCACCGCACGCAAGGGAGCGTCCTTCGCAGCAAGCGCGAACAGGTGATCGAGATGCGCCTGCGCCTGCCCGTCCGTTGGCCGCGCAATCACGAAAGCAGAAAGCCCGAAGCGCAATGGCGCACCGGTACGGGCGCGCCCTCCCACGTCTTCGATCAATCGACGCACATCCGGCAACGGTTGCCCGTTGATGAACCAGCAATCGCCGTGGTCAGCCACGAGCGCCCTCGCCGGCTCCGACTCGCCGCCGACATATATGCGCGGTCTCTCCCGGAAGCGGTCGGCAGGACGCAAGACATAGTCTTCGACATCGAAGAACCGACCCTTGAAATTGGTGCGCTTTCCAAGCATCAGGTCATTTACAACCGTGATCCATTCACGGCCGTATGCGTATCGTTCGTCATGCTCCGCAAAACCGATACCGGCCTTGGCCAGTTCAGGACGATTCCATGCGTTGACCAGATTGATTGCGAATCGCCCGCCGCTGATATCTTCAATCTGCAAGGCCATTTTGGCCAGCGTGACGGGATGATAGAGATAGGGCTTGATCGCCGTGATGATCTCGATGCGCGTAGTCAGAGCGGCCAACGCTGCCGAAGCAGTCCAGGCTTCCAGTTGATCAAGCGTTTCATCATGCGGATTAATCGTATGCTGTGCGACCAGTGTCGAGTCGAAACCGAGTCGCTCGGCTTCCAGGACGAGCTCGCGGTTGCGTGACCACGACGCATCGTAGGGTTCGTCAGGATCCTGCAGCGCTGCACGGCTACCGTGCACCAGCGCCCAAATGCCGAAGCGGGGAGTTGACGAGGGCATTAGTCGACCTAACGTGGATTGAGAAAGATAAGAATCACAACCTGCAAGCATGCGTCGAGCACAGCGCGCAGGTCAATGCCGCTCTTCCAGTTTGTTCGCATATCGATAGAAGGAAAACCGTAATAAAAATCCGTTTCCGATGCGGTCATTCCCGGTGAAAATTTCCGTCCCTCCGCATCTTCCCAGCCCCTTATATCCGAATCGAAAATCGCGTTGCCGCGCTTTCGCGATAAGGTTCGGCCGATTTCTTGTTAGATCAAATCGTGCCCCGTTCTTATACTCGCTCACGTAACTGCTTGATTCGAACCGAGCCACTCAACGACTTCACCGTGCCGTTTCCTTCGCGGCTCTGTTGAGAGACTAACCAGTGAGCAACTTGTGAGCGACTACCCATCATGACAACGCCTAACCCTCGCAGCGCAGACCACCCTATCGATCCGCAATTCATCAATCGCTGGTCGCCGCGCGCCTTTAGCCCGGAACCTGTCGACAACGCGACGCTGCTGACGTTTCTCGAGGCCGCCCGTTGGGCGCCTTCCTCGTATAACTTACAACCGTGGCGGTTCATCTACGCAACGCGCGACAGCGAGCACTGGAAGCAATTTCTGGGTTTCCTGAACGACTTCAATCGCAGCTGGGCCAGTGAGGCAGCGGCGTTGGTAATCGTCCTTTCGAAGAGTACGTTTGTGCCGCCGGGAAGAACGAACGAAGTGCCGTCACTCAGTCATTCGTTCGACAGTGGCGCCGCGTGGGGCTATCTTGCGCTGCAGGCAAGTCTGGCTGGATGGCACACGCACGGACTGGCCGGAATCGAACGAGACAGGATCCGCAACGAGTTGAAAATCCCGGACACCTACTCGATTGAAGCAGGGATCGCGATAGGCCGTCTCGGCGACAAAGCCTCGCTGCCGGAGACACTGCAGGCGCGAGAAACGCCCAGTCCGCGCAAACCCCTTGGCGAAATCGCCACCGAAGGCCGATTCGCAGCCTGACTTATTCAAGGAGACTTTTCCCATGTCCCATCACGTCTATAAGCCAATCGAACTGACCGGCTCGTCAACGCAATCGAGTGACGACGCGGTGTCGGTCGCTCTGGCAAGAGCCGACAAAACCTTGCACAACATTGACTGGTTTCAAGTCATTGAAACGCGTGATCATGTCGAGGGCGGCAAAGTTGCGCACTGGCAAGTGACGCTAAAGGTCGGCATTCGTCTCGACGACTAGTAGCGGTGATCCCGCCGGCGCATGCCAGAAGGACCGACTCGAGTGGACGATGCTTTCTATAGCCGAAATACTTTCGGTATCGAGCAGAATCGATATATATGAGGAATTGCTGGTGGAGCTAGTGGGTTTTGATAACGCTCACCACCCGCTCTGACCCGGGCACGACAGAAATCGATCCGCACCCCTGCCTGCTTGCGAGGCATTCAGCGCGCCCGGATCAGCAGCTCATAACTTGCGTCCTGATCCGCGGTGGACCTCTCTCCACGTGCCCAACCAACCGCGCTACGATAGGCGCCCATCGTCACCGGATCGGCCAAGACACTCTCGTGCGACCGGACCGCGTCGGCTAGCGGCGCGACAAAAAGCGCATCCTCGGGGCAATACAATTCGCACATGAAGCAGGTCTGGCAATCGGCCTGCCGGGCAATCACTGGAACTCCGTTCGGCACCGCGTCAAACACGTTGGTCGGGCACGCAGTAACGCAGATATTGCATCCCGTACAGCGCGCGGCACTGACGATTTCGATCATGCGGCCGCCGCGATGGAGAAGTCTTCACGTTTCGGATACGGCACTGCGAGCCGCCGCACCCACACCTCATCCAGGCCGCCGCTCACCAGCCGGTGGCGTTGACGCGGGTCAAGGGACCCATGTTCGCGCCTGCGATGCATGCCGCGCGTCTCGGTGCGCTGCAGCGCGCTCCGATACATCCAACGCGACGTCGCTAGCATCGCGGCCGCCTCGCGGGCACGCACGGCCTCCTGAGCGGTCCGCGCCGGTGCGCAGTGTCCGAGCCTCGCCCATAGGCTGTCGAGGCGCTGCAATGAGTCTTCGAGCAGGTCGCCGCTTCGCGTCCAGTTGCGTTCATAGGGAAAGACCTCGGCCTGCACGGCGCGAATAACGTCGGCACTATCGTATGGGGTGCTTGCGCTATCCGTGTGCAGACCAACTCCGCCGGCGCGCGTCAGGACGCGCCGCGCCGTGGCACGGGTGTCCCTCGAATGATTTGCAGCGCCCGCGCCCGCCCAGAACCCCGACGACATCGCCCAAGCCGCATTGTGGCTGCCACCACCCGTGAAGCCGCCACATATCAATTCGCGGGTGGCTGCATCGCCCGCAGCGTAGAGTCCCTCGACCGAGGTTGCGCAGCTTTCGTCGACGACGTGCAGGCCACCCGTGCCGCGCACCGTGCCTTCGAGACGCAAGGTCACGGGGAAGCGCTGTTCAAAGGGATCGATACCCTGACGATCGAACGGCAAGAAGAAATTGGGCTGGGCCGTACGCATCCATTGGCGAATCTCACTGTCGGCCCGATCGAGGCGGGCGTACACCGGTTGCGTCTGCAGGGTATGAGCGATGATGCCCCTGCCGCGCGCCGAACCGGCGCCTTCAATCACGGAGCCATCCGAGTAGTAAAAAGTTGCCCAGGTGTAGAAAAGCGATTTCGTCACCGAGGAAAATGCGGGCCCCAGTCCATAGGAGTTTGAAAACTCCATGCCGGACAGTTCCGCGCCCGCTTCTGCAGCCATCAACTGGCCATCAACGGTGAGCACGTTGCAGCCGAGCGCGCGGCTGAGGAACGCGCATCCGCCTGTCGCAATCACGACAGCTTGCGAACGCACGAGCCAGGTGTCGCCCGTCTGCCGGTGCACGCCGGCCGCGCCGGCGACCACGCCATGTTCGTCGGTCAGCAACTCGAGCGCGGGGCTGTGATCGAGGATGCGAGCGCCGGATTGCTTGACCCGCTTGCGCATGAGCCGCATGTATTCGGGACCCTGCAGCGAGTCGCGATGCTCGATCCCGTTGGCATCGAACGGAAACGGATAGCCCCATTCCGCCAGGCGCTCGGCATTGATCCAGGTCTGTTCGAGCACACGATCCATCCACGCGTGCTCAGCCAGCTCGCCGCCGAGGCCGAACCGGCTCGCCTTGGCTTTTTCGCGCGACTGGGCATCCGGAGGAACGTGCCATAACGCGGTACCCGCGGGGGCCGTCGCACCCGACGTTCCGCAGAAGCCCTTATCCACCAGCAACACCTTCGCGCCTTTGGCCGAGGCGCTGATCCCAGCCCATGCACCCGCCGGACCGCCCCCGATGACCAGCACATCCACCTCATGCTGCCCTGCCCCTTCCGCACTTGATACGACTTGTTTGCCCGAATCGCCGTTGCTCATTGCGTCTCTCGCTTCTGTTCTGAAATCTTGTGTCTGGAAAAGCAAACGGCTGTTTGCCGTCCACCTTCAACTTTGTCCCTTCCATGCGGTCAACCGTTGTTCCGCCAGGACGAGCCCTTGATTGAAGACAAGTGCGTTCGCTATCGATATTTGAGATTTGGATATGCCAGTCAGGGCCGGTCGACAGGAAGTCCGGGCAACGTGACCAGAGCCAACAACTGTAACGAGCGCCGTCATCGATAAAAACCAATCATTTCTCGGTTTCTTATTCCTTTTCTGGGGAGATCATCCAGGCGTCGCGAGCGGCTGAAAACGATTGATTCGAAGCAAGCGATCGAACGATCGCTGCGGCGCCGGTAGCCATACCTTAGCGTCGGTATGCCACGGCAGCATGCGGCGCGCTCAGCCGCGGGCCGCGGGCCGCGGCCGAACAGCTTCTCGCGAAAGGTCCCCGGTACATAATCTCGCCGGTACACACCGCGCGCCTGCAACTCGGGAACGACGAGATCGACGAAATCGCGAAAGCCTGCGTCCATGACGGCATACGAGAGATTAAAACCGTCAATGCCGGTGTCGGCCACCCACTCCTGCAATGCATCAGCGACTTCTACCGGGCTCCCGACCGAGACCGGGCTCAACCCACCGACCGTTCCCCACTCCGCTATCTAGCGAATCGACCATACGTGCCCCGGGTCGGCCGAACTCATTGCCTCAACGGCAGACTGGATTGCCTGACTCTCACGATGTTCGAACGGTGCATCGAGTTCAAACCCGTACTGGTCGATACCTGTCCAGCCGGACATCAGCACAAGCGCGCCTTCCTCCGACGCCACGCGTCGGTAGGTCTCGTGCTTTTCATTCGCCTGCGCGCTATCGGGTGCCGTAATCACTGTGTGCTCGGCAATGATCGGAACGCTCAGCGGGTCGCGTCCGGCATCGGCAAACGCGTTCCGCAGATTCTGGACCGTTCGTTTCAGTACCGGCTTCGAGGGCGCTCCGACGAAGACGCACTCGGCATGTCGCGAGGCAAGTGCCCGGCCACATGTCGACGCACCGGCTCGGTAGAGCAATGGCGTTCGCAACGGCGATGGTTCCACCAAATGCGGGCCGTCGACTGAAAAATGAGTGCCCCGGTGGTCGATACGGTGCACTCGCGAAGGTTCGACATACACGCCGCGTTCCACATCTCGCACGAGTGCGTCGTCGTCCCAGCTTCCCTCCCACAGCTTGTAACAGATCTCGAGATACTCCTCGGCACGCTCGTAACGGCTCGCGTGATCGCCCTGTCGTTCGAGCCCGAAATTCCGTGCCGCGCTGTCTGATGCCGAGGTCACGACGTTCCAGCCGATCCGTCCTTGCGTGAGGTGATCGAGCGTGGAGAAGCGTCGCGCCAACGCGAACGGCGCTTCGCAGCTCGTGGAGCAGGTCACGCCGAAGCACAAATTGCGCGTCACGTTCGCCATGGCGCTGACAACCAGCAACGGGTCGTGGAGCGGAACTTGCAGTGCGCCGCGCAGGGCCGCGTTGGCTGAGGCACCGTAGACATCGGACAGGCCGTAGGTGTCCGCCATGAACACGGCATCGAAGCGCCCGCGTTCCAGCAACGCGGCAAGCTCCGTCTAGTGCGACAGGCTGCCGTGACGATGCGACGTGTCGCCGGGAAGCCTCCACATCCCTGTCGACAGATGGGCCGGCGTGTTCATGACAAACGCATTGAAGATGATCCGCGACATGCAGGCTCCGTGCCGGGCCGGTCGATATGAGTCGTCGGCCCTTCGTTAAGAAAGCGCATCAATGCCGGCAACGAAGCGCCTGGCAATGAAGCATCCATCAAGCATCCATTCACTCGATGCTATCCACGATCTTCTCCTGCCGGGTGCGAATTTGCTTTCCATGTTTTCTCTCAGAACCTTAGCCTGAATACGACTTAGACGAGCGCTGTCTTCGTGCTAGCGTTTAAGTCCGTCCACCCTCCATCCCTGACTCATTTGACATGCAGAACAATAACTCCAGACACACAAAGGCCAATCCCGCAGTCATGCGAAAGTCGATCGCCCGAGGCTTCGCCGGCGTGCTTGCCGGACTGCTCGCAAGCGTGGCGCTGGCTGCGCCGGCCCCGGAAGAGATCCCGTCGTTGAAAGGAAAACGTATCGGCATCACGGTGGCCGGCACGGAACACTATTGGGACCTCAAGGCCTATCAAGGGCAGATAGATGAGGTGAAGCGCCTGGGCGGCACGCCGATTGCGCTCGACGGCGGGCGCAAGGACGCGCAGCAGATTGCCCAAATTCAGACGCTGATTGCGCAGAAGCCCGATGCGATCATCGAGCAACTCGGCACAGCGTCGGTGCTCGAACCATGGCTTCAGAAAATCCGTGCGGCGGGCATCCCGCTCTTTACCGTCGATACCGCGAGCCCCTCGAGTATCAACGTCACCACGTCCGACAATTTCTTCATCGGCGAGCAACTCGCGCTCAAGCTCGTGAACGACCTGCATGGGGAAGGCAACATCCTAGTTTTCAACGGTTTCTATGGCGTGCCCGTGGTCGCAATGCGCTATGACCAGTTGCGCACGGTGCTCAAGTGGTATCCGAAGATCAAGATCATCCAGCCGGAATTGCGCGACGTGCTGCCGAACACGGTCCAGGACTCGTACGCACAGGTCAGCCAGTTGCTGAACAAGTATCCGAAGGGCACGGTCCAGGCTATCTGGGCCGCCTGGGATGTTCCGCAGGTCGGCGCCACGCAGGCGGTGGACGCGGCGCACCGCACGGAAGTCAAGACGTATGCAGTCGATGGCAGTCCTGACGTTGTCGCCCTCGTGAAGAATCCGCAATCCAGCGCGGCCGCGGTCGTCGCCCAGCAACCGTACCTGATCGGCAAGACGGCAGTCGACAACGTCGCGCGTTATCTCAACGGCGAGCGCTCGCTGCCGCCCGCCACCTACGTGCCGGCAATTCTCGTGACCAAGGACAACGCCGCCGACGCCGCGAAAACGCTGGGCCAGGCCGATGCCAAGTGAGCATGGGTTGCTGGAGTTGCGGGCTATCTCCAAGCAGTTCGACGGCATACCGGCGTTGCGCCACGTCTCGCTCGACCTGGCGCCGGGACAAGTGCATGGCTTGATCGGCCAGAACGGCGCGGGAAAATCGACCCTCATCAAGGTCCTCGGTGGCATACATCGTTCAGACGAAGGTGAGGTCGCGCTCGATGGCATGGCCGTTTCGATCAACAGCACTTCCGACGCCCGCCGGCTCGGAATCGAGATCGTGCACCAGGACCGCCTGCTGGCACCGACCCTGACCGTGGCCGAAGCGTTATTGCTCGGCAACGAGCTTACCTTCGGGTTCCTGCCGGTCCTGAATGCGGCCAGCATGCGCCGCTTCGCGCGTACCGCCGTGCGGGAACATTTCGGCGTCGATATCGAGCCGGGCCGGCTCATAGCCGAGTTGAGCGTTGCCGAGCAGCAGCTCGTGCAGATCACACGTGCGCTGCTAAGCGCGCCTCGCGTACTGGTCTTTGACGAACCCACCGCGGCACTCGCGCGGCATGAAGCCGAGCAATTGTTCTCCGCGATCCGCAGGCTACGTGAGCGTGGTCTTGCGATCCTCTATGTCTCCCACTATCTCGACGAGATCGAAGCGCTCTGCGACGTCGTGACCGTACTTCGCGATGGCCGGGACGTAGCCCGCGTCCTCGTGGCCGATTCAACGCCGCAACAGCTCGTCGCCGCGATGATCGGCGGCAGTACCGCTGCACTCGTCCCCGCCTCCACACGGAAGGCTGGGGCGCCGCTCCTGCGCGTCTGCGGGCTGAGTGCTGCCGCTCGCTTCGAAGACGTCAGCTTCGACGTACGCCGCGGCGAGATTGTCGGCGTGACGGGGCTGCTGGGTTCCGGCGGCAAAGCCGTCGTGCGCAGCCTGTTCGGACTCGAACCCGGCGTGCACGGACATATCGAACTGGATGGCGGTGCGTACGTGCCGGACGATCCGCGCAATGCCGTGCGCCGCGGCATTGCTTTCGTGCCTGAGGACAGGCGAGCCCGTGGCATCGCGCTCGACTTGCCTGTACGCGAGAATATCTCGCTCGCGAGCCTCAAGCGGTTCGTGCGGCATTTCATGATTGATCGTCGTCGTGAAAAGGAACTGGTGCAGCGACGCATGGACGACCTGCAGGTTCGCGCGCCGGGTACCGAAGCGCCTGCACGTCAACTCTCTGGCGGCAACCAGCAGAAGGTCGTGCTGGCGAAATGGCTGAGCACGCGCGCGAACCTGTACTTGCTCGACGAACCAACCGTGGGCGTCGATATTCGCGCGAAAGCAGAGATCTACCGGGTCCTTGACGAACTCGCCGCACAGGGCGCGGCGGTGCTGCTGTTTTCGACCGACCTTATCGAATTGCAGGGAATCACCGACCGGATTCTCATCGTCGCGCGCGGGACGCTCGTGCAGGAGCTGGTCTCCAAAGAGACGACCCCCCAGGAAATCCTGGGCTGGGCGAGCGCAGCGGGTCCGAGCCGGAGTGCGGGTTCGACTCACGATCTTGAGGCGGTGCAAACATGAGTCAAGTTCAATCCAGACGATCGCGCGGCAACGTGCTCGCTGTCGCGAGATCCTTCAAACTGCCGCAATGGTGGCTGCAAAGTGGCGCGCTCCTGGTGATTCTCGGGGTGCTGGCCGTGTTTGCGGCAAGCTCGCCACTCTTCTTCACAGTAGGCAATCTCGCCAATGTGATGCAGCAGTCGGCGGTGATCGGCACGCTCGCGTTCGGCCTGACGCTCGTCCTGATCGGTGGTGGCGCCAACGGCATCGCTGGCGGCATCGATCTCTCGATTGCGGCGAACCTCGGCTTCTGTGCAGCCGTGTACGCGACGTCACTAGCCAACGGTGTTGCTTCGCCGACGGCAATCGCACTCACGCTGTCAGCCGGCACAACGGTCGGGGTGTTCAATGCGTTCGCGGTTGTCGTACTGCGCATGCTTCCCCTTCTCGCCACGCTTACCACCATGAACATCGTGGCGGGGCTGGAGTTGGTCGTGACGCGAAACTCGACCGTTTCCGCGACCGGACCGACGCTCGCGGCCCTTCTCGACAACGGCCCGTTTGCCATTCCGTGGCTCTCCTATGCATTTGTCGGCGTGGGCCTGATGTTCGTCTGGCTCGGGCACTTTACGCGATTCGGGCTACGGCTACACGCGTCGGGCAGCCATCTGGCAGCGGTCCGCGCAGCTGGACTGAGGGCTGAAAGCTACGTCGCGGCGAGCTATGTAGTGTGCGGGCTGTCGGCCGGCATCGCCGCCCTCGCCTCCACTGCACTCCTGAGCGGTAGCGCACCCGGCGCCGGAGAGAATCTTCTCGCAGTGATCGCTGCCGCACTTCTTGGTGTCGTGTTCTCGCGACGACTCGTGCCGACCGTAGCGGGCACCTGGCTGAGCGTTGTGTTCCTCGGCCTTGTCGCGAACGGCTTCCAGCTGGACAACGTGTCGAGCTACTGGATCAGCGGCGTCGAAGGCGCATTGATCCTGTTCGTCGTTTCGCTCACGGCGCTGCTGCGCCGACGCAATCTGGAGAAGAGCAGTCATGCGTGAGCTCATCCTTCGCCCCTTCGCGCGTACCGTCTCAATCAACGGCTGGACGCGCTATGCGTTGGTCCTTGCCTTCGCCGCGGCAATCGCATTCTTCGCCGTGTTCGCTCCGGCATTCGCCACGCTCTCGAACATCGACAGCGTGCTGCTCAACACTGTCGCTCCGCTTGCGATCGTAGCGCTTGCCATGACGGCGGTGGCGTCGCTCGGCGCTGTGGATCTCTCGGTCGGCACGGCCGTCGATCTCGCCAGCCTCGTATTCGTGACGCTCGTGGCGCGACACGTCGGCCTGTCGATCGCGGTCGTCGCGGCACTTGGCGCAGCCCTCGCGGTCGGGTTGTTCAACGGCGTTCTGATTGCCTCGTTCGGCGTGGAGCCCTTTCTCGCCACGCTTGGCACCCTGTTCATAGGCCAGAGCGTCCAGCAGCTTGCAACGGATGGCGGACAGCCCATTTACCTCCTGAACCAGGTCTTGCCGCAGGCTTTCTCGATGCTCGGCCACGGGCGTCTCTTCGGTGTCGCGCTGCCCCTGTATCTTGTCGCGGCCCTTGCCTGCATCTTGCACCTGCTGCTCGCGCGTTCACGGCACGGGCGCGGCATCACCGTGCTCGGGGTCCAGGCAGGTGTCGCGCACTACTCCGGTCTGCCGGTGCGCGCGTTGCTGTACCTCGCCTTCGGGTTGAGCGCGGTAAGTTCCGGGTTGGTCGGGTTGATCCTGTCGTCGAACGTGAAGGCGTATGTGCCGCTCGCAGGCAACGGTTACCTGCTTAATGCAATCGGTGCCACGTTTGTCGGCGCCACGCTTTCTTCGTCGCGCCGTCCGAACGTGCCAGGAACGCTGGTGGGGGTCCTGTTACTAGGCTTCGCGACAAACGGGCTGCTTCTTGTCGGCTGGAACTTTTATTGGCAGCAAGTCGCAATCGGAATTCTCATCTTCATCGTGCTCGCAGTCGGGACCTTGAGTTCACCGCGCCGAGCCGGGATAGGGTGAAATCACATCACGATACGTGAGCCAGCGCTCGGCGATGAATGCGCTCCCGAACACAAGCCGGCCGGCATCGACGAACGGCTTATAGTCAATCCGGACTTCTTGCGCCCCTAGCGAACGAAGCACATCAAGAGACGCCAGATACAACGATCGGGCCGCATCATTGCCGAAGCATTCCGGGTCTTCGAACACATTGGCGGCGTCCTGCACGGTGAGCGCGAGTACCGGCGCGATATCGAAACTACGGTCGCAATAGACAAACCAGCACACGCTGACGAGTCCCGGTGTCGGCTACAACCAGACGATATTGTTCAGCGCCGCTGGAACGCGCCCCGAGCCGCCGGTGTCCGATCCGATCGACGAGACCTGCCCCGTGCTGACAGCGGCCGCCGAATCTGAACTCGAACCGCCTGGGGATAGCGGAGACTGTAGCAGTCGACGCCGGCCAGTCAATCTCGCCGTGCTCGATGTGGGCGGCCCTTACTTTTCTCCTTGTGCTCGCCAGCCGACAGGGTGTCGGGAGGATTCTCCGACTCGTGATGTGGCGATTTCTTGCTTGTGAACACGCGCCTTCCGAGTCGATCAGCACTGTTTCGAAGAGGGGTCCGCATGTACCAAGGCCACCAGGCAAGGTGGTAGAACATCAGGCACGCTCCCCGGTACCCCCGGAGCCACTTCCGGCTGATTCCGTCTGTCGGGAAGGTTTCGAGTGTGCGGTGCCCAAGCGATATAACGCCAATCGTCATCCAGACGATAGCGATCAGCAGGGTTGGAAGCGACAAGACGCAGGCCGCGACGAACAAACCAAGCGGCAAACAGATCTCAAGTGCCGAACGCTTTTTCATTATCTATTCTCCCCGGTAAAAGCGAACTGGCTTTAGCTTACTCCACTGTAAAGGAAGGGAGGGACTACCTGCACCGCACGGGTGCCTGCATCCAGATGTTCGGTCGGATTGGTCGTCGTGGAATGCCTAAGCATCAATTTCGACAAGACTTACAATGTGCATTTTGTCGGCAGTTGGCGTTGCATCAACGTCGGCCTGCGCGACTCTCAATCGACTAATTGGCGGGGGCAAGGATGAAGGACAGGGCCACCGTTCTGTGCGTTCGAGATAACCGCATTCTGCTGGTTGCTAGGCGAAGGTCTCGATGGGCGCTGCCGGGCGGAAGAATTCGTCGGGGCGAAGCGCCCCATGAAGCCGCGCTGCGTGAATTGGAAGAAGAAACCACGCTCGTTGCTGAGGAGCTAATGTATCTATTCCAGTTTAGCGGCTTCAACACGCTGCACAACGTCTTCTTCGCTGACGTTGCACAACACACGACCGCACAGCCTAGCAACGAAATTGCACAGTGCAAGTGGTTCGCTCCCATCAAAATAACGACGCTTTCCGCCAGTGTCCCAACTCGCGGAATCGTGGAGCTTTTCTTCCAGCACATTGGCGTTCTCGGACCTGACGACGTACGGCAGCCATTGCAGCACGTGGACCGGGTAGCCCAATGAATCAAACTTATCAGTATCAGGGATTCGAAATTGCGGTCGCCGTTGAGGCCGACCGCGGTCAGAAGGACGCGAGCGGTATGCCGGCCAGCGTGGGATACGTCGCGATAGTGGCGATCAGCAGGATCGGAGCCGCAGTTGCCGTCTTCTCCCCTCTGCGCTTTGGGGATTCATAAGGCACGCCATTTACCGGCGAAAACGATGCGCTCATGAGCGGCTATAGCGCGGGGCGACGCGTTGTCGATGACTTGTTGACCTCGTGACACTCCCGTCAAAGTGGGTTTGCAGGCCGGTTCCATTCCTGTTATTGCAATCACTGATTGCAATTGACAACCCACTGCCGCCGCTCGAACCCGCTCAACCTAGACGGCTGCTTCCAAGGTAAAGCGACCGTTTGCGCGGAAAAGCTCGCCGGCGGGTGCTCGGCCTCAGCCGACATTGAGGTGACCACATCGGCGAGGCGGCTACAGGTCGCTTTCCTGCCGTTCGCACACCGATAGCCGCGAATGTCAGGTCTCAGTGTCAGCGAATGCGTGCTCCCGACCCGAAAGCGACATTCGCAATCTCCAACAGCGTTCGTCCAGAGCGTCTACGAAATGTCGCTAATCGCAAGGGCGGCGTCGACGCGCAAATTAAACACCACGTACAAAAATGCAGAAATAAAGTCTGCGGGCTAATGAAGCGGACTTGAAAGGCAAAGAATAGGGCCGCGATTGGACGATCCACTTATGCGCGTTCATTTCTCTAAATCGACAAGTGGGGAGGTTACGTTCATCGTGGTAAATTCGCTCAAAACCGACGAGGCGAATCCCCATGTGGCAAATCGATCAGGTCAGCCTGCGGCTGTTCATCGCTATATGCGAAGAGGGATCGATCGCGCGCGCAGCGGAGCGCGAATTTATCGCGCCGTCTGCTCTCAGCAGGAGGGTTGCCGACCTCGAAACGCTTGTTGGCTTGCCCTTGCTGTCACGTAGTCAGCGCGGTGTGCGTGCTACGCCCGCCGGTGTTGCCTTGCTCAAGCACGCTCGTCTCATCATGCGCGGACATGAGCGCCTTCAGGCCGAGTTGAGCGAGTTCGGCGCGGGCACGCGGGGCCACGTGCGCGTTCTGGCGAACATCTCTTCAATGGTCGAATTC
>Ga0255336_101277_pt1 | contig 19591 bp, 16 predicted proteins | sample MeOH1_35cm_T3_17_FD_189102 | JGI IMG/M metagenome (GOLD analysis project Ga0255336, IMG submission 189102) | Sandy soil microbial communities from University of British Columbia, Vancouver, Canada - MeOH1_35cm_T3_179 | ecosystem: Engineered > Artificial ecosystem > Sand microcosm > Unclassified ...
GCACAATCCCGTCCAGACTTACGATCTCTACCGCCTGCCGGTTCTCTTCTTCCTTGCTCAACAATTCCATCACCCGCCTCTATTATATCAAAAAAGTCCCGCTTGCGGGACTTTTTTGACACTCTGAAAGAAGCGGCGCAGCCGCTTCTTTGACAACTAGCCGACATTTGCGGCGGTCACGACCGAGACGCCGGTGTCGATCACCTTTTCGGCGGGCTCGGTGCCCTGAAGCGCCGCGACGGCGGTCTTCATGCCCTCGTAGCCCATCACTTCGGGGTTCTGCACCATCGTGGCCAGCAGGAAGCCGCCCTTGATGAGCTCCTTGATGTTGTCGGAATTGTCGAAGCCGACGCCGATCGCCTTGCCGCCCGCTTCCTTGATGGCGTTGCCCACGCCTACCGCGCAGCCCTCGTTCGCGCCGAAGACGCCCACGCACCCGTCCACGATGAACGCGGAAGCGAGGTCCTTGGACCTTGCGGCATCGCCGTCGGAATACTGCGTTTCGAGGAGGGTAAAGCCCGTGCCCTCAAAGGCGGAGCGGAAGCCCGCGTCGCGTTTGACGGTGGAATCGGTGGCGGCGTTGACGCTTACGACGCCGATCTTGCCCGAGGTGACGCCCGCCTTGGTAAGCTCGTCGATCATGGTCTTGCCGGCGGTTGCGCCCGCGGCCTGGTTGTTGGTGGAGAGCGTCTGCACGGAGGGCGAGAAGGTGGCGGGGGAGTCGACGTACACGATCTTCACGCCCGCGGCCGAGGCTTCCTTGAGCGCATCGTTCACCGCTTCGGGGCCGTTCGCGGCGAGGAGGATCGCGTTGGCGCCGTTGGCGACGGCGTTGTTGATCATTTCAATCTGCTTCGCGTCGTCCTTGACGTCGGGGGCCGTCCACTTGTACGCAACGCTGCCCAGCTCCTGCGCGGCCTTCTTGCAGCCCGCGTCGATGTTGGTCCAGTACTGATCCATCTGGTCCATCGTGATCAGGAACACCTTATAGGCCGTGTCCGCCGGGGCGGCGGCCGCAACACCGAGCGCGGCGGCGGTCACGACCGAGACGCCGGTGTCGATCGCCTTTTCGGCGGGCTCGGTGCCCTTAAGCGCGGCGACGGCGGTCTTCATGCCCTCGTAACCCATCACTTCGGGGTTCTGCACCATCGTGGCCAGCAGGAAACCGCCTTTGATAAGCTCCTTGATGTTGTCGGAATTGTCGAAGCCGACGCCGACCACCTTGCTGCCCGCTTCCTTGATGGCGTTGCCGACGCCGACCGCGCAGCCTTCGTTCGCGCCGAAGATGCCCACGCACCCGTCCACGATGAACGCGGAGGCGAGGTCCTTGGATTTCGCGGCGTCGCCGTCGGAATACTGCGTCTCAAGGAGGGTGAAGCCGGTGCCCTCAAAGGCGGAGCGGAAGCCCGCGTCGCGCTTGACGGTGGAATCGGTGGCGGCGTTGACGCTCACGACGCCGATCTTGCCCGAGGTGACGCCCGCTTTGGCAAGCTCGTCAATCATGGTCTTGCCGGCGGTCGCGCCCGCGGCCTGGTTGTTGGTGGAGAGCGTCTGCACGGAGGGCGAGAAGGTGGCGGGGGAGTCGACGTACACGATCTTCACGCCCGCGTCCGAAGCCGCCTTCAACGCGTCGTTCACCGCTTCGGGGCCGTTCGCGGCGAGGAGGATCGCGTTGGCGCCGTTGGCGACGGCGTTGTTGATCATTTCGATCTGCTTCGCGTCATCCTTGACGTCGGGGGCCGTCCACTTGTAGGTAACGTTGCCCAGCTCCTGCGCGGCCTTCTTGCAGCCCGCGTCGATGTTGGTCCAGTACTGGTCCATCTGGTCCATCGTGATCAGAAATACCTTGTACGAACCGGAACCCGTGTTTGCCGTGCCGGCCGGCTTTGCGCAGCCGGCAAGGCTCACCGCCAGCAGCAAAACCAGCAATACAGAGAGAGTTTTCTTCATGTTTCTTCCCCCTTATGTTTTTTATCAAACGTGAACGCGTTCACGTAAGACGAAAGATCATTGCAGGTAGGCTTTCTTCTTCCGCTTCCTGCCCTTGCGCACGACGACGTCGATCAGCACGGAAAGCACCACGATGAGCCCCACCACGATGTTGCGCAGCGCGACCGGCGCCCCCGCGAATTGCAGGCCGTTTTGGAGCACGCCCCATACCGCGGCGCCGATCACGGTTCCCAAGAGGATCCCCTGCCCGCCCAGCGTGGATACGCCGCCGATCACCGACGCCGCGACCGCGTACAGCTCGTAGCTGTTGCCCGCGTCCATGGTTCCCTGCCCGACCGTGGCGCAGGTGATGAAGCCGACCACGCACGAGCAGAACGCGCTGACGGAATACGCCTTGATGGTGGTCAAAGTGATATTCACGCCGGAAAGCCTCGCCGCCTCGATGTTGCTGCCCACGGCGTAGATGTGCCGGCCGGTCTTTGTTTTGCTCAGAATAAAGTTGAATACGATCCACAGCACGGCCGCGATGAGGATGCCGTTGTAGATGCCCAGCGTTTTCCCGTAATAAAAGAAATCCTTGAACTGCTGCGCGGCCTCGGGATAGTATTTCATGATGGAATCGGTGTTGTAGTTGTTGTTGACGATCTGCGCGATGCCGCGCGCGATCGTCATGGTGCCGAGCGTCGCTATAAAGGGCGGCAACTGGCACTGGGCCACCAGGAATCCGTTCATGACGCCCACGATCAGGCAGCAGATCAGCGTCAGTATGACGGTGCCCACCGGCCCCATGATGCCCTTGGACATCAGCGTCGCCGCGATCATCGTGCTCATGCCCACGAGGGAGCCGATCGACAGATCGATGTTGCCCGTGATCAGCACAAAGGACTGCGCGATGCCGATAAGCAGGATCGGGGCGATCTGGCGGAGCAAGTTCGTGATGTTGGCGGCGGAGGAGAAATTTCTGTTGATCAGGGCGAATACGATGCAGAGCACAACAAGGCCCGATCCCACCGTTACGACCTGCCCCATGCCCCGTATGGCCATCAGCCTTTTGAGCGGATTGCCGCTCCTCGGTTTTTCTGTTTTCGGATTGAGTTCCATGACGCTCCCCCTCGTTATTCGGCGCGCTGCCCCAGCTTGTTTTCGAAGCGGGTGGCATACGCAAGGATTTTATTCTGTGTCGCATCGGCCACGTCGAGCTCGCCCGTGATCCTGCCGTCGCACATCACGAGGATGCGGTCCGCTATGCCCAGGACCTCCGGCATCTCCGAGGAAGCGAACAGCACGCCGATCCCCTGCTCTTTGAGCCGGTTCATCAGGTTATAGATCTCCACCTTGGCGGCCACGTCGATCCCGCGTGTGGGTTCGTCGAATATGACCACCCTGGAATTTCTCGCGAGCCATTTGGCGACGACCACCTTTTGCTGGTTCCCGCCCGAGAGGCTCGACGCGTTCACATCCGCGTCGGGCATCCGGATGGAGAGCTCGGAGGCCGCCTTCTCCACCATGGCCTTTTCCTTCTTTTTGTTCACGATATCTAGGGCGCCGCACAGGATATCCAGGTTGGGGAGCGCGATGTTCTCCCGCACGGAAAGCCGGGTGCACAGGCCGTCCTTTTTCCTGTCCTCCGGCGCTAAGACGATGCCCTGCCGGATGGCGTCCATGGGCTTATCGATGGTGACGGGAACCCCCTCCAGCAGCACCTCGCCCGAATCCTTGGGGTCTATGCCGAACAGCGCGCGCGTCATTTCGGTGCGGCCCGCGCCCATCAGGCCCGCGATGCCCACGATTTCGCCCGCGTTGACCTCGAAGCTGATGTCGCGCACCTGCCTGCCCGCGTTGAGATGACGGACCTCCAGGAGCTTTTTGCCGCGCGGGCACGAGACGCGCGGGAACTTGTTCTTGATTTCCCGGCCCACCATGTTGGCGATGATGCTTTCCATCGTGATATCCGAAAAGTTGGCCTGGAGGATGAACCGGCCGTCCCGCATGATGGTCACGCGGTCCACAACATGCTGCAGCTCCTCCAGGCGGTGCGAGATGTAGATGATACTCCTACCCTCGTCGCGCAGGGTGCGGATGATTGCAAAAAGCTTTTCGATCTCGTTGCTCGTAAGGGCGCTGGTGGGTTCGTCCATGATGAGGATCTTCGCGTCGGTGGAGAGCGCCTTCGCGATCTCCACCATCTGCTGCTTGGAGATGGCAAGGTCGCTCACCACGGTCTCGGGGGAGATGTCGATCTTCAGCTTATCGAGGATCGCCTTCGCCTCGCGGTTCATTTCCTTTGCGGAAAGCACGCCCCCCCTGGATTTTTCACGCCCCAGGAAGATATTTTCGGCCACGGTGAGATGGGGGCACATGTTGATCTCCTGGTGGATGATCGCGATGCCGATCTCCTTTGCGGAGGTCGGCGTAAGGTCCCCCTTGATCTCCTGGCCGGATACCGTGATCGTGCCCTCGTCGCGCGTATATCCGCCCGAAAGGATCTTTACGAGCGTGGATTTTCCCGCCCCGTTTTCGCCCAGCAGGGCCATTACTTCGCCCGGTTTTACGCTGAAATCGACGTCGTCCAGCGCCAAAACGCCCGGGAAGCTCTTTGTAATATGTTTCATCTCGACCATGAATTCCGGCATACATTCACCCGCTGCTTGGATTTGACTGCGTTCCTGACCGGTAAAAATGCACAGGATAAAAGACGGAAGAACGTTCGCTGTTCTCTTTTACTATAGTAGCATCCGCCCCGCCCTTTCTTAAGGGGCATTTTTTGGATTGTTATGGTCATTTTTTGGATATTTATATGAACCGGCGTTTTTGCATGCAAAAAATACCGCCCGTTCCGAACGGAACGAACGGTCAGACTGTCAAAAAGGCCCAAGGCATCGCCGCCTGCGGCGGCGACGAGGGTTTATTTTATTTAAAAGCGGGGGCTCCGCCCCCACTCCCCCTGAGAACGACGTTGGCTCCCATAAAGAGCGTGGTCGTACTAAAATGATAGTAAAAGGAATCGGAAATGAAAAGGCGGTCCACCATGGACCGCACCCCGTTCATATTCTTTAAGAACGTTTTCTGTCTAAGATATTTGCTTCCCGTTAAGCACTTTTCCGAGGTCCGTTCCCCAGGGGGAGTGGGGGGCGGAGCCCTCCCACTATATAATAAAAAAACCATTCGTCGCCGCCGCAGGCGGCGATACCTTAAGGTGCTTTTTCGACATAAGAGAATTCGTCGCGGGAGAGCTCGGATTCCACCCGCCCGTCCCGGACCGTGAGCAGCCTGTCGGCAAGCGGCAGCAGCCCGGAGAGGCTGGAGGTGAGAATGAGAACGGCGATACCCTTTTGCTCAAACTGCCGGATCAGCTCGGATACGTAAAGCCGCAGCGAGAGGTCGATCGTGGAAAACGGCTTCACGATGACGGCCACGCGCGGATGCTGGAAATAGATGCGGTAATAGATCAGCCGGTAAAGCTCTTTGGCGGAGAGATTCCGGATATCGCGGGCGTCGATGTTGTCCCCTACGATCTCGCGGTATTCCCGGATGACGCTCTTGCGCAGGCGGCGCGAGCGCCAAATGGCGCGGATACGTTCGTCCGAGGTGAAGCAGAGGTTGTCAAGATAGCTCAGGTGCGGGAAAAGCATCCGCTGCACCGGCTTTTCGTCCACCACGGCGATCTCGCTTCGGAGCGGCTTATGCATGGCGCGGCCGCAGGCGAGGATCTCGCCCGAGAGCGGACGCCGTTCGCCCAGAAGCAGCTCGCTGATATCGGAGGTGATTTCCTCGTCCGCCGTGAGCAGCACCAGGCGCTCGCCCGGGTATACCGAAAAACTCATGTCCGCGATATGCTCGGTGCCGACCCGGGAGAACTGCAGCACGGGGGCGGGCTCCTTCGGGCCGCCCAATGCCGGGGCCGGCCCCGGCGCGGCCCCGGCTTGCTCCTTGCGCGCATAGACGGGCTGCCCCGGGAACGGGAACGCTTCCGTCTCCATATCCGGCTTTTCGACGATCTTCTGGATCTTGCCGTTCTCCATGACCGCCACCCGGTCGCAGAACCTGAAGAGCTCTTCGGGGTGGTTGCACACGTAGAGGAACGATACCCCGCGGCCGGTGCAGCGGCGCATGATGTCGTAGATTTTTTCGAGCTCGGCCGCGCAGAGAAAGCTGCTGAGGTTGCGCAGGATGATGAGGCATTTTCCCGTCTGCACCGCCTTAAGGATCTCGATCACGCAGCGATCGAACACCGAAAGCTCGTCGGCGTACCGGTTCCCGTCGATATCCACGCCCAGCTCCGCGGTATAGGAAAGCAGCTGTTTATTCAGCCTGCGGGAAGGGATCACCGTGCCGCGAAAGCCGTTCTGGAGCACGAGGACGTTGTCCGCGACCGTAAGGGAATCCACCAGGTGGGATTCCTTTTCGACGATCTCCGCGGGGTTGTAGCTCAGGCTGCTGTGCATGTGGTTGTTGACGAGCTTTTCGCCGAAGTAGATCCGGCCGAAATGGATGGGCGTATTCTGCAGCATCAGGCCCAGGAGTTCCTCCTGCCCGTGGGCGTTGACGCACATCAGCCCCACGACCTCGCCGCGGAAAATATTGATGTTCACGTTGTTGAGCACCGCGGCGCCCTCGTACATGAGCGTCACGCGCTCCATGCGCAGGATCTCTTCCTTCATAGGCTAACCCCTGCCCTCTTCCCCGGTGAGCTCGCGCACGGTCTTGTCGTCTATCATGCGCGGCAGCGTGACGCGCACGTCGGTCCCCCGGTTTTCCATGCTGTAGATGTAGATGCCGTACTCCTCGCCGAACAGCAGCTTGATCCGGTTGTTGACGTTGATCAGCGCGATGCCGCCGTGGCTGCGCTTCTCCCAATGCTCGCTTTCAAAGAAGGCGGCGTTCAGGTGCGCGTTGAGGGCTTCCACCTGCGCTTCCGGCATGCCGATGCCGTTGTCCGAAACCGTGATGAGAAGCCGCGACGCGGTCAGCTCCAGCCGGATGCGCAACAGCCCGTTGTTCGCCTTCTGCTCCAGCCCGTGGATGATGGCGTTTTCCACGATCGGCTGCAGCGTGAGCTTCTGCAGCCGGCACTTGAAGATCTCCTCTTTTTCCTGCTCGTCGTATTCGATGCGCAGCTGAAAGCGGTCCCCGAACCGGTATTGCTGGATATGGAAGTAGTTTTCGGCGTTGTGCAGCTCATCCTCCAGCGTGACGAGGTTCTCGAGGTTGCTGATGGTGTAGCGGAAGAACCGCGCGAGCGATTCCGTCATCTCGGCGATGTCGTATACGCCCGCGGCGATGGCGTCGCTCCGGATGCCTTCCAGGGTATTGTAGAGAAAGTGCGGGTTGATCTGGTTCTGCAACGCCAGGTACTGCGCCTGCCGCTTGCTTGCGCTGATGAACTCCTTGGTCATGAACATATCCCGCAGCTTGTCGATGGCGGCCTTCATTTCGGGGCTGAGCGGATACCGGAGGTTGAGCGTGTCCTCCACGGTATAGCCCGTCACGAACAGGCGCAGGAGCTTTTCCGTTTCGTGGTAGGGGAGGTAGACATACCGGTAGCCGACGGCGCAGGCGATCAAAAGAATGGCGGCGGGGATCAGCGCGAACATCATGTAGGCGCGGTTTCCCCTCAGGACATACAGGAGCGCCAGCAGCGACACAAGGAGCAGTGTGCCGGATACGAAAAAGAACCGGCAGATCCGCGTGCTGATGTAACGCCCCTTTTCCTCTTTCATGCCGGCCCTCCGTTCACGAGTAGATCCTGCGGAACTCCGCCGGGGTCACGCTGGTTATCTTTTTGAAGGTCTTGTTGAAATGCTTCAGATCCGTATACCCTACTTTGTCGCAGACCTCCGCGATGCTCAATCGCGCGTCGCGCAGCAATTCCTTCGCCCTGGCGATGCGCACGCCGGAAAGGTAGTCCAAAAACGTGACGCCGCATTCCTTTTTGAAGAGGGCGCTGAAATAGCTGGCGTTGAAACCCGCGAGATCGCTGACGTCCTCGAGCGTGACGGGCTCGGCGTAATGCTCCTGGATATACTGCCGGGCCTTCTGCACCGGGCGGATCACGGATTGCCGCACAAAGCCCGCCTGCGCCGTAATCAAACGCGCGATCTCCTCTTTCAGGCAATCGAAGAGGGCGGACGCATCGGCGGTAAGCTCGGCCAGCTCCCGGAACTCCCCGGCGGGCTGCCTGAGGTCGCCCATATCGCCGTGCATGGAGTACATGACGACCAAAAACACCTCGAACGCCCTGCATACGAGCTGGAACAGCGCCTCGCCCCCCGCGCCGGGGTCCTCCAGCGCCTGCCGCCGAAGCGTATCGACTACCCCGGCCGCAGCCTGCGCGTCCAGAAGCTCCACAGGCGCCGCGAGGCTGGCCTTGAACGCGTCGAGCAGCGGTTTTGCGGCGATCTTGCCGGGCGGCGCGTTTTCGATGACGCGCGCGCCCGTCCGGTCCACCAGCCGATGGCCGACCGCCGCGGACGCGTCGCGCATGGAGCGCAAAAGGCCCGTCGCCTCCCGCTGCGGCGAGCCCAGCCCGAACGTGAAGCTCACCTGGCGGAACACGCTCTTCTGGGAGAGCATCTCGTTCATGCATGCGGATATCTCCCGCCGGATCTGCTCCGCGCGGCCGGGCTCGTAATTCATCAGCCCGTAGAGGAAGCTTCTTTGCAAAAAGCACTCTTCCTCGATGCAGAGGGGACGAAGCTGCCTGTGCAGCAGCTCTGCCGTCTTGCCGGCGAGCGCGGCGCCGCTACTAAGGTATTCCTCGCGGGAGGGGAAATCCAGCTTCACGATGAACGCCCGAAAAACGCCGGGCCCGAACGCGTAATGGTAGCGCTCCCTGATCGCCTCCATGCCGATGGGGGCGTCCTGCGCCCCCTCCTGCCTTTCGCTTAAAAGCACGTCGCGGAAATAGAAGCCGCGGAGCTGGGCGGTGTCGCTTTGCAATCGCAGGAGCAGGTCCTCCTCGCGGGAATCCTTCATGGCGCGCTGCTGGAAGCGGCGGCGGACGTTCTCGAGCGTACTCTCCAGCTCCTCCTTCTCCACGGGCTTGAGCAGATAGTCGTTGACGCCGTATTTAATGGCCTCCTGCGCGTAAGCGAAATCGCGGTAGCCGCTGATGATGATGAACTCGGCGTCCGGACAGACCTCCTTGGCCTTGCCGATCATTGCGAGGCCGTCCATCGCGGGCATACGGATATCCGTGATGATCACGTCGGGCTTTTCGGTTTCCACAAGGCGGAAGGCCTCGAGGCCGTCGTGGGCGGTCCCTGCGATCTGCATGCCGAGGCTCGGCCAGTCCAGCAAATTGCAGATCAGGCTGCATACCCTGACCTCGTCGTCCGCGATTACAACCTTCAGCATAGGCGCGCACCCCTTGTGGACTGTCTATTCCCGATACCGATGAAAACCGTTGATGCGGCGTGTGGCAAAAGCCCGCCGGGCGAGGGCGGGGGGTCAGGAAGGATTTGAACCGGCCGTTCCGGTGCAGATACTATTTTATAATAAATTTACCATCTTGAAAAGTGCCGCCGGCGGGTGCTCCGCCGGCGGCCGAAAGGCATGTGTTTTTTGGGGTTCAGGGATCAGGAATTCCACTTCTTCACTTCGCCGCGCAGCCAGTCCGTCCACGCGCCGAAGCCCTGGCCGGACTTAGCGGAAACCTCGAACACGGTAATATCGGGGTTGAGCTTCTTTGCGCGTTCCCGCACGGCGTCCGCGTCAAACTCGAAGTATCCCAGGCAATCGATCTTGTTGATCAGCAGTACGTCCACGGTCGAGAACATCAGCGGGTACTTCAGGGGCTTGTCGTCGCCCTCGGGCACGGAAAGGATCATGGCGCTTTTCACCGCGCCCGTATCGAACTCGGCGGGGCAGACAAGGTTGCCGACGTTCTCCAGGATCACAAAATCCAAGTCCCCGGTGCCGAAGGCGTCGATCCCCTGCGCCGTCATCTCGGCGTCCAGGTGGCAGGCGCCGCCCGTGTGGATCTGGATCGTCCGGATGCCCGCCTGCGCGATTTTATCGGCGTCCACGGCGCTGTCGATATCCGCCTCCATGACGCCGATCGCCATCTCATTGCGCAATTGCTCGATGGTGCGAAGGATGGTGCTGGTTTTGCCGGAGCCGGGGGAGGACATCAGGTTCAGAAGGAACGTCTTTTCGCCCCTGAGCCGCTGCCGGAGCGCGTCCGCCTGCTGGTTGTTGTTGGCGAACACGCTTTCCTTGACTTCGATGATTTTAAACGGATCCATACGCCCTCCCAAAGTGCGCCGCGCTAAAAGACGGGGCGCCCGTCGTTTTTATACTTGAGAAAATTATACACTTTTCCCGCGGCGCTTGCAAAGGGCGCCCGACGGAGGCCGCGCGGCTTCATAAACGGCCCGGCAAACCGAAAGCGGGCTTGCCGGCGACAAAAAAACGGGGGCCGCGGAAGTGAAGCGGTCCCGTCAAATCTTTTGACCAATTCCCCAATGAAAAATATCATGACCGGATGTACCTGATCTTATGATTTTTAATCCGGCAGCCTCTAATAATTTATCCGGTTCACGCGTAAGATGGCATCCTCCCGATATGTGAGGCCAGAAAATATTTACGGTTCCGAACAGGAGGGACAGAATTTTCCCCGGCGGCTTCACATGGTCGATGAAAATAAAAATACCTCCCGGCCTCAAAACGCGAAGCATTTCGCTGATTGACTCATGCAAGTCCGGCACGCTGCAAAAGACAAGAGTTTCGACTACGGTATCGAAATTCTTGTCCGGAAAAGGAAGCTCCTCAGCCCGGCCTTCGATAAATCTGACGGGAAACGTTGCTTTAGCCCGTGCAATCGGCTTCGAACGGATGTCGATGGCTGAAAGGCTCGTTACAGAAGACGGATCATAATATTGAAAATTCACCCCAGTTCCGTAACCAAGCTCAAGAACATTTCCGGACGCCATAGGTATAAGGTTTCGTCTTATTTTTGCAAGCACGCTTTTTTCGAGCGGTTTCATCAGTGTATCGTAAGCATTCATCCATTCTTTCCTCTTGCGGTTCACTTGCGGTTCACGAAAAGCTCTTGGCAACCCTTCATATTTGCATGGGGCTGTCGCATTGAGCATTTTCAATGCATCATGCGAGGATGTTTCGCCTGCGGCGAAACCCCGGGGTTCTAAAAAAGCGCCGCCGGCGCTTTTTTGCCCCTTTGGGGCACCGAACCCGCTGTCGCGCTAAGTGCACTTGAATGGCGTCATGCCACTACTTCATACCCCTGGTCTTCAATCTCAAGCTTGATTTTTTCAAGCGGGCTTTTGTCCGGATCGTATTCAACGGTTACGGTTTTCGCTTTCAGATCCACAGCGACGTTTTTTACACCCGGCAGAGTCCCCGCTGCTTTGGTTATGGCTTTGACGCAATGCTCACAGGACATTCCTTCCACTTTCAGAACTGTTTTTGTCATATCGAATACCTCCCATTATTGTAAGTCAAAGGGTTTTAAGAGCTTCCAGACCTGTTCGGTTTTTCCGTTTGTTTCAATGGGAACCTGCGCGTATGCCCAGCCCGCCACATTGTTCGGGTCAACGCCCGCCGCTTTCAGCGGCTCCGGATTGAGCGCGAACACAATGTCCTTGTCCTGAACGCTGTTGTTGTAGCCGTTGATTTTCATGTCCTTCGCCCACTCGAACATGTTTCCGTCGCCCAGCTTCACGCCGTAATGGTCGAGGGTCGTGTGGTAGTTAATCGTATCGCGGTACTTGCTGACGATTTGCTCGTAGGCAGCCAACGCCGTGGGGTCGCCGCTGTAGGTCAGCTTATCGCTGCCGAGCTTTGTCCCGACCATCAGCATCTTGCTCCCCATACCGCCCATCGTATTGCCCTCATAAAAGACGTAATTGCCGGGCAGCTTGGCGGGGTCAAGCCCCGCGTCGAGGAACGGCTGCGCGTCGAGTTCCAGCATGACATCGTGGAGAGGGGATTTGCTGTAATCCTCGCTCCAAATGAAACGTACGGAATCGTCCGGCGCGGTAAGCGACCAGCCGGCGTTCTGCTCGTCGGCCTGCACCCTGTCGGGGATGGCCTTCAGTATGGCGTCGAAGGATGCGATGGATGCCTTGCCCACCACGTCGAGGCTACCGCCGCCGGAGCAGGCGGCGGCGGTGAGCGCCAGCACGCTGGTGAGACAGAGTATGGCTACGGTTCTGATACCTTTTTTCATGGTTATGCAACTTTCCTTTCCTAGCGCGCGACCTTAAATCTTTTCAGGCGCAGCGCGTTTGTAAGCACGGATACGGAGCTTAGGGACATGGCCGCCGCCGCGAAAATCGGATTGAGCAGGGGGCCGTTGAATAACAGGTGCAGCATGCCGGCGGCGATTGGGATACCGACGGTATTATATCCGAACGCCCAGAACAGGTTCTGCTTGATGTTGCGGATGGTCCGCTTGCTCAGCTGGATGGCGGTCGGCACATCCATGAGGTCGCTTCGCATGAGCACGATGTCGGCGGATTCCATGGCCACGTCCGTGCCCGAACCGATGGCGATGCCGATATCGGCCTGCGCCAGCGCCGGCGCGTCGTTGATGCCGTCGCCCACCATGGCGACCTTGCGTCCGTCGCCCTGGAGCTTTTTGACCTCGTTGGACTTATCCTGCGGAAGAACTTCGGCAAGTATTCGGTCTATTCCGACCTGTTTCGCTATCGCGTCAGCGGTCCTGCGGTTGTCGCCGGTAATCATGGCGACCTCGATGCCCATCCTGTGCAGGCTCTCGATCGCCGCACGGCTGGACGGTTTCAACACGTCGGCCACAGCTACGATACCCGCCAGCCGCCCGTCAATGGCGACGTACATCGGCGTTTTTCCTTCGCTTGCCAGCCTGTCGGAATCGGCTTCCAGAACCGTCAAAGCAATACCGCGCTCATCCATCAGTTTACGGTTGCCCGCGAGAACGGTCTGGCCGTTGATTTGCGCCTCTATGCCGCGCCCGGTGATAGAGCTGAAGCCGTCAACTTTCAGGAACTCCAGCTCCTTATCCTGCGCCCCCGCCACAATCGCCTGACCCAGCGGGTGTTCGGAGCCTTTTTCGGCCGAAGCTGTAATTTGCAGCAGCTCTTCGTCCCGCATTTCGCCCGCTGTCAGCACGTCGGTCACGGTGGGCTTGCCTTCGGTTATGGTGCCGGTCTTGTCAAAGACGATGGTGTTAATCTGATGCGCGGTTTCGAGCGCCTCGCCGCTCTTGATCAGGATGCCGTTCTCCGCGCCCTTGCCGGTCGCCACCATGATGGCGGTCGGCGTTGCCAGCCCCAGCGCGCAGGGGCAGGCGATGACGAGCACCGAGATGAAGATGGTGAGGGCAAATTTCAGGTCGCCGCCTGTTCCGATGAACCACGCCACACCCGCGGCAAGCGCAATCGCGCATACGACGGGGACGAACACGCCGGAAACCTTGTCGGCCATTGCCGCAATCGGAGCCTTGCTGCCCTGCGCGTCCTCCACCAGCTTGATGATCTGCGCCAGCGCCGTGTCGCTGCCGATCTTTTCGGCGCGGAACTGAACCGTACCGGTCGTGTTGAGGGAGGCGGCGTATACCGGGTCGCCGGCTTTTTTGTCCACCGGCATACTCTCGCCGGTCAGCATGGATTCGTCGATGGCGGTATGCCCCTCCAAAACCGTGCCGTCCACCGGGATTTTCACACCGGGCTTCACGACGATAACGTCGCCGATCTCTACTTCCTCGATAGGGATTTCCTTTTCCGCGCCGTCCTGAATGATGATCGCCGTTTTCGGCGCGAGGCCCATGAGTTTCTTGATAGCCTCGCTGGTCTTGCCCTTTGACACGGCCTCCAGGGATTTCCCCAGCAGGATCAGCGTGATGATGACGCCCGCCGTCTCAAAATAGAGGCTTTCCACCGCCCGGAAGTTGCCGATGGAGATCTGCCATGTGTTGTAAAGGCTGTACAGCACTGCGGCGCTGGTGCCGATGGCGATCAGGCTATCCATGTTCGGGCTGCGCTGCCAGAGGGCTTTGAACCCGACTGTATAGAACTTATACCCGACGCCGATGACCGGGGTCACCAACGCGATCTCCAGCAGCGCGTAAATCAGCGAGTAGTTCATGGGGTCAAGCCCTTTCGGGTAGGGCAGCGTGATTCCGTACTTCGTTAACATCGGCACCATTGCGATATACAGCAGCGGCAAGGAGAACACGGCGGCGACGATGAATTTCGTCCACAGCACGCGGATCTCCTTTTGCTTGCGTTCCCGGTCCAGATCCGCCGCGTCGTTTTTTGAAACCTCAAGGGCCTTGTAGCCGAGCCTCTCTATGGTTTCCCGGATGGCGGACAGCCGAACCTTCTGCGGGTCGTAGGCGACCGCCGCCTTTTCGGTCGCAAGGTTGACGGAAACGCTCTCGACGCCGTCCATTTTGCGGATGGCCTTCTCGATCCGCTGCGCGCAGGACGCGCACGTCATGCCCCCGATCGGGATGGTGACGTTGCTGTTCTTGGGCTTCTCCAGCACCTCGTAGCCGATCTTTTTCACGGCCTCCTTGATTTCGGAGAGCGGGAGGGCGCTCTCGTCATATTCCACAAACAGCTTTTCGCTGGCGAGATTCACGTTGGCCTGGCCTACGCCCTGGAGCTTGCGGACGGTCCGTTCGATCCGCTGCGCGCAGGCCGCGCACGTCATGCCTCCTATGCTCAGTACCTTACTTTCCATAAAGGACACCTCGTTCCTGAATTGGCCGCCGCCGCGCTTGACGCTTTCGGCAGCCTATGGTATTATTGTAACCATGATTATAAATTTCACAAGTACGCACTATATTGTAATATAGTACCCAAATAGAAACTATAGGAGATCCAGCCATATGAAATGCGATTGCGACGGATACAACTGCCCCGTGGACGCGACCCTCGACCTGATCGGGGGAAAGTATAAGTCCCTGATCCTCTGGCATCTGACCAACAACACGCTGCGGTTCGGGGAGCTGCGCAAGCTCATCCCGCAGGCGACGCCCAAAATGCTCACGCAGCAGTTGCGCGAACTGGAGGACGACAACCTGCTGCTGCGCACGGTATATCCGGTCGTGCCGCCCAAGGTGGAGTATCGGCTCTCCGAGCTGGGGGAAAGCATCCGGCCGATTTTGACTGCCATGTACGATTGGGGAGCAGCCTACCTCCAAAGCAAGGGCCTCACGGTAAGCTGCTCCATGACGAAATCATCCGAAACGGAGGCTTAATATTCCGTTTTCCAGTTGGCAAAGATGACCTTCGCTTCTTTCAAGAACGAATAGGGGATGGTGATGTTCGTATCGTCCTCCGTCTTGTTCTTTGAAAAGATCGGCACGGGGTTGCAGCCGCCCGACGCCACTTCCACCTGGTCCATCGTGAAGCGGTTGCCGCAGTTCTGGCAGACCAGCATGTCGCCCTCCTGCTTGTAATAGCCCCTGCCCGAGTCGTAGCAGACCTGGCAGGTATTGAACGCGGTGCGGATCGTGCCGTCGGGCGCCGTTACCGCGAGGACCTCCAGCTTGGTTCCGTCGACATCCGCCGGGTAAAAGGTGACGGTTTTGGAAACGCCGCTCTTCGGGATCACAATATCCTTGCCCGCGTCCGCGCCCGTGTCCGCTGCCGCCGCCTGCGTCTGCGCCGGGGCCGCTTTGCCGTTCGCGCCGGCGGAGCAGCCCATAAGCGCGGCCGCCCCCGTCAATACCAGGAGCAGCACGGCGATCCACCTGAGCGCCGGGGCTTTCCCATTCGTCTGAAACATATCGTTTTCCTCCTTATGCGCAGGGATCATTGCATATCCCTGTCTTAACCTCTGTTGTTTTTTCGGGCGGCATTTTTTTTCGGCTGATCGCGGCCCATAAAGAACAGGCCGATCGCCAGGCCCACGACCGGCAATATGCAATGCCAGTGGCTCAGTAAAAAGTCCATACCGCTTCGTTCCTTTCCGCGTTCCTATACCGCCCGTCAGCCGCAGCAGCCGGCCGCGCCGCCTTCCGGCACGAAGTTTTCCGCATCCTGCCTGACGGCGTCCAGATCGACGTTGTCCAGATCGTCGACCACTTTTACATAGCCGTGCAGCATCCCCATGGAGCATTCAAAACTGAAATCGTCCTCCGCGGTCAGCGCCGGCGTGGAGGTGTTCTTTGTAAGGTCCAGCCCGCCGCCGTAGGCGGGGAAGTTAACGATGCCGTTGCACCCGTTGATCTCGGCCGCGTCAAAGTTGATTTTGAATTTCTTGCCTCTTTCCACGACGATCACCGCCGGGGAGTAGCCGTAGCCGTCCACCTTGACGGTCGCCTGCAGGATTCCGTCGACGTCCTTGGCGATCCCGATATTGTCCGTGGGTATTTTGCCGTTGGCAAACGCCGCCGAGTAGCCGCCTCCCCCGCAGCAGCCGCCCGCCGTGGCGCTTTGCTCGCCGCCGGCCCCGCCGTCCTGGTTTTGGGGGACGCCGCCGTTTTCATCGGTGACCGAAATGGTTGAGCGGATCATGCCCATCCAGCAGCTGAAGGGGAAGGTGCCCGCGGTGTCCGGCGTAAATTCGATCAGGTTATCCCCCGTGTGGAGCTGGTACTCGATGTTGTACGCGGGGATGGAGATCTTGCTGTTGCAGCCGTTCAGGCTGCCTTCGGGCGCGTTGATCGTCCACTTCACCGGGATGCCCTTCTGTACGGTAATGGGATCGTAGCTCCCTGACGTAAGCGACGAGGTGACGTACTGCGCGTCTCCCTTTACAGCCCCGGCGGAGGATTGCTGCGCGGTATAGGAAACCGTGGAGGTGCCCGCCCCGCCCGCCCGGGCGCTGCCGGGCTGCGGCGCCTCAAGGCTTGCCGCCACGGCGCGGCCGCCGAACAGCACGCCCAGTAAAACCAGCGCGGCCACCGCCGCCATCAGCAGCGGGGAACGGCTTCTGGGCTTCTTGCCCCGCTTGCTTCCCTGTGTCATGGCCTTGCTCCTCATCATAAATTCTCAACCGCCTTTATTTGTAGATTTTGAATACCGTTTCGTATCGGGAGCGGGGAAAATTTTAAGAGCTGCCGGAGGCGGCCCCGGGCTCCGTCACGGTGATGGAGCTGCGGATCATGCCCATCCAGCAGCTGTAGGGGAAGGTGCCCGCCTTTGTCGGCGTGAACTCGATCACATTCGTACCCGTCTTGAACGGATGCTCGATATTGAATTCGGGGATGACGATCCGGTTGTTGCAGCCGTTGATGCTGCCCTTGGGCGCTTCTATCGTCCACTTTACCGGAACGCCGGCCTGCACGGTGATGGCTTCGTACTTGCCCGGGGAAAGCGTCGTATGGACGATCTGCGTGCCGTCCACGATCTTCGCCTGCGCGCCGTTAGTGAAGCCGGCGGCCAAGGAAAAGCCGGATAAGCTCCAGCCGCTGGAGAACATGGACATGCCCAGCACCACCACCAGCACCGCGCCCGCCGCCATCACCTTGCCGGTGAACTTTTTGCTCAGGACGGAGCTAAGCGCGCCGAGGCCGAACATCAGCGGCACGGTCCCGAGGCTGAACAGCATCATGGACAGCGCGCCCTTTATGGGATCGCCGGTGGAGAGCGCGTAAAGCTGCATGGCCTGCAGGGGGCCGCAGGGCATGAGACCGTTGAGGAGCCCCACGTACAGCGGGCTCTTGCTGCCGCTCTTTTCCGCTTCGATCTTGCGCGCGAAGATCCGCGGCATCCGCAGGTTAAATTTTCTGAGCCACGGGAATATGCCGAGCATGTTAAAGCCCATGATCACCATGAACACGCCCGCCACGAGCTGCACGATGCCCCTCAGGGCGCCCGAAAAGCTGATGACCGAGCCCAGCCCGCCGACGATTGCGCCGACCGCCGTGTAGGAAACGACCCGGCCCAGGTTGTACAGAAAACTCGGCCGCAGCGCCGCAAGGCGGCCGCCGCCCTCGCTTTGGGCCGCGGGCATGCATTGCGAAAGGTTGATGCCGCCGCACATCGCCACGCAGTGGACCGACGTCACCAGCCCGATGACGAACAGCATCCCGTACCCCATGCCGGCCTGGGCCAGCGGGAGGGTGGAAAACATCCGCGTCAGCCCGAGTTGCTGCAGGATCACGTACAGGGCGACGATCACCACAAGGGTTCCGGCGATGCGGCGGCCGTCCGTTTCGCGCTGCTGCCCCGCAAGCACCCGGTAGTCCAGCTTCTCAATGATCGCGGCGATATCGCTCAGCGAGATCACGCGCTCGTCGTAGGTGAGCGAGGCGGTTCCGGCGTTGTAGCTCACCTTTACATGCTCGATGCCCGCGGTGCTACGGAGCTTTTTTTCGATTTTATTCTGGCAGTTTACGCATGTCATGCCGCCGATTCGCAGCGTTTTCGTCTTGATACCGGATTCCATGACGGTCCTTCTTTCGGTGATTTACCGGCATGATAACAGGGAGATTTGTAGAAGTTGTGTGCACGCGGCAATTTTGCGTGAATAAAAAAGGCAGGGGAAACTGCCTTTTCAAAATGGCCGTCCGCTTTGGCGGGGGCGGCTGCGATTGCATAAGAACAACAATACCGTAATTTGATAAGACAAGTTATCCCTTACACTAAAGCAGCCAAATTTGGTTGTTTTTAATTGAGAGGAGGACTTATGAGTGGATGTCTACGCCGTATGAGTTGTTCGATAGCAAGTTTGCTCCTTATATGATGGAAGCCGTCCGCGTGAAGTATCTGAATATTGCCATGAACTGCTGGCTCCGCGGCAGGCGCGCGCTTCATGAAAAAGGTGGAGATGAAATAACCTGGTTCCCATATGCTGCACGCTTGCGCTGCGCCTTTTCGCCGCCATTGGCAAGGCAGCCGAAAAGATTCTTCCCATAAATCATAAAAATGATATAAAATTTTCCCGTCCGTTGTCCCATTTTATATCCCCTTATTTGTATATACAATAGAACATCATGGAAAGGGAAGTGTATGGCTTCAAGACTATTTGATCGCAGAGTTCTCGCTTGAAAGTACGATTAATATCGATCCTTCCGATTATGTTATCTATGGGGGGCTGTTGACATATTATAAAGTCAACGGTTCTGAAGCCAAAAATATCCGATATGAGGAAACAGTCAGTCTTAACGATTTGAAGGCTATCAAATCAATAGAAGCATCAGAGGCAACGAAAAAAGCAGCTAAAGAAGCCAGCTTCAAAGTCGGATCGTTGCAACAAACAATACACCAAGCGGAAGCAGCTCCTATTGAACCACCTGAAATTGTAGGTACGAGCGTATCTGCTACCTTCGCTGCCGCTTCTTCTGAAGTCTCAATTACAGGAACATTGCCGACATATAAATCCACCGTTCGGCCAGGTCGTTGTTCCCATACAGCAGTAGCCATCATCCTGCGCTGGTGTGATACTACTATCGCAAGCGGTTTAGTGCCGAGCAGTATGAATACTGAAGTTAAACTGAAGCAGGCAATTGAACCAATCTCTGCTCTTTACGGAGTTCTTGACCCATCTACGGGCATTTACGATATGTTTTGTAACCAGCAAGTACAATGTTACAATAAATTTGCATCCTTGTACAATACTAGTACTCTGACAAAGTTATATTTTTGGATAAAGCCATTTTAATTTAATCCGTGCGTCCTCTGTTTTAAACTGCCAGTCTACGGATTTGGTGCTGCTGTTGCGCTTTGACTCCCAGGCCGAAAGC
>Ga0255336_101278_pt1 | contig 19520 bp, 14 predicted proteins | sample MeOH1_35cm_T3_17_FD_189102 | JGI IMG/M metagenome (GOLD analysis project Ga0255336, IMG submission 189102) | Sandy soil microbial communities from University of British Columbia, Vancouver, Canada - MeOH1_35cm_T3_179 | ecosystem: Engineered > Artificial ecosystem > Sand microcosm > Unclassified ...
CCGTCCGCGTCGCCGTGGGACCCGCTCTTTCTCAGCTACATCGCCAATGCGAAGGGGCAATTGCTCGACGGCGCGCCGCATCATCTGCGCAAGCGTTTTCAGGGCGTGGACCGCGACAAGGGCTTTACGTGGCACTTCGTCGAGCATCACCTCGCGCACGAGGCGAGCGCGTTTCTCGCCGCGCCGTTCGACGACACCGCCGTGCTCACGATGGACGGACGCGGCGAAGGCGTGACGACCAGCATGGGGCAATTCGTCGGCGGCGACTATACGCGGCTCAAGCAGGTGGAATTGCCGCATTCGCTCGGCTTGCTCTATGAGGCGGTGACGGATTGGCTCGGCTTCCTGCATTCATCCGACGAGTACAAGGTGATGGCGCTCGCGTCATACGGCAAACCGGCCTACGTCGACGTGTTCCGCGAGATCGTGCGCTATCGCAGCGACGGCAGCTACACGGTGGACGCGCCGCGCCTCGTCGAACGGTTCGGCCCGCCGCGCGAACGTGGCGGCCCGCTCGAACAGCATCACTTCGACATCGCCAATTCGCTGCAACGCGTGCTGGAAGAAACGGTGCTGCAACTCGGCAACTGGCTGCATGAACAGACCGGCCTGAGCAAGCTGACGATGGCGGGCGGCGTCGCGCTGAACTGCGTGATGAATTCGAAACTGCGCGACGCGGGCCCGTTCGACACGGTGTGGGTGCAACCCGCCGCGGGCGACGCGGGCACCGCGCTCGGCGCGGCGCTGTGGATCGACTATCAGGAACGCGGCAAGCTCGGCGACCGCACGCGCCGCTGGCGAATGGATCACGCCTATCTCGGCCCCGAGTACAGCGACGAGGAAATCGAGCAATTCCTGCGCTGGTCCAAAGTCCCCTATCGCCAGCTCATCGACATCGCCGGGGAAACCGCCGACCTGCTTGCCGAAGGCCAGGTGATCGGCTGGTATCAGGGGCGCACGGAATTCGGGCCGCGCGCGCTCGGCGCGCGCTCGATTCTCGCCTCGCCGATCGATCCGCGCATGCAGGCGAAGCTCAACGAGATCAAGGACCGCGAGGACTTCCGCCCGGTCGCGCCGGTCGTGATGGAAGAGCACGCGAGCGAGTGGTTCGTCGACGGCCAGGTCGCGCCCTTCATGCTGTTCATTTTCGACGTGCGCGCCGACAAGGCCGCGCGCATTCCGGCCGTGCGTCACGTGGACGGCACCGCGCGCGTGCAGACCGTGAACCGCGCGCAGCATCCGCTCTATTACGATCTGCTGGACGCGTTCAGGCAGCGCACCGGCGTGCCGATTCTGGTGAACACGTCGTTCAACACGCGCGGCGAGCCGATGGTGAATTCGCCGCGCGACGCGGTCGAATCGTTCTGGACCTCGCCGCTCGACGCGTTGGTGATCGGCCCGTTCCTCGTGCGCAAAGCGGGAGCCGGCGCATGAGTTCATCCGCGGGCGGACCGATCGAGCTGGGTTCGATCGACATGCCGGAGCACGCGGCGGAGCCGATCGCAGCCGGCTATCCCGGCGCGCTGCTTGCGCATCTGGACGTCTCGGTGGTCGTGCCGACCTACCGGCGCCCGGCGATGCTCGCCGCCTGCCTGCACGCGCTGATCGCCCAGGACTTCGCGCCGGAGCGCTACGAGATCATCGTGTGCGACGACGGTCCCGACGACAGCACGCGCGCCTGCGTCGAACGGTTTCGCGACGCCCAGGCGGCACGCGGCCCCGTGCTGCGCTATGTGCCGGTCACGCGCACCCAGGGACCGGCGGGCGCGCGCAATGCCGGCTGGCGCGTGGCCCGTTCGCCGATGATCGCCTTCACCGACGACGACACGCTGCCCAACCGGCAATGGCTCGCCAACGGCGTCGCGGCGCTCGCGCACGGCGCGGCCGCCGCCGCGGGCCGCATCGTCGTGCCGCTGCCCGCCTTGCCGACCGATTACGAAGCCGACGCGAGCGGCCTGGAGCGCGCCGAGTTCGCCACCGCGAACGCGTTCGTCGTGCGCAGCTTCCTCACGATGACGGGCGGCTTCGACGAACGCTTCACGTCGGCGTGGCGCGAGGATTCCGATCTGCAATTCAGGCTGCTGCATGCCGGCGGCAAGATCGTGCGCGCCGACGATGCGGTGGTCGTGCACCCCGTGCGGCCCGCGCGTTGGGGCGTGAGCCTCGCGCAGCAGAAGAAGAGCCAGTTCGACGCGCTGCTCTTCAAGAAGCACCGCGCACTCTTCAAAGCGCGGATCCGCGCGACGCCGCCGCTGCTCTACTACGCGATTCTCGGCGCGGCGTTGCTCGCGCTGATCGGCGGCCTGGCGGGCGACGCTGCCGCCGCCTCCACCGGCCTCACCGTATGGATCGCGTTGACCGGCTACTTCTGCGTGCGCCGTTTGCGCGGGCGCGATCTCGGCTGGCGTCACGTCGCCGAAATGGCGTGGACGTCGATCCCGATTCCGTTTCTCTCGATCTTCTGGCGGCTCTACGGCGCTGTCCGTTTCAAGGTGTTCTTTCTATGACTCCACCCACGTTTCTCGCGGCGCTCGCGCCGCGCCGCATCGCCATTTTTCGCGCGCTGCAACTCGGCGACATGCTGTGCGCGGTGCCCGCGCTGCGCGCGTTGCGGCTCGCCGCGCCGCACGCGCATATCACGCTGATCGGCTTGCCGTGGGCGCAGGCGTTCGTCGATCGCTACACCGATCTGGTCGATGAACTCGTGGTGTTTCCCGGCGCGACGGGTTTTCCCGAGCAGCCGGAAACGGATGCGGGCCTGCCCGCGTTTTACGAAGCGATGCGCGCCCGCCACTTCGATCTCGCCATTCAACTGCACGGCAGCGGCGGCGTGGCGAACGATCTGCTGTTCGAATTCGGCGCCCGCGCCTATGCGGGCTTCGTGCAGGCGAACGAGCCGCACCGCGAGGGCGGCTTCATTGCCTGGCCCGAGCACCTGCCCGAGTCCGAGCGTTATCTCGCGTTGATGAGCGCGCTCGGCGCGCCGGTCATCGCGCCGCATCTGTCGTTTCCGCTAACCGAGCAGGACGCGGCCGAATACGCGTCGCTCGTCGCCGGGCATGGCATCGAAGCGCATCGGCTGGTGCTGATTCATCCGGGCGCGCAGTTGCCGTCGCGCCGCTGGCCCGCCGAGCGCTTCGCGCAGGTCGCGGACCACCTCGCCGCCGACGGCTGGCAGATCGCGATCACCGGCACCGCGGCGGAAGCGCCGGTCACCGGCGCGGCGCTCGGCGCGATGACCGCGCCCGCGCTGCACCTGGGCGGCGCGACCTCGCTGGGCGGACTCGCCGCGCTGGTCGACCACGCGCGGCTCGTGGTGTGCAACGACACCGGCATGTCGCATATCGCGGCGGCGATGGACACCGCCTCGGTCGTGATCGCCTCGGGTAGCGACACGCGGCGCTGGGCGCCGCTCGATCACGAACGGCATCGCGTGCTGGCCGACTATCCGGCGTGCCGGCCGTGCATGTTCCGCGACTGTCCGTATGGTCATCCGTGCGCGTTGAACATCGGCGTGGAACGCGTGGTCGAGACGGCGCGCGCGCAGCTTGCACGAGTTGGCGACGCGCGCCCGGCGCAGCCGTACGCGCTGCACGCGTCATCCGGCAACCCCGGTTTTCAGGAGCCGCATCATGCTGCGTGACTGCCGCCGCCTGCGGGTGCTGACCTGGCACGTGCACGGCAACTATCTGTACTACCTCACCCAGGCGCCGCACGATTTTTATCTCGTCACGCGGCCCGGCCATCCGCCCGGTTATGCGGGCAAGGTCGGCGTGCTGCCGTGGGGCGACAACGTTCACGAGGTCGACGCGGAGGACGTGCGCAACCAGGAATTCGACGTCATCCTGTATCAGCACAAGACGCATTGGGAACACGACCGCGAGCACGTGCTGAGCGAAGCGCAACGGCGCTTGCCGCGCGTCTATGTCGAGCACGATCCGCCGCAGGACAATCCGTTTCAGCAATGGCATTGGGTCGACGACCCCGACACGCTGCTGGTACACGTCACGCATTTCAACCGCCTGATGTGGGATTGCGGCGTCACGCCCACCCGCGTCATCGAGCATGGCGTGGTGGTGCCCGAGCGCGTGCGCTACACCGGCGAACTGGGGCGCGGCATCGTGGTGGTGAACCATCTGGCGCAGCGCGGACGCCGGCTCGGCGCGGACGTGTTCAGCGAGGTGCGCACGCGCGTGCCGCTCGATCTGGTCGGCATGGACGCCGAGCGGCTGGGCGGGCTCGGCGAAATCGGCAATCTCGATCTCGCCGGGTTCAGCGCGCGCTATCGCTTCTTCTTCAATCCGATTCGCTGGACCAGCCTCGGCCTCGCGATCGTGGAGGCGATGACGATCGGCATGCCGATCGTCGGCCTCGCCACCACCGAACTGGCCACCGTGATCCGCAACGGCGAAAACGGCTTCGTGCATACCGACGTGGATGCGCTCGTCGACGCAATGAACGACCTGCTGCGCGATCCGGACGAAGCGCGGCGTCTCGGCGAAGGCGCGCGGCGCACGGCGCTGGAGCGCTTTCACATCGACCGCTTCGCGCAGGACTGGCACGACGCGCTGCTGCAAGTCACCGCCTGAGCCGGCCGGCCCGCGAAACCGACGCGCTCCACTATCGAGAACACATCATGAAAGAACTCACCCGCAAGCGGATTCTCGTCACCGGCGGCGCCGGTTTTCTCGGCTCGCATCTGTGCGAACGGCTCGTCATGCAAGGGCACGACGTGCTGTGCGTGGATAACTTCTACACCGGCACGAAGGACAACATCGCACATCTGCTCGATTGCCCCAACTTCGAATTGATGCGGCACGACGTGACCTTTCCGCTCTACGTGGAAGTGGACGAGATCTTCAACCTCGCCTGCCCGGCCTCGCCGGTCCACTATCAGCACGATCCGGTGCAGACCACCAAGACCAGCGTGCACGGCGCGATCAACATGCTGGGGCTCGCGAAGCGCGTGAAGGCGAAAATCTTCCAGGCGTCGACGAGCGAGGTGTACGGCGACGCGCTCGTGCATCCGCAAAAAGAGGACTACTGGGGCCATGTGAATCCGATCGGTCCGCGTTCGTGCTACGACGAAGGCAAACGCTGCGCCGAAACGCTGTTCATGGATTACCGGCGCCAGCACGGGCTGTCGATCCGTATCGCGCGCATCTTCAATACGTATGGGCCGCGCATGCATCCCGCCGATGGCCGCGTGGTCTCGAACTTCATGATGCAGGCCTTGCACGGCGAGCCCATCACCCTCTACGGCGACGGTTCGCAAACCCGCTCGTTCTGCTATGTGGACGACATGATCGACGCGTTCATCGGCTTGATGAACACGGCGGATGATCCGGGCGGCCCCGTCAATCTCGGCAATCCGCATGAAGTGAGCATGCTGGAGATCGCCGGGCGCATCGTCCAGTTGACCGGTTCTTCATCGCGCTTCGAACTGCGGCCCCTGCCGACCGACGATCCGTGGCATCGCCGGCCGGATATTTCGCGCGCGCGCGAGTTGTTCGGCTGGGAGCCGCGAACCGGACTCGACGAAGGGTTGAAGGCGACCGCGCAATATTTCCGCGCGCGAATCGAGGCAGGCGCGGCGGCTGCCCGGCCGCCGCATGTCAGCGGAACGACAGCCTGAGTTATGCAAACGAATGGCGATCGAGAGGTGACGTAATGTCCACGCCCCGAAATCTTAATCAGCGGGTGTTTCAATGCGCGCAGTTTCTTGCGGCAAGAACATCAGCACCCTTTCTAACAATATCCCCAGCTCATTTCCACACGCACGTCGATGGAAACGCTGAACGGCGAAGTCGAATCTGGAGCCCGTCACATGTTCCGTAGAACCCTCTTACCCATTCCGCTTGCGGCGCTGCTCGCGCTCGCCGCGTGCGGCAACGATACCGTGAGCCCGAGCGCGTCCGCGCCCGCCGCGATGGTGTCGGCGCAGGACGCCGTTGCAACGGCCACGCCGATCAAGCACGTGGTCGTGATCTTCGGCGAGAACGTGTCGTTCGATCATTACTTCGCGACCTACCCGCAAGCCGCCAATCCGGTCGGCGAGCCGCAATTCACGGCGGCGGCCGGCACGCCGGCGGTCAACAACCTCAGCAGCAACAACCTCATCGCGACGAACCCGAACGCGCTGCCCACCTCACCGAACACGGCGGGCCGCACGGTCGGCCTCGTGACGATTCTCGGCCTCGGCCTGCCGGCAGCCGATCTGCTGCCGTTCCGTCTGGACCGCTCGCAGGCCAACACGGCGAGCCAGAATCACGCGTATGCCGCGGAACAGCTCGCCTACAACAACGGCGCGATGGACTCGTTCCCGCTCTTCACGGCGGCGGGTTCGACGATTGCCGGCAGCACCGGCGCGTTTGCGACGAAGGGCCAGGTGCTCGGCTACTTCGACGGCAATACCGTCACCGCCTTGTGGAACTACGCGCAGAACTTCGCGATGAACCAGAACGCGTACACCGATACCTACGGTCCGTCGACGCCGGGCGCGCTCGCCGTCGTGTCGGGGCAGAACAACGGCGTGATCGTGTCGGGCGGCACTTCCGCCAACGCGATTCCCGATTCGACGGGCGGCTTCACGATGATCGGCGATCTCGACCCGACCGGCGACGTCTGCACGATCGCGGCGCACAGCACCGTGACAGGCACGATGTCGTCGCAGAACAGGAACATCGGCGACCTGCTCAACGCGAAGGGCCTCACGTGGGGCGGCTTCATGGGCGGCTTCAACCTGCAGACGGTCAATCCGAACGGCACCACCGGCTGCGCGCGCTCCACGTTCTCGCAAGTGCTGAACGCGACCAAGACCGACTACGTGCAGCATCATGCGTGGTTCCAGTATTACGCGAGCACGGCCAACCTCGCGCATACGCGTCCGTCGTCGACGGCGCTGATCGGCTCGACCGATCCGCTCGACAACACCGCCACGCCGGTTCACCACCAGTACGACACGGACGACTTCTTCGCCGCGGTGAAGGCGGGCAACTATCCGTCGGTGAGCTTCCTGAAAGCGCCCGCCGTGGAAGACGGCCATCCGGGCAATTCCGATCCGATCGACGAGCAGGCCTTCGTCACGAAGGTGGTCAACTTCCTGGAACAGCAGCCTGACTGGAAGAACACCGCCGTGATCGTCGCCTACGACGATTCGGACGGCTGGTACGACCATCGCTTCAAGGCGCCGACGAGTTCGTCGTTCGACTCGACCACCGCGCAATCGGCCGGCGGCAAGACGGTGGCCGGCAGCGACAACCTCTCCGGCGCGGGTCAGTGCACGGCGGCGGGCGCGGTGCAGCCGCAGGGCGTGAACGGCGGCGCGGTGAACGGCCGTTGCGGTCCGGGTACGCGCACGCCGTTTGTCGTGGTGTCGCCGTGGGCCAAGGTCAATTTCGTCGACGACACGCCGATCACGCAGGCCTCTGTGGTGCGCTTCATCGAGGACAACTGGCTGGGCGGCCAACGCCTCGGCGGCGGTTCGTTCGACGCGAGCGCGGGCAGCATCATGAACCTGTTCGACTTCGCGGGCGCGGGCAAGACGCCGCCGCTGTATCTCGATCCGAACCTCGGCACGAAGCTCTCGGCGCCGCCCGCTATTTGAGCGCGCTCATGCCTGATGCCGTGCGTGGCGCGATCCACACAGCCGTATTCGTGCATCGCGCCCGCAAGCAAGGCTTCAAACCCAGCGTGAAAGACCGCGAGATGTAATCAGGCGTCGAGCCAGTGCAAAGGTGCTGGCTCGATTCGCGTTTTGATCGCACCGATCGAATGACTTGTCACCAACGCCATGAACCATTCTTCAGACACCACCTTGCCATCGCCTTTGCCCGCGGGCGGCGAGCCGGGTCCGGTGATCGCCCGCCGCTCGCGGCGCAAGCGGCTTGCATGGAGCGCGGCGGGCATCGCGCTCGCCTTCATCGTCTATTGCGCGTATGCGCTGGTCTACCCCGAGCGCATGCCGCCCGCGGTGGGCGCGATCGTCGAGGACCTCACCGGCGCGAATCCGCATCCGGTTCATTTGCTGCGTCCGCAAAACGCACCGCTGAGCGCGGTCGCTCTGCTCGGCAAACAGATTTTCTTCGACACGAGCCTGTCGGCTTCCGGCACGCAATCGTGCGCGTCGTGCCACTCGCCGCAGCATTCGTATGGGCCGGATAACGCGTTCCCCGTGCAACTCGGCGGCGCGCATCTGAATCAGGCGGGCTACCGGCCGCCGCCTTCGCTGACGTATCTGTACCGGCAGGCGCCGTTCAGCATCGGCCCGGATCAGGGCGACACCGACGCGCCGGTGGACATGACGCAACTCGCGTCGCAGGCCGCGGGCATGCAGCGCGCGCAAAAGACCGCGCTCGCCGCGCCCGCCGCTCCGGCGATGGTGCCGCAAGGCGGCTTGTTCTGGGACGGCCGCGCCGATACGTTGCAGGACCAGGCGCTTGGGCCGCTGACGAATCCGGTGGAAATGGCCAATGCCACGCCGGAGGATGTCGCGCGCAAGCTGCTGCAAACCCGGTACGTGGATCAGTTCAGGCAACTGTTCGGCCCCGCTATCGTCGGCAACCCGAGCCTGTTGATTTCCGAGGCGATGTTCGCCGTGGGTCGGTATCAGATCGAGGACCCGTCGTTTCATGCGTTCAGCAGCAAGTACGACGACTGGCTCGAAGGCAAGGCGCGTCTCACGCATGCCGAACTGCATGGCTTGCAGCTATTCAACGATAAAGACAAGGCCAACTGCGCGGGCTGCCACTTGAGCCAGCCGAGCAAGGACGGCTTGCCGCCGCGCTTCACCGACACGCAGTATGAAGCGCTGGGCGTGCCGCGCAATCCGGCGATTCCGGCCAACAAGAACCCGACCTTCTTCGACATGGGCGTATGCGGGCCGTTTCGCCACGATCTCGCACAACAGACGCAGTACTGCGGGATGTTCCTGACGCCGACCTTGCGCAATGCGGCGCAACGCAAGGTGTTTTTTCATAACGGCGTGTATCACGATCTGAAGCAGGTGATGGACTTCTATAACCTGCGCAATACCGCGCCGGAAAAGATCTATCCGCGCGACGCGGCCGGCAAGGTGCGGAAGTACGACGATCTGCCGGCGCAGTACCACGCCAACGTCGATGTCGGCGACGCGCCGTTCGATCGCAAGTTCGGCGATCAGCCCGCGATGAACGATCAGGACATACAGGACATCATCGCGTTCATGAAAACGTTGAACGACGGGTATCAGGACGGCAAGTCCTGAAGCGTGACGGCGCACGCATGCCTCGCGCTGCCGCTGCGCTGCGCGGCGTCGTGAGAGCCGGTGAGGTATCCTTGCCGGCTCCACGAACTTTTATCCCTACCCGCCAGATGGCCGATTTTCCCTTCGACGCCGTACTCTTCGACTGCGACGGCGTGCTCGTCGATTCAGAACCCATCACCAACCGCGTGCTCACCGACATGCTCGGCGAGTTGGGCTGGCATTTGAGCGTCGAAGAGACGATGCGCATTTTTGTCGGCAAGGCCGTGAAGGACGAAGCCGCGTTGATCGAGGCGCGCACCGGCTACGCGATCACGGCGGACTGGCTCATGCAGTTTCGCGCGCGCCGCAATGCGGCGCTCGATCGGGAACTGGTGGCGATTCCGGGCGCGGCGGCCGCGGTGCGCGCGCTTCATTCGGCGCTGAACGGACGCATTGCGGTGGCGTCGGGCGCGGACCGCATCAAGGTGGAATTGCAACTCGCCAAGGCGGGCATTCTCGAGTGCTTCGAAGGGCGGATTTTCAGCGGTCACGAAACGCCTCGCAGCAAGCCGTATCCCGACGTCTATCTGGCGGCCGCCGCCGCATTGGGCGTGGACCCGCGCCGTTGCGCGGTGGTGGAGGATACGGTGACGGGCGCAACGGCGGGCGTGGCCGCCGGCGCCACCGTGTTCGGCTATTGCCCGAGCGAGTTGGGCCACAGCAGCGCCACCGCCTTGCATGGCGCGGGCGCGGCGCAGATCTTTCGGGACATGGCCGGGTTGCCTCGCCTGCTCGCGGAATGGAGCGCGCGTTAAAGGCGCGTTGCGTTTAACGCTAACGCCGCGTTCGGCTATTCGAACGCGGGGTCGATCGGTACGCGATAGCCCACGGCGAGACGGTTGGTCTCGTTCGCCATGCCGACCACCGCCAGCAGTTCGCCGAACATCTCGTCGGTCATGCCGGCGCGCCGCGCCGCGGCCGTGTGGCTCGCGACGCAATAGCCGCAGTTGTTGGTCACGCTCACCGCGACGTAAAGCAGTTCCTTGATCAGCGGATCGAGCGCGCCCGGCGCCATGACATCTTTCAGGCTGTCCCACGTGCGCGCGAGTGTCGGCGGATGGTTGGCGATGAATTTCCAGAAGTTGTTGACGTCGTCCACCTGGCGGGTCTGCTTGATGTCGTCGTAGACCGCTTTGACTTGCGGGGATGCGGTGGAATAGTCGATGGGTTGAAGCTGGCTCATGGGTGCTCCTTTTGGTGCTGGGTTGGTGCTGGGTTGGTGATGGGCGGCGCGGCTCGCGCCTTTGTCAATTGTGCCCACAATCTTGCGAGCGGTGCGCGCGGACGGTCGGCGCCGCGATCCAGCGCCGCACTATCGCGGTTTATCGAGCGGCCGCAGCACTTGCCCACTCAAGCTGTCTTCCACATGCCAGCCCGCCGCTCGCAACGCATCACGCAGACGGTCGGCTTCGCTCCAACGCCTGGCCTCGCGGGCCTTTACGCGCTCTTGCGCCAGTAGCGCGACTTCCGCGGGAATCGTGGCGGTGTCGTCTCGCCAGTCAGCGAGACCGAGACCGAGTACCGCATCCAGGCGATCGACGGTCGCTCTTCGCGTCGCGGCAGGCAATTCGCTCCTCACCACGTCCCACAACACCGCCAGTGCGCGCGGCAGGTTCAGATCCAGATCGACCTCGGCCTTGAAGCGGGCCATGCAATTCGCGTCCGGCGTGCCGCCCTCCGGCCACTGTGCGTAAGTGCGGCGCAAGCGTTCCAACGCGGCTTGCGCCGCATTCAGCGCGGCATCGTTAAAACGTAAACTGCTCCGATAATGGGCGCTCAGGCACAAATAACGGTAGGCAAGCGGATCGATGCCGCGCTCGCTCAACGTCCTCAGGCGCACAAAGTCACCTCCCGACTTCGACATCTTGCCGGTGTCCAGCGTGAGGAAATGGCCGTGCATCCAGAAATTTGCGAGTCGCGTGCCGTGGCGCGCCTGAGTCTGCGCGATTTCATTGCTGTGATGCACGGCAATGTGATCTTCACCGCCGCAATGAATATCGAACCACGGTCCGAGATATTTCGCCGACATCGCCGAGCACTCGATATGCCAGCCTGGAAAACCGCGTCCCCACGGACTGTCCCATTCCATTTGACGCGTGGCGCCGGGCGGGCTGAATTTCCACAGCGCGAAGTCCGTCGCATGCCGCTTTTCCCCAAGCGCAATCCGCTTGCCGGCATGCAGGCCCGCTGCGTCGAGACGCGCCAAATAGCCGTAATCGTCCTGCCTGCTCGTGTCGAAGTAGACACCGTCCGTCGTCGTGTACGTGTAGCCATTGCGCTCGAGCCCGTCGATAAAGTCGATCTGCTCGGCAATGTGATCGGTCGCGCGGCACCAGACGGCGGGCTCCAGCAAATTGAGCGCGCGCCAGTCGTCCATGAACGCCGACGTGTACCGTTCGGCAATCGCCCATGCGGATTCGCCGGTGCGCCGGCTGCCCTTTTCCATCTTGTCTTCGCCTTCGTCCGCATCGGAGACGAGATGGCCGACGTCGGTAATGTTGACGACGTGCCGCACGATGTAGCCGTTCAGCGTCAGCACGCGCCGCAGTACGTCTTCGAACACATACGTTCGAAGATTGCCGATATGCGCGTGGTCGTACACGGTGGGGCCGCAGCAGTAGAGGCCAACGTGATTCGCGCGAATCGGCTTGAAAGCGCGCAAGGCGCGCGACCACGTGTCGTACAGGGTGAGCGGCATTTTGATTCTTTCGCGCTGAGTGCTTCATGAATGAAAAAAGCCACCGGTCGTGTAACGGGTGGCCTCAGGGATACGGACGTGTTCAGCTCGACTCGCTAGACGCAAGCTCCCCTCGGCAGGCTGTGACAGCATGCGCGCAAAGAATGCGGACGGGAAAGAATAGAAGCGATCATGGAAACGATGCTAACTGGTGTTTGCGGGCGGGTCAATCTCAAAGCCGTCGAGCCCCACGGCGTGCCATATGCCCGTCGACACAAAAACCCCTTCAAGACGCGCCGATCACATGAGCGCGGTCAGCGCTGTGAACGAGCACGCTTCCAAACCAGAGGTCTTCATGTGCGGGAAGAAAACCGGATGCACGACGACCTGCACGAGAATCTGAACCACCGCGTCATGCAAGAGCGTGATTCAAGAGGCTTGTCTCGAAGCGCGCAGAACTGTTTTTGACGCAGCATCCGCGCCGCACATGCCGCACCCGCAATGCACCCCACCCCATCAGCCCGGCGTGCGGACCGCCACAGCAGCAGGAACCGCCGCCTGCAAATGATCGCCGCCGTCCGGCGCCGACTCCGCAGGACGTACCGACCGCTCCGATTGCGCCAGCAGCGTGCCGACCGAAGGATCGATCGCATCGGTAAACGGCTTCGGATCGAGGCCGATGGCGAGCACGAGCAGCGCCATTGCGCCGAGCAACGCGAACTCGCGCTTGCCGAGATCCCGAAGCTTCGCGACGCGCGCATTGGCAATCGCGCCGAAGATCACGCGCTTGTACATCCACAGCGTGTAGGCCGCGCTCAGGATCAGCGTGGAAGCCGCGATCGAGCCGATCCAGAAGTTGAAGCGGATCGCGCCCATCAGCACCATGAACTCGCCGACGAAACCCGAGGTGCCCGGCAGCCCGATATTGGCCATCGAGAACAGCATCACGAATGCGGCGAAGCGCGGCATCGTATTGGCGACGCCGCCGTATTCGGCGATCGACGCGGTTTTCGTGCGGTCGTACAGCATGCCCGTACACAACAGCATCGCGCCGGACACCACGCCGTATGACAGCATCTGCACGATCGCGCCGGCCTGGCCGATGCGGTTGAAGACGAACAGACCGAGCGTGACGAGCCCCATGTGTGCGACCGTCGAATAGGCGAGCAAACGGCGCATGTCGGTTTGCACGAGCGCCAGCAGGCTCGCATAGATCACCGCGACGAGCGACAGCGTGATCATCATCGGCGCGAAGAAGTGGCTTGCCTGCGGCGCGATCGGCAACGCGAAACGCAGCAGGCCATAACCGCCCAGCTTCAGCATGCCGATCATCACGGCGGCGCCGGTCGGACCGTCGAGGTGAACGTCCGGCAGCCAGCTATGCAGCGGCCACATCGGCACCTTCACACCGAAGGCAGCGAGAAAGCCCAGGAAGATCAGAACCTGCGGCATGGTGCCGAGGCGCGTTTCACGCCATAGCGCGAGGTCGAAGCTGTGCGTCTGACTATACAGATACAGCATCGACATCAGCATCATCAGCGAGCCGAGGAACGAGACGAAGAAGAACTTCACCGCGGCGTACGAGCGGTTCGAATGCCCCCACGTGCCGATCAGCAGATAGAGCGGAATCAGCGTCGCTTCGAACGAGATGAAGAACAACATGCCGTCGAGCGACGTGAACACGCCTTGCATGAAACCGGACAGCATCAGGAACGCGCCGAAGTACTGCGCGGTGCGCTCGGTGATCGACTCCCACGAAGCCACGACGATGATGATCGTCGTAAGCGCGGTCAGCGCGACCAGCCACAACGAAATCCCGTCCACCCCCACATGCCACGCGATATCGAAGGTGGGCGACCAGCGGACGTTCTCGACGAACTGCATCGACGTGACGTCGTTGCGGAAATTCGCGACCAGCGGAATCACCGGCAGGAAGCCCGCCACCGCACCGGCGAGAGCGAGCATGCGGGTGCGGCCGCGGGCCTTGTCCGATCCGGCGCGCAGCACGACCAGGCCGGCAACAATGGGGATCCAGATGAGAAGACTGAGAAGCGGAGGCAATGGCATGTGTTCTTGGATACTTGGTGTGCGAAAACGAGTGCAAAACACCCCTCCAATACTTTCAAATGAGAAAGCATTGAAACGGATTTGAAGGCTTTGGTTCGCTGAGGAAGTCGGGCGGTACTAAACGACGTTTCTTTGAGGCAAATCAGCAAGGAGTAGGAGATTACCCTTATATAAAAGATTTTGCAGCGCATCAATGAAAAAAAGTACTGGGCGAAACGCGCCATTGCCAGGAACGCTCTTGAACGAAAAGACGGAATGTGCAGACGCACATTCCGTCACTCGTCAAACGAGGAAGACGAAGGGCTGCATGCCCCCAAGCGAGGCATGAGGAGAAGAGGAAGCCGCGGCTGGACTACGCGATGTTATGTTTTTGAAAGCATTCGGCGACGAGAGCAGGTTCTTCTCATCGCCCTATTACGTTCGCGCCTAATTCGTTGAGCGCCGGCGCGAGCCGCGCCCCGACACCACGTTGCCGGTACTGTCGAGGATCGCGACGTCGGTCTGTTGCTCCGTCTCGCTGATCGCGGTTGCCGAGGGAAGCATCGGGTACGCCGCGTCCGCACCCGTTTGCTGCGCGTCGTCGCCGGCGGCGCTGATCCACGCCTCGAATTCGCGCGCGTAGTTCGCGAAGCCCTGCCGCGCCGTGGCGATCAATTCAAGCTGATTCTGCGCGACGATTTCGCCGAGATGCGTCATGTAGGCTTTCGCCTTGGTCGCGGCGGCTTCGGTCAGTTGCGTCTGCAAAAGGAACAGGTCGAATGGCGAGGCAGGCGACAGCGCTTCGGACACAATCGCCTGACGTTCCGCGAGACTCGTTTTGATCGCCTGCACATTCAACTGCGTCACTTTTTCGAAACCCTCGAACGCACGTTGCGCGAAGTCGCCAAAAGCGGCGATGCCGGCGCTCTGTGTGTCGATAAGTTGCTGCGAGATCTGGCTGGTCATGGTGCACTCCGGAAAGGACGTTTTCGCCGCGCTGAGGCTGGCGAGCAGTCGTCGACCGCCGCTGGGTCGCAGCAAGCGCTGTTCCATCGGGGTACGGCGGCGAACGATAATGAAGCGCGTCCCGGAGCGCGCGCGGCGAGCCCTGCGCCACGCAGGCAAGCCGCTTATACTGCGCCGGTTCACAAACAACACGCAGGCGCGGCGCGCACATTCATCGGCCGCCGCCACGCCGCCCTCTTCTGCCTGACTGACCGGATACCGCATGCCTGGTGAGGACACTGCCGTTCCCGCGCTCGAGTGCCGCGGACTGAGCAAAAGCTATGGCGCCGGCCGCATCGTGCTGGCGCAACTCGATTTCACGCTGGAGCAGGGAGAATTCGTCGCGATCATGGGCGACTCGGGCGTCGGCAAGTCGACGCTGCTCAATCTGATCGCCGGTCTCGACAGCGCGGATAGCGGCGAGGTGGTCATCGACGGAAGCGCCGTTGCGCGTCTCGACGACAATGCGGCCACGCGTCTGCGCCGGCAAAAACTCGGCTTCGTGTTTCAGGCATTCCACGTGCTGCCGCATCTCACGCTCGCGCAAAACGTTGCGCTGCCACTGTTGCTGAACGATCTGTCCACGGCCAGTGCGCTCGACATGCTCGCGGCGGTCGGCTTGAGCGGCCGCGGCGACGATTTTCCGCGCCAACTCTCCGGCGGTGAGTTGCAGCGCGTCGCAATCGCGCGCGCGCTCGTGCATCATCCCAAACTGATTCTCGCCGACGAGCCCACCGGCAATCTCGATCCCGATACCGCGCACGACGTGCTCGCCCTGTTTCGCGCGCAAAGCAAGGCGACGGGCGCGGCCACGATCATGGTCACGCACTCGCAAGCCGCCGCGGCAATCGCCGACCGCATACTGATTCTGAGCGATCGCGGTTTGCACGCATCGTCCGGGCACACCGCGCGATCCGACCATGACGCGCACTGAGCCACGTTCACTGCCGCGCAGGCACGGACACCGCCTGCTCGCGCGCTGGCTGCTCGGCGCCGAATGGCGCAGTCATCGCGGACGCGCGCTGGTCGCGATCGCCACCATCGCGCTCGGCGTGGCGCTCGGTTACGCGGTGCAATTGATCAATAGCGCGGCCTTCAACGAATTCTCCGCGGCGGCCCGCAGTCTCTCGGGCGTCGCGGATCTTCAGGTGCGCGGCGCGCACGCTTCATTCGACCAGTCCGTTTATCCGCGCCTCGCAACCGAGCCCGGCGTCGCGCTGGCGAGTCCCGTGCTCGCGCTCGACGTCACCGTGCCGAATCAAAGCGCCGCGCTGCCGGTGCTCGGCATCGACGTCTTCAAGGCGAGCCGCATCGCGCCCGATCTGACCGGCGTGCCGTCGCCGGACCGGCCGTTCGATACGCTCGCGAGCGACACGGTGTTTCTCTCCACGGCGGCGCAGCAATGGTTGAAGGTGACAACCGGCGACCGCATCGCGCTGCGAAGCGGCACGTCCATCGTGCATTTGCGCGTGGCCGGCGGCCTGGTGAGAACGCGTCCGGGTCAGCGGCTCGCGGTGATGGACATCGCCGCCGCTCAATGGAAGTTCGGTAATGTCGGCAAGCTCTCGCGCGTCGACTTGCTGCTCAAACGCGGTGTGGACCGCGAGCGCTTCAGGCGTGAACTGCAGGCACGCCTGGGCAACCAGTGGGTGATCGCCGAAACACGCGATACCGAGAGCCGCACCGATCGTTTATCGCGCGCTTATCGAATCAACATGAACGTGCTCGCGCTAGTCGCGCTTTTCACCGGCGCGTTCCTCGTGTTTTCGACGCAGGCGCTGAGCGTCGTGCGGCGGCGCGCGCAGTTCGCGATGCTGCGCGTACTCGGACTGACACGCGGCCAGTTGCTGCGCCAGATCCTGATGGAAGGCGCGTTGCTCGGGCTGCTCGGCTCGCTCTCCGGGCTCGCGCTCGGCTATGCGATGGCGAGCGGCGCGCTGCGCTTTTTCGGCAGCGATCTTGGCGGCGGCTACTTTCCCGGCGTAGAGCCGCAAGTCGGCTTCGAACCGCTCGCCAGCGCGCTGTTTCTGACGCTGGGAATCGCGGTGTCGGTATTCGGCAGTCTCGCCCCGGCGTTGGAAGCGGCCCGCGCGAGGCCCGCGGCCGCGCTCAAGGCGGGCGCCGAGGAAGGCGCGTTGGCGCGGCTCGCCACGCCGTGGCCCGCTCTACTGTGCCTGCTCGCCGCCGCCGTTCTCACGCGTTTGCCGCCCCTGTTCGATGCGCCGATTGCCGGCTATCTCGCCGTCGCGCTGTTGTTGCTCGGCGGGATTGCGTTGATGCCGCGCGTGACCGCGCTCCTCTTCGGCGCGGCGAGCCGTGCGTTCGGCGCGCGGCGTCGCGTGGGCGCGCCAGGCACGCTCGCGCTGGCGCGTCTCGCGAATGCGCCGGGCCACGCGTCGATCGCGATGGGCGGCGTGTTGTCGAGCTTCGCGCTGATCGTCGCGATGGCGATCATGGTGGCCAGCTTCCGTGTTTCCGTCGAGGACTGGCTGGGTCATCTGCTGTCGGCCGATCTGTACGTGCGCGCAGCGCCGAACGGCGATACCGGCGGCTTGCGTCCCGCTGAACAGACGCTGCTCGCAGCCGTGCCCGGCATCCGCAAGGCGGCGTTCGCCCGCACGTCGCATCTCACGCTCGATCCCGCGCGCCCGGACATCGCCGTGCTCGCGCGTGAAATCGACGCCGCCGATCCCGGCGCGAACCTGCAAATGACCGGCGCGATACTGAGTCCGTCCGAGCTTCACGAAGACGAAACACCCATCTGGGTATCCGAAGCCATGATCGATCTGTATGGGTACCAGCTTGGCCGGCGCGTGCAATTGCCGCTTGGCGAGCGCGGCCACGTGTTCGTCGTGGCCGGCGTGTGGCGCGATTACGTGCGGCAGACGGGCGCGATCCAGATACGGCTCGCCGACTATCGCCGCCTGACCGCCGACACGAGCGCGACCGATGTGGCCGTGACCGTGCAGCCGGGAACGAGCGTCGAACGCGTGATGGCGGGATTGCGCGCGCTGCCCTTTGGCGCATCGCTGGATCTGTCGCTACCCGGCGAGATTCGCGCGCGCACGCTCGTCATCTTCGACCGGAGCTTCGCGGTCACTTATCTGCTGGAGGCGGTGGCGATCGTGATCGGCCTGTTCGGCGTGGCCGCGACGTTTTCCGCGCAGACGCTCGCGCGGGCTCGCGAGTTCGGCATGCTGCGGCACGTGGGCGTGACGCGCTCGCAGATTCTCGCGATTCTCGCGCTCGAAGGCGGCATGCTTACCGCTTGCGGCATTGCGATGGGCTTCGCGCTCGGCTTCGCGATCAGTCTGATTCTGGTGTTCGTCGTCAATCCGCAATCGTTTCATTGGAGCATGTCGCTGCACGTTCCGTGGACCGTGCTGGGCACGGTCGCGCTGGTGATGCTGGCTTCGTCGTGCTCGACGGCGGTGATCGCGGGACGCGGCGCGGTGTCGGTGGATGCGGTGCGCGCGGTGAAGGAGGATTGGTGATGCGGGCGCTACTTTGCGCGGGCGTTTTGCTGGCTTCGTCGGTGTTCGCCGCGACGCCGGAGTTTGCAGCGGTAACGCCGGGCCATTCGATCTCGCTGGCGCAAGACAGCGGCGCGCATGACGGCTTTCGCACCGAGTGGTGGTACGCAACCGGCTGGCTCGATACGCCTGACAAACAGCCGCTCGGTTTTCAGATCACGTTCTTTCGCTCGGCAACGGGTCATGATCCGGCCGATCCGAGCGCTTTCGCGCCGTCGCAATTGATCATCGCGCATGCCGCGTTGAGCGATCCGGCGTTGGGGCATCTTGCGCACGATCAGCGCATTGCCCGCCAGGGTTTCGGACTCGCTTATGCGAAGCCGAACAACACCGACGTCAAACTCGATGCATGGAAAATCGTTCGCGCCGCGGACGGCCACTATGACGTCACGGTCGACGCGGACGGCTTCTCGCTGCATCTCGCGCTGACGCCGACGCAAGCGCCCTTGCTCCAGGGCGAGCGCGGATACTCACGCAAAGGCCCGCGGCCTGAACAGGCGAGCTATTACTACAGCGAGCCGCACTTGCGCGTAACCGGCACTGTCGTTCGACCGGCCGCGGCGGGCGGCAGATCGAACGACGGCACGGCCGTCACGGGCGCCGCGTGGCTCGATCATGAATGGTCGAGCACGCTGCTCGACGCGAATGCGCTCGGCTGGGACTGGCTCGGCGCCAATCTGACGGATGGCTCGGCGTTGATGGCGTTCAGAATTCGCGGTCGCGATGGGCGCGCGATGTGGGCGCATGCGGCATTGCGAAATCGCGCCGGCGACGTGACCACGTTCGGCCGCGATCAGGTCGACTTCACGCCGGTACGCACCTGGCGCTCGCCGCGCACGAATACGCCCTATCCGGTTTCGATGACGGTCAAGACCGGCGCGCTGACATGGCGGCTCGATCCCTTGATGGACGACCAGGAACTCGATTCCAGGCAATCGACCGGTGCGGTGTATTGGGAAGGTGCGGTGCGGGTGAG
>Ga0255336_101281_pt1 | contig 19452 bp, 17 predicted proteins | sample MeOH1_35cm_T3_17_FD_189102 | JGI IMG/M metagenome (GOLD analysis project Ga0255336, IMG submission 189102) | Sandy soil microbial communities from University of British Columbia, Vancouver, Canada - MeOH1_35cm_T3_179 | ecosystem: Engineered > Artificial ecosystem > Sand microcosm > Unclassified ...
GGCGGCGGTACGGGGATCTGCGCGGAGCCGGTGATTTGCGCACCAGGAATCGACACGGGGGGCGCTACCACCGAGGGCTGGAGCGCGGCGGCAACCGTGGCGGCAATGGACGGAGCGGCAGGACGCGGGGTGCTGCTGCGCGGCGGTACGGGAACCGGTCCTGTGATGCGCGACTGGCCGCCGTGATTGGAACGGGCAGGCATGGGTCCGCTGAAGATACTGCTCAGTACGGCTGAGGCGTCCGGTTGCGCGCTGCCGTTGGTGGCTTCAAGCTCTACCGGAGCTTCGAGCAGATGACGAACGCGGGCGATCAGATCCTGAGGCTGGAATGGCTTGCGGATCAATTCGTTGGCGCGAACGGCAAAGGCACGCTCGGCGACTCCCTTGTTGACCACGCCGGACATCAGAATGACAGGCGTTTGCGCAAAGCGCGGGTGCTGCTTGATGTATTGGCAGACCTCGTAGCCATCGCGTCCGGGCATGATGACGTCGGTGATAACCACGTCGGGAGCGCTATGGTCCATCAGGTCCATGGCACTGGTGGCGTCGTGGCAGGTAATGACCTCCAGGTCTTCCCGGCGGAAGGCGATCTTAATCACCTCACGCATGGTGGCGCTGTCGTCGATGAAGTACACGACCGGCTTTGCGCTCATTTGTATCCTCCGTCGTTGGCTGCACGTTCTTCGTCGATTTCGCGCAGCGCTTCGAGCATCAACTCAGTCACAGAACGGAAAACAGTACGCGTTGTGGCCTGCGAACCGGGCACAAATTTGTAAACCCCGCGTTCGCGACCGTTGCAATTTTTGATGATACTTATAACCGCTTCGTCACCGATGGTTTCGCCGACTTCGGCGTGCCGCAGCTCCCCGCGGTTGAGAAAGACGGTGGCATCGATGCCTTCGGCATTGATGTACAGGCCGCCTGACTGGCGCGAGTGTGCAAGCATCTGGATAACGCCGGGAAGGTCGAGATGGGAGAGGCTGCCCTCAAGAACCGTCTGCTCGGATTCGAGCATTTGCGTGGGATGAAAGCCTTCGGCGCGGCTCAAAAGAAAAGTGCGGACCTGGGCGGCAATGTTTTCCGGACCACGGCGGCGGTCAATGTAATCGTCGCACCCGGCACGGAATGCCTCCATGAGAGCCTGTTCGCCACCGTCGCCCATGGCAAGGATGGGGATGCTCGTCGTCGCGGCATCGTTGTGGAGAATTCGCGGGAGGTCGAACACACTCAACTCGCGGAGGTTGGTCGCGCAGAGGATCGCCGTGGGTGCGTTCCACTCAAGCATGGTTAATGCGTAGGATGCCTGCGTACTATGAGTTACCTCAAAGCCTTGCGCCTTCAGCGATTCACTCAATCGCCGAGCGAAAAATACGTTGCTGTCAATGACGAGAATCCGCTGATTATTGACAGCTCGATTCGTGCTCATCGCTTCGTCTCCCTGGCCACCGCAGTGGCGGGCTGAATGCAGTGTGCCACAACCTTATCGAGGTCGAGCAGGGGAACTGTCTTGCCGCCGGTGTGCAACAGGCCAGCGACGAAAGTAACATCGTCTGGAATTTCCCCCTCCGGCAACTCAGTTCTCTCCCCCTGGACCAGTTCGCAATCGCCGGTCACGGGGATGGCGACGGTCTCCGTGCGGCCCGCATAGTTGCACTGGGCAACGACGTAGAAGCTGCGTTCGCCCTCATATCCGAATACGCTCTGCGGATTGCAGACCGGAATGACGGTTCCACGCCGGACCAGGACACCTTCCAATGAGGACATGGTATGAGGAAAGGAGTAAACACTGCTCGGCATGATCAATTCCTTGACCTGACCAGAGTCCAATGCAAAGCGCTCATCCCCGAGGGGAAAGGTCACGAACCGCGTTGTGTCATTCATGCGCCACTTCCAATTTCCCGCATCGATGCCGCTACCTTGCGCCAATAGTCTGTTCTAACGAGCGGTATGACTTCGTTCTCAAGCAAAAGCAGACCGCGGTACCACTGTCGTTCGGCTCCGCGAAATAGTCCGGGGAGCTGTACCACTTTGGGCAGAGTCGCCATGCGCTCGACTTCGGTAACGCCCAGCGAGCACTCGCCCGGCTTAAGAAGGACGAAGCGTTCGAGAATTCCGGCTCCGAGCCCCACGAGCAGAGCAAAATCGATCAACTCCGGCTCCCTTGACTTGCGAAGTGCGAGACGCTCGTCGCGATCGCGGATCTCCTCTACCTCGACAGCTTCGACGGCGAATCGTCTGCCCCCGGCAGTGAACAAAATCACCGGTCCAACAGTGGCGGCAACCGGCTTGACTGAGCGCGAGACAAACAGTGGACGACGTTCGCTCTCTCTCACTTTGCCCGCCGCGAAAAGCCTAAACCGTCACCGGCGTTCATAATCCGGGCGCTCCCGCCGTGCGATAAATGGACATGCGCCGGGCGATGGCCGAAGCAATCTGTTCGAGCGGCAAGACCTGGGCGACGGCTCCGGTCTTGATGGCCTCGGCAGGCATGCCGAAGATGACCGATGTCGTCTCGTCCTGCGCCAGAACCGATCCGCCGTTTTCCTGGATCGCCATGACGCCGCGCGCACCATCGTTGCCCATTCCGGTAAGGATCGCGACTACGGCAGAGGTTCCGGCGAGGGAAGCGACCGATTCGAGAGTCACGTCGATGCTGGGACGGTAGCCAGCGATGCGGGGGCCGTCGTCGAGGACGATGCGTCCCGGGGGCGCGACCCGCAAATGACAGTCGCCGGGGCAGACGTACACTTGCCCGGCGCAAAGAGTGTCGCCGGACTGAGCCTGCTTTACCGGGATACGGGAGACGGAGGCGAGCTGCTCGGCAAATTGCGCGGTGAAAGCTCCGGGCATGTGCTGGATAACCAGCAGGGCTCCGGGAAAGTCGGCGGCGAACTCGGGCAAGAGCTTCATCAGCGTTGCCGGACCTCCGGTGGAGGCTCCGAGAACGGCAATTGGAATTCCAGCGCCAGCGCCGTTGCTCTGAGGGACCGGCGTGGGGGGCGGTATAACCTTGCTGGGAGGCGGCTCCGGTGGCGCGATCCTGGACGGCGTAGAGCGCAACAGATTGCGGACCACACGGACTTTTGAGGCGATGCGTAGCTTGCGCACCAGTTCGCCTCGCACCTCCGACATGTCGAGGTCGATCGCCGCACTGGGCTTGGCAAGGAAATCGATGGCTCCCAGTTCAAGGGCGCGCAGTGTTGCGTGAGCGCCTTCCCTGGATTCCGAACTGACGATCACGATTGGCCGCGGATCGGTGGACATGATGACCTCGGTTGCTTGAAGACCATCCATGTGCGGCATATTGATGTCCATGGTGATGACGTCGGGCTTGAGCTTGGCGGATTTCTCCACCGTCTCACGGCCGTCACGCGCCTCGCCTACTACTTCGAATGCGCCGTCGGAGTCGAGGATGCCGAGAAGGACTTTCCGCATGAAGGCAGAATCGTCAGCAACCAAAACCCGAATCTTTTCCCCATTCATCATTGTCTTTCTCTCACTGGACGTTCTCTCACTGGATCATCGGCGGCGGCGCTACCTGCCCCGAGGTCCCGATCAACTCCACAACCTGCGCGATGAAAGTCTCTTCCTGTACCGGCTTGACCATGAAGGCCGCAGCGCCTTCCTTCAGCGCACGATCACGATGCTTGGCTCCGGCACGTGAGGTTACGACCATGACGGGAACCTTGCTGGTGCTGGGAGTTTGACGCAGGTGCAACATTAATTCGTAGCCGTTCGTACGCGGCATTTCAAGATCGGTGATGACCAGGTCGCAATCATTGGAAGTCGCGATTTCCAGAGCCTCAAGACCGTCGGAGGCGAGTTTGACGCGGTAGCCTGCCTTCTCCAACATGCGTCCTACGAACTTGCGTACGCTGATGGAATCGTCGGCGAGGACCACTAGCTTTTCCTTTTCGACCACATCGACGGCGGCGGCGGGAATTTCACCACGCGCGACGGCGGTGGCTCCGGGCAGGAAGAGACGAGCGGCGTTCAACGCAGTGGTCAGCGGCCGGCGCTCGATGGATTCACCCATGATGAGGCGATTGATATCGACGAGCAGAATCAGGCTGCCGTCGGGAGCGATGGTGGCTCCGGGGAAGAGTTTGACGTTGCGCAGATACTCGCCGAGATTCTTGATGACGATTTCATCTTTGCGCAGAACTTCTTCGACGACCACGCCGACCTGGCGTCCACCTACATTGACCAGAACGAGGCGGAGATAGCCGTTGATGGGGTGGAGAGCCGGTAGCTGCAGGGCTTCGTCGAAACGAACGACCTCGGTGAGCACGTCGCGCACCTTGGTGATGAGTTTGCCGCCAACCTCTTCGATTTCGCTGGGACGAATGCGGCGGATCTCTTCGACAAAGCCCAAGGGGAACGCAAAAGTCTGCTCACCACACTGAACGAAGAGCGCCTGAGAAATAATCAGCGTGAGCGGGACCTTGAGAGTGAAACGCGAACCGATTCCCTTCTCTGTCTCGACTTCGATTTCGCCATTGAGGTTATTCAGGTTGGAGCGCACTACGTCGAGACCTACACCTCGTCCGGCGAGTTCGGTGCGGCGAGGCGCGGTGGAGAAGCCGGGACGGAAGAGCATGTCCACCAGTTCGCGGCGGCCCAGTCGCTCGGCATCGTCTTCGGAGAACAATTCGCTCTCGACGGCGGTGGCTTTGACGCGTTCGAAATCGACACCGCGGCCGTCGTCTTCGACCTCGATGTAGATATGGTTTCCCTTATGGTAGGCGCGCACGGCGATGTTGCCCTGGTCCGGCTTGCCCGCCTCGTAACGCTCGTCAACGCGCTCGATGCCATGGGCAACGGCGTTGCGAACGAGATGGAGCAAGGGATCGGCGATTTGCTGAATGATGTTGTTGTCGAGCTCGGTTTCGGCTCCGGCAAGGTTGAGTTCGACCTGCTTGTTGCTGGCCTTGGCGGCGTCGCGCACGGTGCGGGCAATGCGCGTGAACAGGTTGCCGATGGGCACCATGCGGGCTTGCGTGATTTCGTCCTGAAGACGATGCGCGAGCTTGGTGAATTCGTCGATGTCGCCATCGACCCGACGGACAAAACCGTCGAGCTGGGTGAGGACTTCGGAGATGTCGGCAGAGATTTCGGTGAGCGAGCGCGAGAGAATGCCGAAATCGTCGTAGCGGTCCATCTCCAGCTCGCTGAACTCGGAGGGACCGGCGTCGAAAGCGCTGCCGTAAGACGGATGGGCGTAGATGGGGTTTCCGAAACCAGAGCCGCTCAGACCCGATCCCGGGACGAAGGCCGAACCAAATGCCTGGCCTCCGCCGTGGCTGCCCGCGTGACGGCTCTCCAGCGCCGAGCCGGGCCATTGAGTCGATGAGAGCAGGGGCGCGGAGTTGATGCGGCTGAACTCGTATTTGTCCTGGAACTCATTGACCTTGTCGCCCATGCGGCCTTTGGAGAAGTTCAGGACTTCGGCGAGCTTTTCGAGCTCGGCGAGGCGGCCTAACATGCGGGTACGATTGATGACCAGTTCGCCAACCGCGTTCATCATGCGGTCGAGGCGCTCGAGTCCGATGCGAACCGATTTCGATTGTGCCATGCCGACAGGGGCGCGTTGCGCGGTGACGGGCTCAGGCGCTTCAACCTTGGAGGAATCTTCTTTCGGCTCCTCGGCTTCGAGGTCGAGGGGCATGGCTTCCGCAGCAGCACTGGGAGGCTCCGAGTGCGAGACCGCCTGTAATGCTTCGGCAGGAGCGGGCCTGGGGGCCGGGTGCTCGGGAGAGGGAGTTTCGGCGGGTGCAACGTGCTCAAGGCGCGCGATCAGCGTTCGAGCGGCCAGTTGGAAACTGGCTTCATCTTCCCATTGCCGGTAGATCAGTTTCTTCAATACGTCGATGGTTTCAAGACAGAGATCGATGATGGTGGCGCTTGGCTTCAGTTCTCCGTCGCGGAGCTTGCCTACCAGGTCTTCGGCGCGGTGTGCAATGGTCGCAATGCGTTGCGAGCCGACCTGTGCGGCGGAGCCTTTAATGGTGTGCATGGCACGGAAGAGGCGATGGATATCCTCTTCGTTGGGGTTCGCCTCCAGGGCCAGCAGACAATCGGTGATGGTCTGCAGGTGCTCCTCCACCTCGGGGATGAAGAACTCCAGAACATCCTCGGGAATCGGGGTGTCGGGATCGAGCTCCGGCACGCCGGCAATGGACACCTTCGCGACCACGGGGGCAGATGGCGGTGCGGGTGGCGCTGGGCGCTGCGGCGGTGCGGCGAGTGCGGGCGGAGCGACACGCGGCGCAGCAGGCGGCTGTGCGGCAGCGGGCGGCGCGGGAGGGGCTGATGCGGGCGCAGGCGGCACGACCGGTCGAGTGGGCGGCGCGGCAGCAGTACGCGGCACGGCGGCCTGCGGTGCGACCGGCTGCGCGGCAGGTGTTGGCTGTGGCTCCGCTACAGGCTCTGGCTCGGGCGCGTGGGGCTGTTCGGTGGGAGCGTCAGCTCCAACCGGGGGTGGTCCCTGGAACGCGAAGGGATAACGCTGCTTGAAGGCGGCAATGTCCTCGTCCGACTCCACGGAGTTGGCAGAGATCATGATGAGGTCACTTTCCAGCACGGCGATGGCTTCGTAGATGAACTCGACCAGGGGGGCTGTGGCCTCAGGGCTGATGGTCGCGTTCATCGCGTACTGGAAGATGTGGGCCAGCTTGCTGGCAACCTCATGGAAAAGCGCGTAGCCGTAAGTTCCGCCGGTACCGGCAACGCCGTGAGCAGAGATGTAGAGACGCTCGATGTCCTCGTAAAGCGGATAGGGGTCCTGCAGAATGCCAGAGTATTCGCGGAGGAACTGGAGATGCTCGCTGGCTTCCTGAAGAAAGAGCTCGATCATTTCCGGGTTGGGGCCGTTCATAGTCTCTCGCCTCCAACCGCTGCATTATTGGCGAGCGGCTTTTGCAGGAGCCGCGTCCCATTCATAATTTTCTGATTGAACTTTACTGGAACATTGGCAACCGATTCCGCATGGCCAAGGAAAAGATAACCGCCGGGCTCGAGGTACTCGAAGAAGCGCTGAATCAGCCGGGAACGCAACTCGTCGCTGAAGTAAATCAGCACGTTCATGCAGAAAATGCACTCGAAGCGTCCGAGATAAACCTGTTGCGCGAGGTTCATGGGCGCGAACTTGATCATCTGCCGAAGCTGCGGTTTTACTTTGAAGTTTTCACCGTGCTGGGTGAAGTAGGCGGCAATCTGCGCCGGGGAAAGATTTTCCAGCACGCGCCGGGAATAGACGCCGCGATCGGCGCGCTCGAGGGCTTCGCGGCTGATATCGGTGGCAATGATATTGGCATCGAGTCCGGTGCCGCACTCGGCAGCCGCCTCGCAGATGCTGAGTGCAACGGAGTACGGTTCTTCGCCGCTGGCGCAACCGGCGCTCCAGATGCGCAACGAATGTTCCTTGTCCCAGAATTTGCGACTTTGCAGCTCAGGCAACACATACTCACCGAAGGCTGAAAACAGGCCAGGATAGCGCCAGAAGCGCGTCTCCTGGGTGAGCAAACGCTCGAGCATGGTGTCGTATTCCACGTTGGAGTTGCGCACCAGGCGTAACAGTTCGAGGCCATAGGTCAGGCGCTTGTTCTGCATGTGTTCGACGACACGCGAGGTCAGGAAGCGCTCACGCGACTCATCGAAGACGACGCCGGAGCGCTGCTCAATGAGCAGTTGGAGCTCGCGGACTTCGTGATCGGTCAGCGACGGATTGGTGCCAGCTTCTTTCATCGCGCCTGCCAGGCAATGGGTACTTCGGTTTCAGTTCTCTGCTTCCGGAATCATTTCCGGAATCTAGCTACGGGCTACGCCCGTCTGCAATTCCTTACGGCCTTGCTGCGCAGCCGCCGCCTGTACGCGGAACTGCGACAGCGCTTCGTTGAGCTGTTCACTCATCTTCACCATCTGCTCCGTACTGCGCGCCGTTTGGCGAGCGCCCTGGGAGGTCTGGCGAGTGATGTTCGAAATAATCTGCATGGCGTTAGCCACGCCTTCCGTGCCGCGCACCTGCTGCTTACTGGCGAGAGAAATTTCCTGCACCAGTTCCGCCGACTGCCGGACCACGACGGAAATTGCTTCCAGCGCTTTTCCGGCCTGATCGGCTAGCCGGGCTCCGACTTCTACTTCGCGGGTGCCCTCTTCCATCACCACGACGGCTTCGTTGGTCTCGGCCTGAATGGCCTTGATGAGCGCGGCGATGTCCTTGGTCGCGGTACGGGAGTGTTCAGCCAGTTTGCGAACTTCGTCGGCGACAACGGCAAAGCCGCGTCCCGCTTCACCGGCACGAGCGGCCTCAATGGCGGCGTTGAGCGCCAGCAGGTTGGTCTGCTCGGTAATGTCGTTGATCACGTTGATGATTTCGCTGATTTCGAGCGAGCGGTCGCCAAGGGATTTAATCTTCTTTGCCGTGGCCTGAACGCTGGAACGAATTCGCTGCATGCCTTCAAGTGTGTCGCGTACGGAGCGGTTTCCCTGCTCGGCGGCATCGAGGGCGCGACGGGCAGCTTCGGCACTGGCTTCGGCGTTGTTGCTCACCTGCTTCATGGAAACCGTCAATTCCTCGACGGCTGAGGAAGTGTTGGTGATCTCGTGATCCTGCTGGGTGGCACCGGTCGCCATGGTCTCGGAGGCGTTCAGAATCTGATTGGCACTGGTGGAGACGTCGTTGGCGGCATCACGCACGCGGCGCAGCACCTGGGTGAAGTTGTCGAGCATGTAATTTACGGAGTCAACCACGTTGCCCAGCGCGTCGTTGGTAACGCTGCCACGAAGCGTCAGGTCGCCACGCGCAATCTGGCTGACGATGGTCAGGAAATCGGTCACCGAACGCTGCAGATTCCTCTGCGCCTCTTCGTCCTGCATCGACTTTGCGGCCTTTTCGGCAGCCTGATTCATATGCAGTGCGATGTAGCCGAAATCGTCTTCGCCACCTTCCGCCAGGCGCGCCTTGAAGTTTCCGGTGCTCACCTGTTCGGCAAACTCCACCAATCCTTTGACCGGCACGGAGACTTTGTTGGACAGGCGAAAGAGCACGAACATCGAGCCGATTACCAGGAAGCCAAGTGCGGCGAGCAGCGGAATCAAAGCATCCGAAGGCAGCGCGCTCACCTGGAAAAGTGTTTTGCCGCCAGACTTGGCGCCTGCTGCGTAGGCGAGCCAAAACACCGAGGCTGTAGCAACAAAGTTGACGGCCACGAGCACAATGATTGCCGAATTCAGACGACCCTTCATAAAGACCTCCAGGACAACGCGAGCGCCTCAGAATCCTACGCGCCGCCTTCATACTCAAAACGCGGATTGCCGCGCGCCTTCCAAAAAAACTTTGCCGAAACTCAGAACGGCTCCGACTGAATGATTCCAAACTCAAATTGCGCTTACCGGAAACGATTCCAGTACGCGCTTCAAATCCAAGGCCAGGGCCAGGCGGTCGCCATGACGCAACATCCCGGCACAGTGAGGAACATCTCGCGGAGCCTCGTCCTTCAAAAGAGGCTCGCTGGTGCTGTAGGTGCCAATCACTTCATCGACCGCAACGCCTACCCGTACGTCCGCAGCAACGGAGTCGCCGCGTAGACAGGCCACTACCACTTGCTTGGGAGGCATGTCGCCGCGCCTCACTTCGGTAAACGCGATGTCAATCACCGGGACGATGGTTCCGCGGAGATTGAAGACACCCATCAAAAACGGCGGTGACAGCGGCAGATATGTCAGCCGCGGCCACTCTACAACTTCGTCCACTTCCAGAACACGCAGGCAAAAACGCTCGCGTCCGGCACGGAAGATGCAATACTGCTCCTCCGGCAGCGAGGGCCGCTCGGCGAAGGTTTCATCCTCCACGAACTCTGGATCGAGTATAAAAGGCTCCCGCGCCTCCGAATTGTTCGGCGGTTCGGCCATTCCTTATCCGATCACCCTTTGCACTTCGCCCACCAGTTGCTCACCGGTAAAAGGCTTGATTACATAACCATCAGCGCCCTGCTGCATACCCCAGAACTTATCGCTATCGCCGTTCTTTGACGTTACGAGGACGATGGGAATTTTGCCGAATTCCTGACTGCTTTTCAGTTCGCGACACGCCTGAAAACCATTCCGCCCAGGCATTACCACATCTAAAAGGATCAGGTTTGGCTGCTCGGAGGCCGCCATCTGCTCAATACGCAGAGGGTCGCTCAACGAAACGGCGGTATATCCCGCGCCCTGCAGCAGAGATTGCATCAGTCGGCTTTCCGCTTGCGAATCGTCAACAATCAATACCTTTTTCAGCACGACGCACCTCAAATTCCCTTGACTGTGGCACCAGTATCACGTTGCGAAGCTTTCTGCTCTGCCTCGTGAACCTGTACTGCAGAATTCAGCGCTGGCGAGCCTTCGCGAACCTCATGTTATCGGCGGTCGCACTCATCTACACGCACCGAGGGCGAAGAGGTCCACCGGGCAAGTTAGCAGTCAAACCGCTTGCGCGGAAGTAACTGATAGGACACATCGCCCGCTTTACCCGCCGTTCACTTACTCCAGCTTTGAGACAAGAGTATCATCCGGTCCGCGCTCCGCGAACCTTCTGCTCTGGAACTTTTCAGCATGCCGGTCGTTATCTTTATCCGACGACACGGCGGAACGGAATAAGACAAACACTGAATATGCACCGCCGATTATTCCTGATCAGGAGGTCTCGGGTGCCAATCCAAGACCTGATTGCGCATTGCGCGACATGATCTTCTTGATCAATTCGATGAGCAAGGCGATCTTGAATGGCTTCTCAATGAACAGGGCGCCGGTGCGCTTCTGAATTTCGACCGCGTAGGGGTCGCTCATATTTCCGGTAATAAACAGGAAGCATGGAGACAGTTCCGGACGGTTCTCCTGAACCCAGTCAAAGATTTCCGCGCCTCCTATTCCTCCCGGAATCTTCAGATCTGAAACGATACCGGCGAATTTCCTCTGTGCCAGCAGACCCAATGCTTCTGCTCCCGAAGAGGCGGCTACAATCTTCAAACCACTGCGCTCCAAAGCTGTCTTGAGGAAAGCGAGCAAGATTTCTTGATCTTCCACGACCAGTACCGGCAACGATTCGGTCATATGATTATCGCCATACCTTCGATTTGGTTGGTCGCCGGACGACAGGGATGCAATCCTGGTAACCGGAGTAACCTCGTCGAATGAGAAGGCTCGAAGCTCTCTAGTGAACATGGATGTACCTAGAGCTACGCATTTTCTGGGGGGAGGATTCTGAACAGAGTAGGCCGAGACCTAATCTGAGTCAAGCATCACCAATATTGTGTCACCAATATTGACGCGAGCTACCTTTAATATCCAAGAGGGAAAAATGCCTGACTCCCTGCTCTTTTTCCCCTATGTCTTGTGCAAATTCGAGGGGATCTGAAAAAACTTTAGTTCTAGCCCTTTTGCCCCTTTCGTAATGACTGAAAGGTTGCTATCAATGAGAGAAGAACTCTTCTGGCATACACGTTCCCGGCTTGGAGGCAACTTCTTCCTGCTGACGCGGGTGACGCTCGTCGGCTCTCCGCCTGTATATCAAGTGAAACCCCGCGGAAGCTTGGCGGTGGAGAGTTCGACTAGTTACTTGCGAACACTTTGCTGAAAAGTCATGTTCTGAACAGCACTGAATTACGAGGAAGCTGACTCAGCCCAGGTTTGAGAGTGGTTCCGGCCTGATGGCGGCGCGAAGTGGCGGGGCAATCGGACACACCGTGGTGGAGGCAATTGGGCAATGAAAATCCGCAATAAGCTGCTCCTGAATTTTGGACTTTTACTCTCCGTAATGCTCGTGGTCTTCGCCTTTAGCACTGTCGCCATGCTTCGTGAACGTGGCGCCAAGACCGCTCTCAGCAATGCGCTCGACCTGTCACAAGCTACGGAAAATGTTCGCCACCAGATGCTGGAGAACCGCTTATCGCTGAGTAACTACCTCCTTACAGGCGCAGGGACCGAACTGGACCGCCTGCATGAAGGCACACTCCGCACGAGCGAACTCCTGCGCGACGCACAGTCCAAAGCTACTGACGCCACCCAGCGCGCGGCGTTGAGCCGTATTGAATCCATCGAGCGCGACTGGAACACGAATTTTGCGGACAAATTCATCCAGGAACACAAGGAAGTCGACAGCGGAAGGATGAATGCGGGCGATCTGCTGGAGCACTACACCAAAGCAGATCCGATGGAGCAGCTCAAGAACTCCAACGAAGTCATCAACCAGGTGCAGATCGAAAATCGCAGCCAGCTTGATAAGACTCGCAAGTACGACCAGACTGCCTCGCTGGTCACTACCCTGGTTGGCGTCCTCGGCTCGCTGCTCGCCATGGGCATGGGTGTGATTATTGCATTCAGGACCGCCCGTTCGATCACCGACCCTCTTGAACACCTCATTGGCGTGGCACGCGAGGTCGGCGACAAGGGCGACCTGAAGCAGGAAATTGACGTACAGAGCACGGATGAACTGGGAACGCTGGCACAGACCCTGCGGAACATGGTCGTCTACTTCAAGGAGATGGCTACGGTTTCCGAAGCCATCGCTGGCGGCGATCTCTCAGTGGAAATCAGCCCGCGTTCGAGCCGCGATACTCTGGCCTCCGCTTTTTCGCAGATGACGAACGGTCTGCGCTCGCTGGTGCGCTCTGTGCGCGATGCCGCTGCGCAGGTGGCTGCCGGTTCGAACCAGGTTGCCGACGCGTCGGAGAATTCCGCAAAGATCAACGTGCAGTCCTCTTCCGCAATCGACGAAGTCACCAGCACCATGCACGAGATGAGTATCAACGTGCAGAACATGGTGAAGAACACCCAGATGCAGGCTTCGAGCGTCAGCGAGACCTCGGCTTCCATCGATGAGATGGTAGCCAGTATTCAGCGCGTGGCCGACACGGCCAAGGTCCTGCTCGATATTTCCAACCGGTCGCGCGACGAAGTGCAGAGCGGTATCGGCACCATGCAGAAGACGACGGAAGGCCTGAACCGGATCAACGGCTCGATCGGCTCCTCGGCCTCAATCATCACCACTCTCGGTGACCGCGTCGATAACATCGGCAAGATCATTGAAGTGATCGACGATATCTCCGAACAGACGAATCTGCTTGCGCTGAATGCGGCGATCGAAGCTGCCCGAGCGGGCGAACACGGCCTTGGATTTGCCGTCGTTGCCGACGAAGTGCGCAAGCTCGCAGAGAAGTCAGCTACCTCCACCAAGGAGATCAGCGAATTGATCAGCAGCATTCAGAACGAAGCCCGCAGGGCCGTGGACAACATGGAAAAGAGCACGGCAATCGTCAACGAGGGCCTGGATCTGGGTAACGATTTGAGCCTCGCTTTGCGCAAGATCTCGAATGTAGTGACCGAAGTCTATAAGTTTGCCCAGGAGATTGGCGCGGCGACCAACGAGCAATCGCACGGCTCTTCTCAAATTGCAAAGGCAACGACACGCCTCAACGAAATCACGCACGAAATCACATCCTCGGTGGAAGAGCAGGCCGGCGGTGCGCAAGCAGTGGTTCGCGCCATGGAACGCATGCGCGAGATGGTTCAGCAGTCCACTTCCAGTTCGACCGAGCTCGCTGCTTCCGCGGAGCAGATGTCGAAGATGGCGCGTTCGCTGTTGGAATCCATGGACCGCTTCGTCCTCGAAGAACACCATCAGGAAGACCCACGCCGGTTGAGCGGGACCAAGTATGCGATTGCGGGAACAAGTCGCTAGAAGGCTGGAGACTCCAATGGCAAAGATTCAACAGATCGTCGGATTCCGAGTTGGGAAAGAGAACTTCGGCGTGCCCATCGACATTGTGCATGAGATCGTGCCCATGATGGAGATCACCGTGGTTCCCGATTCGCCTACTTATATCGAAGGCGTCATCAACCTGCGCGGCAAGATTATCCCCGTGGTGGACTTGAGAAAACGTTTCGCAGAAGAGGTTCAGCCACACCGTCGCAACCGAATCATGGTGGCGGAACTCGATGGTCATCTGGTTGGGCTTGTGGTGGACTCTGCGAATGAAGTGCTCAAGATAAACCCGGAAGTCATTGAGCCACCCCCGAATATCTTTGAACAGGGCGAACTGAATTATGTAACCGGCGTTGGCAAGCTTAACGGCAAGCTGGTGATTCTGATTGACCTTGCGAAAATCATGCAGAGGGGCGAGTTGCGCCGTCTCTCGGACTTCGCCGAAACCGCGGACCCGATCCCACATTCACACTAGGGCAAACGATGTCGTCTCCAATACCGATAGCTTTCAGCGAAGCCGAACTCAAGCTGCTGCAGACCCTGATCTACCAGGAATGCGGCATGTTCTTCGACGACCGTCGCACACACTTTCTGCAGGACCGACTGCAGCGGCGTCTCCGCATCTGCAGCGTCAACACTTTCTACGATTACTACCGTCTGCTTACCAGCCGTGAAGGCCGAGTTGAACTGTCGGCATTGTTGGAAAATCTGACCGTTAACGAGACCAGTTTCTTCCGCAATCGCCCGCAACTGGAACTCTTCCAGAAAACAGTGCTGGAGGAGATGCTGCGCCGCAAGCAGGAGCGCCGCGATTGGAATTTGCGCATATGGAGCGCGGGATGCTCGACCGGGCAGGAGCCTTTCACGCTGGCGATGATGGTCGCGGACGCGCTGGCTTACTATTATTTGCGCAATCCCCTGCCCTTTGACATGCCGTCGCCCAAGCCGTTGATTCCTCCGCCGTGGAAGGTAGAGATATTGGCCTCGGACATCAACTATTCTGTGCTGCGGGCGGGACAGGAAGGGATCTACCTGGAGCACCACATGGATGCCGTGGACTACACGTATCGCCTGCGCTATTTCGATAAGGTGGGGCCCGACCGGTATGCCATCAAGCCGACGGTCAAGCAATTAGTTCACTTCGACTTTCATAACTTGAAAACGGAGTTTCTGCCTCAGCGGAATGATTTTATCTTCTGCCGCAATGTCATGATCTACTTCGATGAAGCGGAACAGAAGCGTCTGATTCAGAAGTTCTGGCGATGCCTAAATCCCGATGGCTATCTTTTCGTTGGTCACGCTGAAAGCTTGTTTGGATTGAGCGATCAGTTTCAGATGATTCACCAGAATAACGGCACGGCATACAGCAAGATCGAGGCATAACGGTGGGCATTTTTTCCGACGATCGCGCGAACGAACTTCGTAATCTATTCTTCGATAGTTCGCAGGAGATTCTCCAGGCCCTCATCGAAGAGGCGCTATTGCTGGAGAAGTCCCCGCGCGATGCCGAAATCGTTCGCAACCTGCGACGCAGCGTGCATACGCTGAAGGGAGACTCTGCCGCTTGTGGCTACAAGGAGCTCAGCGAACTTGCTCATGCCGTGGAAGACGTACTGACGGCTGAGATCGCAGCACGCGATGGAGAAGCCCTTGCACAGCTTGTACTGGTGTCCGCCGATTCGTTCGACAATCTGCTTTCTGCATACCGCAACGACCTGCAACCGCCCTCGACCAAGCCAGTCTTTGCTCTGATCGAAGCGCTTCTCAATCCGCATTCGGAAAACGCATTTGCGCCGCAGTTCAACTGGAGCGAGTACGAGCAGCTTACGATCGCAAAAAATGCGGTCCGCGGGCAACGGGTCTATAACATCGCGCTCGCCATCGATCCCGCGTGTCCGATGCGTGCGGCTGCCGTGCAGCTTGTTCGCAATGTGTTGCAGGAGGTCGGGACCATTCTGGTGATGCGTCCGGACGACAGCGCCACGGAGATTTCGGATGTGATAGAAGTAGCGCTGGCCAGCCATCACGAACTGGATTGGGTGGAGCGCAAGAGCAAGATTCCTACTGTAGTGTCCAAGGTTTATGCCGTGCCGGTTCAGAGTGAACCGAAAAACGCGAGTTCCCCACAGAGCGCCACAGCCGAACCGGTGACTGAGCAGCGCGAGGCTGGCACTCAGAAAGCTCCGGAGTCAGCGGAAGCAACGCTCTGGGCAAGCTCACAGAGGGAGAAGGACAAGGCGCGCGCGGCACAGGCAGTCCGGCAGGCAATTGAGCGTCCGAAGGCACGCGAGGAGCGCGTTCCGGCGGCGACTGAAAACGTAATTCGCGTTGAGGCCGAGCGGGTCGATGTGGTTCTTGACCTTGTGGGCGAGCTGATTATCGCCAAGAGCATGATGCAGGAGCTACTGGCGGAGATGAATCGCAGCTACGGCAACACTCCACTGCGAACCAGGACCGCCGACATTCTGACCTTTCAGTCACAAATTTTGAACAAGCTCCAGCGCGCCGTGATGAAGATACGCATGGTGCCGGTCGAGCAGATGTTCCGGCGGCTTCCCCGCGTAGTGCGCGACACGGCTAAGCAGACGGGACGCGAGGTCAACATCGTCATTGAAGGCGAGAATACCGATCTCGACAAAAGCATTCTGGATGCGCTGGCCGAGCCGATGATGCATCTGCTGCGCAACGCCGTCGATCACGGCATTGAGCCGCCACTGGAGCGCGCAGCGGCCGGCAAGTCTCCGGAGGGAACGATTCGTCTGAATGCCTATCATCAGGGCAACCAGGTGATTCTCGAAATCAGCGACGATGGCAGCGGCATCAATCTGCCGAAGGTCGTGGAGAAGGCTATTTCGCGCGGAATTTTGACGGCGGAACAGGCGGCTCGCCTCAGCGACAACGACGCGCTGGATCTGATTTTCCACGCCGGTCTGAGCACGGCCAGCGAGGTTACCGAAATCAGCGGACGCGGCATCGGCATGGATGTGGTCAAGGCGGTCATGGACCGTTTGAAGGGCTCGATCAGTGTACGCAGCATCATCGGCGAAGGCACTACGTTCCGGCTGAAAGTGCCGCTGACACTGGCGATTATCAAGGCGCTGCTGTTCCGTGTCTCCGAAAAGCTCTACGCGGTTCCGCTGGGCAATGTGCTGAATATTCTGAGGGCGAAAGAGAGTGAAATTCACTTCATCGATGGGCAGGAGGTTCTGCAGATCCATGAAGAGATCGTGCCGCTGATCCGCCTGAGCCAAATGCATCCCGGCGGAGAGCGCAGGGCGAAGTTATTCGTTATTGTCGTGAGCCTGGGTGACCGCAAAGTGGGATTCGTGGTGGATCGCCTGATCGGCGAGCAGGAACTGGTTATCAAAGCCCTGGATGAAACCATGGTCAGCACGTCGCTGATCAGCGGCGCCAGTATCCTGGGCGATGGACGAGTCGTGCTGATTCTGAGCATCTCTGATGTGGTTGAAAAGTTTGGCCGCGGATATAACCGAAGCAGTATTGAAACAGAGGAACTGGGGGTTCGGTCATGACACCGGCCAAGAAGATGATTCGCGTGCTGGTGGTGGACGACTCAGCCCTCATGCGCAAACTGATTCCACAATTGCTCGAACGTGATAGTTCGATTCACGTCGTTGGCACAGCTATGGATGGCGCTTTTGCCCTCAAAAAGATCGAGGAGCTAAAACCGGACGCAATCACCCTGGATCTGGAAATGCCGCGCATGGATGGCATTGAGACACTGCGGCAGATCATGCGCCAACAGCAAGTCCCGGTGGTTGTGGTGAGCGCTCATACTCACGAAGGCGCCAGCACTACTTTCAAGGCTTTGCACATGGGAGCCTTCGACTTTGTCGCCAAGCCGGAAAACGTTCTCGGTGAAAGCATGAACGAGATCGCGGCGGAGTTGATTGCCAAGCTCAAAGCGGCAGTCAACAGTCCTCTACGGCACACGGTGCTGCCTGCCGGAGTGATCGCGCAGCCCAAGCTGAAGCGTACTGCCGACGCCACACCGGCATCGAAGGTGATAGCAATTGGTATCTCCACCGGTGGTCCGAATTCGCTTGAGTACCTGCTCAGCCATCTTCCCGCTGAGTTTCCGGCGACCATTGTGGTGGTACAGCACATGCCGAAGGGATTTACGGAGACCTTTGCGCGACGGCTCAATGAGTCATGCCTGCTGGAAGTCAAAGAGGCACAGTCCGGCGACCTTTTGACAGCCGGCCGTGTGCTAATCTGCCCTGGAGACCGTCATATGCGAATCCGCCGGTTGCCCCTGGGAGATGTCGCGGTACTTTCAAACGATACCAAGGTCAATGGTCATCGTCCATCGGTCGATGTGTTGTTCGGTTCGGTCGCAATGGAGTTTGGCTCGAACTCCGTGGGCCTGCTGATGACCGGGATGGGCGAAGACGGCGCGGAGGGTCTTGGAAAAATGAAGGCAGCCGGCGCGCTCACTATCGCCCAGGACGAGGCTTCGTCGGTTGTTTTCGGCATGCCCCGAGCGGCGATTGAGCGTGGTTACGCCGACCGCGTCGTTTCGCTGGAAGCTTTGGCAAATACTCTGATCGTGCATTGCGGCCAACATCGCGCCGTGCCCGTCAAACAACAGTATCCAGTCCGCTCAGCCGGACAGATCTGAGGAAACTATGGAGCAATTTCCCGCTCTGCTGCGTGCTACCGATCGCCAGCCCGTCCGCTACCTCGTGGTAGATGACTCGGTCTTTGCGCGTAAGAACCTCACGCGCATTATCGAGAGCTACGGAGGACTTTTAGCGGGTGAAGCTGGGGACGGCTGCACGGCAATCACAGAGTACGACCGAACCCGCGCCGACATCGTGCTGATGGACATCACCATGCCCCAGATGGAAGGCATTGAAGCTGCCGAACGCATCGTGCGCCAGCATCCGGATGCCCGCATCATTATGGTTTCCAGTGTCGGATACCAGGAAAACATTGTCGCCGCTCTGCAAAAGGGCGCGCGCCACTTCGTACAGAAACCGGTGAAACCAGAGTTGCTATACGAAGTAATCAAGTACGTGCTGGGCGATGCCGCGGTAACGGCCTCTGCCACCGTGGCGGGAGAGTAGTTCGATGCGGATGGAGTTGATTCAGCCATTCATCAATGCAGCCGACGCGGTGCTCTCGCAGACGCTTGCCTGCCCCATCACCGTCTCCGATATCTCGATGGACGAAGAGGTCTACCAACGCCGCGCCACTGCCGCTTTGGTGGAAATTACAGGCGATATCGAAGGACGCGTGATCTTTGACGTTGAGGACAGCACGGCGATGAAGGTCGCCTGCACCATCTCAGGCATGGAGATGGATGCCGACCCGCAGTTGATCCGCGAAACGGTCGCCGAACTCGCCAACCTGGTGATCGGCAATGCCGTCACTACGTTAAACGATCAGGGATTCCGTTTCAAGGTTCATCCCCCGATTGAACATCATAGCGAGCAGGGCTTTCGTGGATCCGAGGACATGGAAGCGCTGATCATGGATTTTGCTTCGCCCGCAGGCAGCGTTTTCATGAATGTGGCCATTCGCTACAATCGGCGGCGGCGCGCGGATCAAAGCAGAAACTAGAAACTTCCGTTTTTCTTCATTAAAAACGGGCGAACCCGATTGGGCTCGCCCGTTTTCTTTACCCGGAATTTAGCTGCGGCCCAACACAAGCACGGGAACCATCGCGGGACAATTCTTCTGTCCAT
>Ga0255336_101282_pt1 | contig 19451 bp, 20 predicted proteins | sample MeOH1_35cm_T3_17_FD_189102 | JGI IMG/M metagenome (GOLD analysis project Ga0255336, IMG submission 189102) | Sandy soil microbial communities from University of British Columbia, Vancouver, Canada - MeOH1_35cm_T3_179 | ecosystem: Engineered > Artificial ecosystem > Sand microcosm > Unclassified ...
TCCCGCAGGGCGAGGTGACGCACCAGCCTGGCTTTCTCTTCGCGCGTAGAGACAGACGGACCGGAATCGACCCCTCGCTGTTGTGTCGCGGACGTGCCGGCGACCGCGCCGATCTCACCTTCGTTGCCCTTGATGACGCTGAAGAAGCCGCCGGCGAGTAGGGTCTTGATCGCGGCTCGCCGGACGCTGGTGGCGCCTCCTCCCACGGGGTCGAAGACGATCGGGTTGCCGACGGCGTTGTAGGCCCTCATGCCGGCGAGGTAGACGTCCAGCGTCTCCGGAGTCACCGTGCCCATGTTGATGACGAGAGCACCGCCGAGCTTTGCCAGGTCAGGAGCTTCGGGTCCGTTGAGCGACATGATCGGAGAGGAACCCGTGGCGAGGCAGACGTTGGCCGCAAAGTTTTGCACGACGGTGTTGGTCATGTTGTGACAGAGGACCGACGAGGAAAAGTGAGCCTTGACGATGGATGGAACTTGGCCGATCAGCTCAGGAAGATCTGTGCTGGGCGCATGGCCTGCAGGAACGGCGGCATAGTACGTCGACGGCATGGTCACGATGAGATCTCGCAATTCCCTCGCCGCCGCGCGAGGATCGGCAGACGCCATGATGGCGCTGACCACGGCAACCCCGTTCAACGCGTTCGAGAGGTAGCTGGACTGGTGCAGGACTCGCTGGACGTTGGTGGCATTAATGCTTCCAATTGCGACGCAAGGAACGGCCTTTTCGCTTCCCGTAGAGCACTCGGCCAGGATCTGTTGGAGCCCAATGGTGCCGATAATGTGCTTCGTGTCCCGTTTCGTCGGCGTCGCGAACGTCGTTCCCACACCAAGATAGTCTGCGCCATCCTCGATCGCGGCTCTGGCCTCGTCGACCGACGACGCCGTGACGCCAATGATGGCATCGGGGCCCAGCAGTTTTCGCGCCTCTTTGGCATTCATGTCGTCCTGGCCGACGTGCACGCCCTCGGCGCCCACCGCCAAACAGACATCCACTCTGTCGTTGATCAAGAGCGGCACGTGGTATCGCTGGGTGACGGCGTGCAGTCTTGAAGCCACGTCGACCATGAGCCTCGCGTCGGCGTGCTTATCTCTGTATTGGACGATGGTGACCCCACCAAGTAAAGCTTCCTCGACCACATGGACAATGTCTTTATCACCCAATATCGCTGGTGTCGAGTCTGTCACCAGGTAGAGGGTCAAGTCCAGGGATGTTCTCGCCATGGCAACGAGCTGGGATTGAAACTGACCGGTCAGAGGGTCAAGAAGGCATCATCATCCACCTTTTCAGGGGACCATTTCCCGCTGGAAAGATCTCTCGACCACGGATTCTGTCTGGGAAATCGATTGTCGGACCGATGCTGGAGCTAAGGCTGATATGATGGAAGAAACTGGACGGTGGAGACGCAAGTTCACTGCCAACCAAATTGGCTGCTCTCAGCTCCATGGTGTCATCGGCCACACCACGGCGTCCTTGACCCCGAGATTCACAACAGGATGACCGGGCTCAGGCATGGCACACTGATCTAGGCTGCACCGAATCAGTCCATGAATCAATCCATCAGGCATCCTCTTACCCAGGCAGCTGCAAGGGTTACATGGATCGCCGGGCTCCAGGCGTTTCCTTCTTCCTCGTGCCTCCGGCACCCACATTGCCGCGTTGCCGCGCCACTTTTCAATTTTTTTTCCTGTCATCCACCAGCCCGTTCCCCGGAGACAAGAAGCGCCAAGACGGAGCCGAGCGTGAACTGGAGTGCACTTTTCTTCGCCCTGGTTTTCACCTCAGTGTTTATCCTCCTTTCCATCATCACATCACGCCTGGCGTCGTCGAAGCACCTGTCAGACAGGCGTTTCTTCATCGAGATATTACCACAGCTTCAGCGACGGTCCCAAACCACTGGCACCACACCCTCTTACCACGTAACCCGGCTCAGTCAGACCAAACGCAGCCTCGATTGTTCATGTATCAGGCAGTCTTCCACACCTCCAAAACCAAAACCAAACAAAAGCTGGACATATTTCCGGCCCCGAGAAAATACTGTAATCATTCCAGGTCATCGTATGGTTGATAGGCCCTCCCGCCTCCCTCACGACGACACGGCCCATGTTAGGAGAAACAAACCGATGGTGATTCCACGCATGTCTGGTCACCCCCAAAACACCTCAACCGGCATCTTCTTTGTCCCACTGTAACAGATTCTCGCTGGCCTGCTTCTGCTGTCCCCTGGTCATCTCCCCTCATATTCAAGATGGCGACCATCAATATTCGAAGGGATGTCACCGACCCCTTCTACCGCTACAAGATGGAGCGCTTGCAATCCAAAATCGAAGGCAAAGGCAATGGCATCAAGTAAGCATGACGTCTCTCATCATCCGCGTTCACAACTGACGGGTCATTTCTAGGACTGTCGTCGCCAACCTCCCCAGCGTCTCGGCGTCCCTGGCTCGGCCTCCGGCATATGTCATCAAGTATTTTGGATTTGAGCTCGGCGCCCAGACCAACACCAACCCGAAGGATGATCGGTGGATCATCAACGGCGCGCATGACGCTTCCAAGCTGCAGGACTCTTTGGATGGCTTCATCTCCAAGTTTGTTCTTTGCAAATCCTGCAAGAACCCGGAAACGGAGATCCAGATCAAGGACGGCAACATCATGCTGGACTGCAAGGCCTGTGGTCAGCGGACCCAGGTCGACTTGCGGCACAAACTGAGTGGATTTATCCTCAAGAATGAACCCAAGGGGGGGAAGAAAGCCAAGAAAGAGAAGATGACACGCCGCGATCGGGCCAAGGCCGAGAGCCAGGAGAATACGTCGGCCAACGGGGGCAGTCCCCAGGATTCGAATTCCGACAAGGGTGATGCCGACGAGGGGGATATCGAGGTGGCCGCCGGCAGCGATGACGAGTTCACCCGTCAAATCCAGGCCGACGCCAAGGGCATCGAGATCAAGACCGACGGCGAGATCAAGGACGACGAGTGGGCCGTGGACACCTCGGCCGAGGCTGTCGCCGCCCGTGCCAGTCAGCTCCCGTCGGATCTGAAGCGCTCGCTGGCCTTTGATGAGGACGAAGATGGTGAAGAGAATGGCGGGGCCAACGTCTATGACCAGTTGGGCACTTGGATCATCGATCAGACCAAGGAGAAGGGTGGGGTCAGCCATGTGGACGACGTCGACATCTACAAGAAGGCCAAAGAGCTCGGCATCGAGACCAAGCACAAGACCTTGGCCGTGCTCGCTCAGACCATCTTCGACGACAACATCGTCAAGCAAATCCCCCAGCGGGCCGGTCTGCTGAAGAAGATGATCGGCGGCTCGGAGAAGCATCAGAAAGCCTTCCTCGGGGGGACAGAGCGCTTCGTGGGCAATGATCATCCAAAGTTGATCCCTCAGGTGCCGGCCATTCTCCTCAGCTATTACCAGAACGACATCTTGACCGAGGAAGTGGCCAAATCCTGGGGCAGCAAGGCCAGCAAGAAGTATGTCGACATCAGCACCAGCCGAAAGGTTCGCAAAGCTGCCGAAGCATTTTTGAAGTGGCTTGAGGAGGCGGAAAGCGACGAGGAGAGCGGTGACGAGTAAGAGGGATCGGAGGAGGGGAGTATCGTCCTGATAGATCAGTCACTCCTGTTCGCTCGGACCAAGCTCGCGACCCTCGGACATTGGTGGGCTCAACACTCCACTCTCGCTTGAACATTCATTTATTCATCCACTGTGCATTTGTATAGTCCTTGTGTGCAGGAGCAAAGTTGTCTAGTCGTCAACGTCAATCTACTCATGTGTGGCCAATCCTTCCTGTATCCAAGTGCTGTTCTTCCAGACAGGACTCTCGGCCTCGCCTGACTTCAGGTCCACTCTTTTCCACAATCTCTGGCACTTAGAATCATGCAGTATCACCCGTCAGGATCAGACTCGGTCTGAATAAATCTTCCCACTTGGGGAAAATGTATGGCAACTTCTCCGCGGCTTCGTCCGGCACCTCCCTCTGGATCAGGCCCACAAGATCCTCATACACCAGCTGATAAGCCATGTCCGTGAAATGGAGGCCATCGCTGAGCAGATCTGCCAGCACCTGGTTCTTTGGCGCATCACGACTCCCGATCAAGGCGCCGTCATGGCCACCCCTCCAGCCCGCCCGCAACATGAACGACAACCAAAGATCGAGGGTGGGCAAATTGAGTTCTCGTCCGACCTCTCGGCAAGCCGATGCATATTTGGCCGTGTTCGCCGCCGTCCTGCTGTTGTCGCCGAGCTGCCACTCATCGACGGGAGGGGGGACGATGAGAACGACCTTGGTCCCGTGCAGTTTCAACCCCTCGTATTGAATGATCCGCCGGAGACTTTCTTTGTATCGCTCGATGGGGACATGCTGAGGGGAACCCGGGAGACAAGAATCATTGGCGCCAAAGAAAACGGTCATCAGACGGACGCGCGGGTGGGTGTCAGAGGGAGGTATGGCGGGAAAGAAACGCTGGAGGGTGTCAAGACCGAGAGGGGCCGTATAGCCACTGAACCCACGATTCAGCACGTCGAGCCGACGAATATACCATTCTGACAACGAGGCCTGAAGAGTCCGGGTTGACCACTGGGTGATGCTGTCCCCGAACAGGAGGAGCTGGGGATATGTCTTCCCTTGGGACGTCAACATGATAATCGACGCGTCCACACGAGTCCGCCGCGGACCAGGGTGTGTCGCCTCGAATGATCAAAGACCCTGCAGTCCGGCTGTGGTGTCGAATTGGGCGTCTGACCAAGGACACAGCACCGGCGACAACGAATCGACGCCCTGAACGGCGACCACCCCTCGTTCAAGTGGCACATGCACAACATTCTTAGTTTGACCGTTGAATCCCCATGACTCGCCACAGCGACTTTTGACCGACATTGGCCAAGAGAGCAGGGTGGCCTTGGCCTGGGAAGGGGACCACAATTTGACATTTGCGCCCCCCATATTACTCGTCAGCAGGCATGTTATGCACATGATCACTTGCATTGGATGGAATCCTATCATCTTGCCATACACCGAGGGGCCTGATTCAAAGAGTGCGTATACGGGAGTGTCTATTGTGGCTTGACCTGGTAACACCCTTTTTTGGCCGCCTATTTGGGACACCACGAACTGAAATATACCACCACCCAGGCCCAACCTGCTCGTCCTTGCGATGTACAGCTGACGAGTCCAGGACAACGGCTCTCTGATGCCGTTGTCGCTTCTTCGTCTTTTTCTTCTTCTCCCCCTTCCTTCTCGTCCTCCTGTCCTCCGCGGCCGGCAGATGTTCTCGCTTTCGTCGTCCGGTCGTCCATATTGACCACTCGTTCGACCCTCCCGAAATGCCGAAGTCGTTATCGTTCCAGGATCCCAGTGACCGTGCCGAATACGGTGGCTCTGGAAGTGTCTCTCCTCCTCCGACGAATCCCCCGTCGCCTCAAACATTTCGCAAAAGATTAACATCCGTCTCGGCGAACGATCTTCGGCCGCGTCTGCCACCATCTCTCAGCATGACCGGCATCAGCGGCGGGCCTTCCGAGAGCACAGGTCTCCTTCGAGACGGGCGGGACGCGCATCGATACCTGGAGAGCACACCGACGTCCCCCCACTCGAGACAGCTCTCTCGAGTGAATAGCGCGACAGGAAGCCTTCGCCGGCGCAGGCACCACAGTCGGCGGCCCACGGGCCAGTCTGGACAGTCCAGTCCCGTCTATCTGCGCCACTCGGACCTACGAACGCCCAAGCTTCAACAATCACTGGCCAGCAGTTTGTCTCAAGATGACCGATTATGGTATGATCAGTTTACCTCGACGGATTGGGTGCACGACAGCATTGCCGACGGATATCGAGTGCTGGAGCTCAGGAAGAGGAAAGGAATCCGCGGGAAACTGTCGCTCTTTTTTGATCCTGTCCAGGGTTGGATTTTGGTGGCCGTGATCGGCTGTCTCACCGCCGGAATGGCCTACTTGGTGGACGTGACCGAGGCGGCCATCTTCGACATTAAACGAGGCGTTTGCCGGGACGCGTGGTATCGGGGTCACACCAGTTGCTGCGCCGGGGCCCCTTCTTGTGACAACTGGCGGACGTGGTCCCAGCTCATTCATGCGTCCGGCATCGACAGCACTTGGATTGACTACACGGCCTTTGTGTGCGGATGTCTCATCCTCGCGGCCTTGTCATGCTTTGTCACCTTGTATTCAAAGACCGTCGTGCCATCACAGATTGCCTCGACGTTTGATGAAAATTTGGGCGCGGTCAAGAGCGACGACCTCGGTCTCGAAGGGGACGACAAGGAGGAGGAGGAGAATCACGATCATCATCACGATCATCACCATAGCCCAGTCGGCTTGACAAAGGACCCAGGCAGCCCCGCCACCATCTATTACTCCGCAGCCGGCAGCGGTGTGGCCGAAGTCAAGGTCATTCTCAGCGGCTTCGTCCTCCACGGCTATCTCGGCCTCCGCGTCCTGGTGCTCAAGACGACTGGTCTGATTCTGAGCGTGGCATCGGGCATGAGCTTGGGAAAGGAGGGTCCGTACGTGCACATCGGCGCGTGTATCGGCAATATTGCATGTCGGATGTTTTCCAAGTACAACTTGAACGACGGCAAGAGGAGAGAAGTGCTCTCGGCCAGCGCCGCGAGTGGTGTCGCCGTCGCCTTTGGCTCTCCTTTGGGCGGCGTCCTTTTCAGCTTGGAGGAAGTGAGCTACTACTTTCCGCCCAAGACCTTGTTCCGGACCTTCTTCTGTTGCATCGTCGCCGCCTTGTCGCTCAAGTTCCTGAACCCGTATGGGACCTCCAAGATCGTTTTGTTCGAGGTGCGCTACATCACCGATTGGCGCTTCTTCGAGCTCGTCAATTTTGCCCTGTTGGGCGTCGCGGGCGGTCTGGCCGGAGCGCTGTTCATCAAAGCCTCCCGCTTCTGGGCGACGACGTTCCGCCGGATTCCAGTGATCAAGGCGCATCCCATGTTGGAGGTTCTGCTGGTGGCACTCATCACCGGCCTCACCAGCTTTTGGAATCGTTACACGCGATTGCCCGTCGCAGAGTTGCTCTTGGAACTGGCCCGCCCGTGCAAATCGAGCTCGGGCACCGGCCTGTGCCCCGTGCAAGAGGATATCCCGGACGTGATTCGATATCTCAGCATTGCCTTTGGCATCAAAGCCTTTCTGACCACCATCACGTTCGGACTCAAAGTTCCCGCCGGCATCTACGTGCCCTCCATGGTCGTCGGCGGCCTCATGGGTCGCATCGTGGGACACATCACCCAATATATGGTTCTGAAATACCCGAATTTCTTTCTCTTCGGCGAGTGCCCCCAAACCGGCGGCATTGAAGACTGTGTCGTCCCCGGCGTTTATGCCCTGGTCGCGGCCGGAGCGACCATGTGCGGAGTCACCCGACTCTCCGTCACCTTGGCCGTCATCTTGTTTGAGCTGACCGGCAGCTTGGATCATGTCTTGCCCTTTTCGTTGGCCGTGCTTTGCGCAAAATGGACCGCTGATGCCGTGGAGCCGCTCAGCATCTATGACTTCCTGACCGACATGAATTCCTACCCCTACCTGGATAACAAGACGAGTCCGGTCTTTGATTCCGAGCTGGGAGACATCACCCCGAAGCTGAGGAGCGACCGCATCATCGACATCACCATGTCGCCTTTGGTCAAGGCGAGTGATCTCCGAGCGAAGCTTCGACCCCTGCAAAACGCCGGCGAACTCGACGGCGGCTTGCCCATCATCCGCGACAACGTTCTCGTCGGACTCATTCCCGCTCCTGATCTCGAGTTTGCGCTGGATCGGGTCGAAGACGAGGAGAGTGCGCTGTGCCTGTTATCCACGGCTGACCATCGATATAGCATCCATCATCGGCTTTGGGAGGAACTCGACGAGGATTCCTATCCCGCCCTCTCCCACTCTGATTCTGATGATTCAAGCTCAGGACCGGCCGATCTCACGGCCTACGTCGATCCCGCCCCGATTGCACTGGACGTGCATAGTCCAATGGATTTGGTGTATCAGTGTTTTGTGAAACTTGGTCTGAGATATATCTGTGTGCTGCGTGACGGTGAGTACAGAGGTATGGTGCATAAGAAGGCGTTTGTCCGATACGTGAAGACACTTGAGCATTCCGGAAGACACCGATGATGGCCATCCAGATCTAGATTCATTCATTGATCTGTTATTTGTCGCGTTTGGTCATCAGCATCGAGACCAAAGGTGGATATCCATCTCTGCCCTTGCATTGGGCATTGGTTGACGGGATCGCGGTGGTCATGGTACAGACGAAAGAGCGAGGTTGTGGGGCCACGATGAGTCAAAGGCTCAGAAATTAAGGAATCCGCTTTGATTGCCGGATTGTATGTCCCCAAACTACAACCGGCACTGTGATCATTCCTCGAAAGGGATCCATTATTTTCAAAGGATATGATCTTGCTCCTTCAACAAGGCCTACGGCTTGAGGGTGTTCGCTTTCGGACGATGGCTGTAACCTCATGCAGAATACGCATTACATCCTATTTGACTGTGCTCTCCCTTTGCATCTTTCACAACAGCAAAAATCTCGGATCTTGGCAATCCATTCAATTTTGGGGGAAGGTGTTGACCACAGGAAGTGATCTCGTCACCCGCTCGTGGTCTGTTTGAGCTGTCTAGTCCTATATAGACTGTTCAAGCGTCTTCGAGCTATTCCAATTTGGGCGATGTCTGACAGACTACAACTCTGCCTGTAAGGCAACAGCAGCTACCAAGTAGCCATCCACGGAGGCTAACAAAAACACACCCTGTTCCTCTGCCGGCCTGTGTAGTAAACCTTCTCAGCTTCAACTCGTTCCTCGTTTCAGGGCTGCGGGACCCCAGAGACTTCTGCGTCCCCATAGAGAGAGCCTTAAGCTTGTGCTTCAAGCTTAGGGGGTAACTTCGTATGACCATTGAGTGTTTTTCTTCATCGTGTGTCTGCATATGGCCCGTGTACCACCAACAAATAAAACGACATACCCATAAAGTACGTCCCGACCACGGTTGCAGAAAACTCGTTCATCATCAACGCCAGCACGTGTTGGTCCTGCCTGACCAGACGATATGATGCTTAGATAATTGTTGACTTGAGTAATGGCGGCCTGCATAGTGTCATTGACTCGAATAGTGACCCAACAACCGGTGTTTTTGTCCAAGAAGCTGTACTTCAGATTCAACATTTGGTCTTCAGTGGCTTTGCGCAGCTCTTTCACTATGGGCTCGATGTTATACTGAGAGCTCGGCTCGGCGCTGGGATTTTGTTGTTTTGCTTTCCATAGAGAAAGAAGAGACCGACGAAGAGGTCGACAAATGCGTTTCGTCCACCTCGCCACGGCTTGCTCGGGTCCGCTATAAGGTGTAGTTGATCCACACATTGCTTACTGTGGCTCCAGAAAAACCTTGTTGCCATTTCCACGTTTGACTCATTGGTGTTCATGAGTGACCTGATATGTCCTTCACCCAAAGACCCCTCGAGTAACTTGACAAACGTCTGGTATTGCTATTCATGAAGTCATCGTAGGATTTGTGCGCCTTCGTGGAAAAGTCAGGATCACCATTGAGATAACCTTTGATGCGTTCGCTAATCTGTAGGAACCAAGTCAATGATCAACACTTCCCCCAAGCTTGACATTCGAGGACTGACCAATTCAACCATACTGCGGTTGGGTACACACAGATAACCTGAATGCTCATGGAGAGTCACAACTCCCAAATAGTATAAGAGAGACCAGGTTACATTGCTTGATCGTATTTTTAGGTCTTGCGTAAGTTCAGCGAAGGAAAGCTCCTTCAAGATTTTTCCTTCTACTTTTGAGCAGAAGAGCGTGTCGAGTAGATTGTGAATCGTGACGGGTCCGGTCTCACCCACCGCTGACAAGACTGTCGCAGTGTGTATAGCATTTGCTTCCCCAATGTAAGACAGCGGCGGCTGGGCGGAAATAACATTCCGCAAGTGAACGAAAACCAGTTGGGGATTGTATAAGGTTGAGTCCACGGAGCGAGGAGAGGCCAGGCCGAACCTGTATCCGTTGTACCAACGCTTGAGAGAGTCCAATATGCGGGCAGGGTCACTCTCCGGAAGATCGCGTAAGGTTCGCGTGACAATCGCGTCAACATCCTCCTGTGTAAGCCCGCACAAAGACTGGTACCGCTGGTCAAACGAGATTAGCTGCGTAGCCGTCAGGGGACTGATCCCATCACGGAAAGCCGGAAGCACTCCAGTAAGCCAGTACTTTTCCACGGCGCTGCCAGAAAATTGCTTTATCACGCCGAAGAATTCGGATTTGAGAATGTGTTCCAGGTGCTTGATGACTTGCTTACTCTCCAGCAAACAAGCTGGGTCGCTCAATGCATCCATTAAACAAGTATTGGCCGGGGCATCGTACTCGTCGACGCCAACGAAAGCGGAATAGCCTTTTCGGCGAATGAGACGCTATTGTCACACTTAGTGCTGGAACAAATGCCGGCTCCCAGCTTACTTACGAACACCTTCTTGAGCGAAACCGAGGTGCGTCCGGGAATAATATATTCCTCCGGCGACACGTCACCAAGTATGTTCCGATATTTGAGCAGGAAATCACTTAGTGATTCAGAGATAGTATCAAAAATACTCTGCTCGATTGTCTCATAAGATCCAGATGCTGTAATTGATGAGAAGTCGAAGAGAAGAATAAGGTGGGAGTTGCGAGACTTTGTCGGTTGCTTGCCTATATAAAGTCTGCCGAAGATAGACTCAAACGAATCCTTTGTGTTGATATCATAGTACGCGGCGAGCATGTTGAGAAACGTGGACTTTCCCCAGCGCCGAGGACGGAGAAACATGTATTGGAAGGAGTGCTCCTCTAAAAGAGGGATGAAGTGTGTTTTATCAGCAACAATGGCGCCAGGCTTGCTGAAGAAGTTGGTAAAATCTGCGGTTGCTGGGAAAAAGAGGCCATTCTAGAACATTAGACGCAAGCTAGGGGTGGAAAGAGAAGACAAACGCACTTCAGCAGATTCAGTTTCGTAGATGACGCCTGATCCTGGAAGGTGGGACAGCTGGAGACGTTTCCGACTCGGGGGTTGATCGTCCTCCTCTCTGCGCCGTTTTTTGGACTCAGTTTCGGACGGCTCCTCCAGGCCGGCTTGTTCGCTGTCCTCTTGTAAAATTGTGAGCTGATGCCTGAGGCTACGTCCGTAGGATGAACTAACCCTTCTTGACTTCCTCTCTTAGACCCGCAAGGTCTTCGCTGATCCCAACCGGCAGGCCAGCTTTTGAGAAAAAGTCTGGATCTCCAGCACGTCGCAGGAAGCCCTTCCCTGAGATTTTTGCGGCGATGAACTTGTCAAGATCTTCACCACTGAGAAGGTCTGGTGCCTTCTGCTGGATCCACTGGAGCAGCGCCTCCTTATTCCAGCCATTCATCTGTTGAATTGTGGGGTTTGATGGTATTTCCGGCCTCGATTGAGAGCTAGACTCAGCCTGCCTGTGATCCGAGCCTGTAGAGGCATTCATGACTAGTGTGCCGAGCCGTTAAATGAGTGGATGATGCGAAGACCTGGCTGCGCAGCCTGGTTAAACAGGTGTGGAATGACACTACGCGAACTGCCGGGGGATAAGTGGTAACGTCGGAGGGAATATGTGATTTCGATCTAGTGGACTGGGAAAACAAGGTAGAGGGACAGAAAAATGGTGGCGTGAGGAAAAGGCGCCTTACCGGATCTGGAATGCGCCAAACTTGCGCGACAAACACCTGTGCCATTCACTTCTGGCTGCGTCGACGGAGTTTCTCAGGAACCTCGATCCAAACCTCTCATCTAAAGCGGCGTAGACAAAGTCGGGTGGGAAGTTGTTATTCTTCAACTATTTACCGCAAGAAGACGGATTTACGAAGGAAGGTCATGCCAAGAAAGGCCTTTGTCTTTGAGTCTGAACACATCACATTTCTGGAGTCTTGGCGCGGCGCCATTGGACGTAGGAGGCCCTGTTGAGTCCTCACCCGGCCGACTGCTTGGACTGATCATACTTCACGAGGGCAGCAATCACTGCTCTCTGCATAGAGCACATTGGCCTTATTAGCACATTTGACGACCGCAGGGCGGTGTCACCGCTCACACTCTCTAATATGACTAGATAGCCCGCCGCACTGGTGAGGCCAACCTCCTCACTCAACTACGCGTCCTCGGCCGGCGGCAGCGGCGACCACCAACGCCATCATGAGCCGTGACAGTCGAAGTTCTGGGGAGGAGCACGAGAATCTGATGAAAGATGTCGACTCATCGACCCTGACACCACATTCTCGTCCCTCGGAAGACAGCGTCACGAGCGCGTCCACCTTGTCCCTCGTCCTCGAGAACTTGAACTCGGTCGGATTGGCGTCCAAGCCGCCTCTACTACCTCTCGAGTATCGCGACGATGAGAGCGATCTGGAGGCGGAGCCCAGATATCAGGGCTCGCGTTACAGTGGTGGCGGAGCTCGGATGTCGAGGAATTTAAAGCGCATTCTATGGCTCGTCTCGATCATTGCGGTTGTCGGATGGGGACTCGCCCTCGGAATTTTTGTGGTCGGAGGACGGTACCAACATTCGTCCCAAACACCGTATGACCATGAATCGCCCATGAAGAGTTCGGGGAAGAAAATCACGCTCGAACAAGTGCAGACGGGCCAGTGGTCGCCCAAGGTGGCCAATGTCGCGTGGATCGACGGGCCCAATGGGGAGGATGGGCTGCTCCTTGATATTGCTCAGCCGGGCAAAGACTATCTGGTCGTCGAGGATATCCGGAGTCGTCAGGGTGACCCCTCTGCATACGCCAGCCGGACGTTGATGAAGAGTGGCTGGTTCAAGTTTGGAGGCCAGGACATTTGGACGGAGAGCACGTGGGTCAGCCCGGACATGACGAATGTCCTCCTTCTGGCCAAACGAGAAAAAACGTTTCGACATTCATATACCGGCGATTACTACATCCTCGATGTCGCGACCCAGCAGGTCCAAGCATTGGACCCCCTGAACCCCGACGAGCGGATCCAGCTGGCCCAGTGGTCGCCGAAGAGCGATGCCATTGTATTCACGCGGAACAACAACCTCTTCCTCCGGTCGTTAACCTCGCCTGCCGTTCAACAGATCACAGACGACGGCGGACCCGAGTACTTTTATGGAATCCCCGACTGGACATACGAGGAAGAAGTTTTCCAAACCAATGTGGCCACGTGGTGGGCCAGAGACGGAAAGCACATTGCTTTTCTCCGCACCAATGAAACCATGGTTCCTGAGTACCCAGTGCAATACTTCCTGTCTCGACCGAGTGGCCAGCGCCCAGATGAAGGACTCGAGAACTACCCAGAAATCCGACAGATCAAATACCCGAAAGCGGGCGCGCCAAACCCGGTGGTGGACATCCTCTTTTACGACATTGCTCAGAAGGACGTCTTTTCCGTCAACATCGATGGAGGCTTTCCGGATCATGACCGCATCGTGTCGAACGTCCTCTGGGCGGACAATGGCAAAGTGCTGGTGCAGGAAGGCAATCGCGAGAGCGACGTGATCCGCCTGGTTCTGGTCGATGTGCTCACTCAGACGGGAAAGACGGTCCGGACGGTCGACTTGAAAGATGTCGACGGAGGTTGGATCGAACCCGCTCAACGCGCACAATACGTGCCCGCTGATCCAGACAACGGCCGGCCGTACGACGGCTACGTCGACTCGATCGTCTATGACAACAACGATCATTTGGCATATTTCACCCCTCTGGATAGTCCCGACCCGATCATACTCACCCACGGCGACTGGGAGGTGGACAATGGGCCCGCGGCCGTCGACCTCCAGAACAATCTGGTATACTTCGTGGCCGCCAAAGAAGCGCCGACACAGCGTCATTTGTACAGCGTGAAACTCGACGGGCAGGACATCCAGCCCCTTGTCCCCACCGGCGAACCGGCTTACTGGGCGGCATCCTTCTCCTCGGGCGCCGGATACATCTTCTTGGCCAACCAAGGCCCCGGAATTCCGTACCAAAAGGTCATCTCCACCCCGGCCAGTGGCCACCAATACGAGCAGGTGTTGGAGGACAACAAGGCCCTCGCTCAGATGGCCGCATCTCACGAGCTGCCACATCAGATGTTCCAGAACGTGTCCATCGACGGCGTCACCTTGCAGGTCGTGGAACGTCGGCCTCCCCATTTCGATCCCTCCCAGAAGTACCCGGTCCTCTTCTATCTCTACGGGGGTCCGGGATCCCAGATGGTCGATCGCAAATTCCACGTCGACTTTCAGTCTTACATTGTCAGCTCACTCGGCTACATCGTCGTCACCGTCGACGGACGTGGGACGGGCTTCATTGGCCGGAAAGCCCGGACCATCGTCCGCGACCAGCTCGGGACGTACGAGGCGAAGGACCAGATTGAAACCGCCAAGATCTGGGCGGAAAAGTCCTACGTCGACGCCGACCGCATGGCCATCTGGGGCTGGTCCTATGGCGGCTTCATGACGCTGAAAGTGCTCGAGACGGATGCGGGCCAGACGTTCAAGTACGGGATGGCCGTTGCCCCGGTCACGGATTGGCGGTTCTACGACTCCATCTACACTGAGCGATACATGCGCATGCCCCAGCACAATCCCGCCGGCTACGACCAATCGGCCATCTCGAATGTGACGGCAATTGCACAGAACGTGCGATTTCTGGTGATGCACGGTATCGCCGACGATAATGTCCACTTGCAAAACACCTTGACTTTGCTGGACAAGTTTGACCTGGCTGGGATCGAGAACTACGACGTGCATGTTTTTCCGGACAGTGATCACAGCATATATTTCCACAACGCGAACAGTATTGTCTATGACAAGTTGAGTAAGTGGTTGGTCAATGCGTTTAATGGGGAGTTTTATAAAATTGAGGACCCTGTTCCAGCCTGGCGGTGAAGGCCATGGATTGATGGCGTCTGGCATTGGGAACTGTCCGTCGCGTCGGTTCAGTTTAGGATGCTATGAGATATACATCTCGTCGACCTGCAATGGTCGCTCGTCACCTGCAATGGTCGCTCGTCAACCTGCAATGGTCGCTCGTCAACCTGCAATGGTCGCTCGTCAACCTGCAATGGTCGCTCGTCAACCTGCAATGGTCGCTCGTCAACCTGCAATGGTCGCTCGTCAACCTGTGATGGTCACGCTGGCGGCGCCGGTCTTGGGAATTGCATCGCATGCCATGGCATGGGATCTTTGTATAGCGGCAGATCTGGAATATTCCTCAAGTGAAGACGAGTTCAGCGGCCACAAGATTTGACCCTTCCTCACTGCATGATGAATATAATTGTTGTGAAATCCTCGCACTCACAAGCGAGGCCGTAGACAACCCAGATTTGCCCCGAGAATTTCCGGCCGAAACCAAGACCAATGGAAACTGTCAGGAGCGAGGCTATCTCCCTTAAATACGGGTTCGAAAACGACTCCGTACACAGTCCTCTTGGGATCCTCGAGACTGATTTCAGCACGAGTGCGTATCCTATCGACCCCAGTTGGATCGAGCGTTGGACCTGGATGCCAACAAACACTGCGCACTGCTCGCAGGTGTACCAGCGTTGCCGTCTGAGCTTGATCGATTCGCCAACTGGACACGGAGATGCCAAAGCCACTCCAAAATGCTGCTTGTTTATTGGGTGCAGCCCATACCAGCTGCGTGTGAGGGCATGTGGACGAGACTGTTGGCCTGTGCAGCCTGGCTCTTGCTCACAACACGACATGTGTCGATGGGTCAGTGTACTCCGTCGCGCCCGGGCATGTTTGCAGCAGCTCCAACAGATTCAAGGGCTAGAGCTGCATTTGTGACAGCTCCATCACTGTCATGACCCGCAAAAGCTAAGTTTATCCCTCCTGTTACTCCACGACGGGCCCCGTGTTTGTTTATGAGCAGGCCCGTGTCAAACATTTTGTTCCTATAACGTTGAGCTTCGCGCAATCGAGACTCAAGAGGTCCCGCGATCCAATATTGATCTCTCAGTTCAACAAAGGCCGCTGCAATGTCTCACCAACAACCGAGATCAGGCGAACAGAATGTCGAGCTCGGATGCGCTTACACCGTTGAAGAATCGGGTCTCTGGCAGGAGATTCAGGAAACGCTCCGTCGATTGCTACAACACGTCATCTCCGCCATTCTTCTCGGTCTCCGCCTGTACATGCTGCCGCTGCTGTACCTCGTCCACAAACTCTCCCCCAGAGGTGATCACTGGGGTCTCACCACATGGGGGTTGGTCCTTGGTTTCAGCCGCCACTCGACCAGCGGCAAGAACCAGAATGTGAACCTGGCATTGCTGGCAGCACTGAAAGCTCTTCGAACGGGGCTGGCAACGCCGTTTCGGATCGCCAGGACGTTGTATACGGGGGAAAAGATCATCGAGGAAAATCCAGAGGCTCTGCAGCACGATCCAGCATCTGAGCTCGACATGGCCGACAGCGCGATCGATGGGCAGAATGTGAGCCCAGCTTGCACAGATAATGACTCCGACGACAAACTGGCCAAACATCACTCGGAGACATCCGCGAGTGCTTCCCAGATCTATCACGCCGCGCTTGTCAACGGGACCACCCTTGATGACATCCTTGCAGCGTTTGAAGCGTCGGATTCAAGGACTTCAAGCACACACGATGAAACGCCGAATACTCCCGTCCACCGCAGACATCGCTACCGCACTTCAAGTATTCAGACCACCCCTGAACGGATGACTCTTTCTACGCGCACGGTGACTGGCGTCCCTCTTCCAGAGAGAGATCCAAACCCAACAACCGAGTCCGGTCCCAAGACCTCTCGATGCCCGGCGTCACAAGCATCTCCTGAAGAGACCCAGAAATCCCACGAGTCCCCACTCGTTCAGATTTGCTCGGTCCGATCGGAACCTTACCATGGCCACTGTCGTGTGAACGGTAAGGAAAACCTGGAGAGCAAGCAATTAGCACCTCGGAACAAACGCTGCGCTACATATGTCCGGAGGCATGAGCAGTCACGGCTGCCGAAACGGTCATTGAATGGAGAAAGACAGCAACGCCGAATGCACAAGTCAGACGGTCAGATCTCAGTGACGACTGCCGCCTCAGACTCTCCAATGAAGCGTCCCAAGTTACCGCCCAAGGTTAAGGTCTATCAAGACTGAGCAACACTCTGGTATTATGGCGGATGTTTGAATAACAACAAGCTCGTACTGTTTGTGTCGTGTAATGTCGCGGGAGCATTGGAGCATTGATGGAACGACGTGTACTGTAAACCATTCTAATACCAGGACCAGCCCGGCTTTGACATACCAGATGTCTTCTAATTCCAAAATCAGATTATTCTTCTAGACTCATGGCGAAGTCCACGCATGAAAACCGCATTAAGGTTTGCTGGTTAAAGCCACCAATGCGGTGAACACTTGTTAGTGTTGCCAGCTTGGATAGAGATCCAAGTTTGCTGCTGCAGACCGTGGTACAGGAAGGAATTTCCCATCAGACACTCCTTACCATAGCCAGGCTCGAGATCGACGCTTAGACGATAGGCCATGCAAGGACTGGAATAGCAGATGAAGTCTCTCGAACCTCGGTCGACCGGTCGGCCACTGGCTGGGTCCTGGTCAGGGTCAACTGGCTAGGCCAACTGGTCCAGGGTCAACTGGCCGGCCGGGTCAACTGGTCGGGGTCAACTGGCTGGGGTAGACTAGCTGGGGTCAACTGGCTGACTGGGTCAACTGGTCAACCGCCCGGGTCAACTGGTCCGGGTCAAATGGTCCAGCGGCCACTGCCTGGGTCAACTGGCTAGACCAACTGCCTGGGTCAACTGGTCGGTGCCTGGCTGGGTCAACTGGTCAACTGGTCGGGGTCAACTGGCGAGGCCAACTGGCGAGGCCAACTGGTCCAGAGGCCTGGGTGGCCGGGTCCTGGTCGGGGTCGAAAGATGACCAAGTCCAATTGCCCGGTTCTCGGATATGCTTTTCAAGAGGCTTTGTTCCGCTGCAGGGCTCCTGTCTTTGGTCTGCCAGGCAGTCTACATTTGGATGGAGGTTCCTGCTAGCTATTATCTATGTTCTGCATTTGTAGGACTACGAGGCTGAAGCCAAGAAGCGGCACTAGGCGGCGTATATAAGGCGATGACCCCGGCATACTCTTCTGATTCTCTAGAGATTAGTTTGGAATACACTATGCCTCCGTGCTCCTCCTCTGCGATCCCATCACCCTACCTATAAACATAGCTGTTACCTTAGCGGACAGGAATCCTGTTATGGACACTTGCCAAAGGACAGAGGTCTCCTTGCCGTAGATAGCTAGGGAATATCATCCTTCATCCACCGAACCCAAAATACCATAATAAGTCCTCACAGGGCTACTGTATGTTCCGTCTTTCTCTTCCCGCGCAACATACTCATTTTTCTGAATATCGTCCTTGTTGCCGACTTCGGTGAACCTCGGTTTGCCTTGTTGTTGCTGCCTTCTCTGTGATGCTGGCGTTATCCCTGAAGCTGTTAGCGATTGCTGGGAGAGAGGTGCCGAGTGAGCAGGTGACGACTGCATGGGGAGATGTGAGCGAGAGGTCGAGTGAGCAGTTGGCGGTTGCTGGGGGAGATGTAAGTGAGCAGTTGGTGATTTCTTGGGAACTGGTAAACGAGATCTGAATCGAGAAGTAGATTGCGGCGAACGAGGAAAAAGAGGTGACGAGAGTCGGCCGATATGTTGAGAGCTGAGATGTTGCGAAATCATCGAGCGGTGGGTACTCATGGCGCAGGTCGTAGTCTTCAGCTCCCAGCATTGCTAGGAAAAAGACGGCCAAGTCAGTTGTCCAAGGGTTGTTTCCTGGGAATGAAGGCAACTTCCAGCAAGCCATGTCATCGCCTAGAGAGGCTGGAACGACCGTTTGCTTGTTGACTCGGACGCATTACCCTCTGTGGACTCGTCAGAGATGCCTCTTTGATGCCCATTGTCCTTCGTAGCCGTAGGTTCCGAACGGATTCAGCCGTCGCGGTCGGCTTCGACAGCTTTGCTCTGACGACGGCCACACTGGTGTCTGTGACTATCCATCCGTACCGCATAGCGTGTTTCTTGCCACAATATTGTATTTGCTCATACGGTCTTGCTTCCATCCGTATGCTCGGATCCATCTCGTAAGGATCTTCGGATTCTTGCATAAGCTCCATCGCATTTTCAGAATCCCACCACAACACGTGCCTGACAAATGCGACCTCGACTTGGCACGACAATTTTGTCATCTCCAACACCGTAGCCTGGCTTGAATCTGGAACCTGGAACGGTCGTGCGGGCGGCCTTGGACAAGAATAGATTGCTCCTAACTGTTCGAATTGCAGCAGAGACCGTAAGTGCATGCTCCAGGGTTGTCTCATCGTTCACAATATGAGCTTGCGCATTCTAAAAGTCTCTGTATAGGCAAACGACTTCATGTGGGTGTTGAGCTCGTTGTTGAATCGCCGAGTCAAGATTTCGAAATTAAATTCCTGCCATGT
>Ga0255336_101284_pt1 | contig 19413 bp, 24 predicted proteins | sample MeOH1_35cm_T3_17_FD_189102 | JGI IMG/M metagenome (GOLD analysis project Ga0255336, IMG submission 189102) | Sandy soil microbial communities from University of British Columbia, Vancouver, Canada - MeOH1_35cm_T3_179 | ecosystem: Engineered > Artificial ecosystem > Sand microcosm > Unclassified ...
AACACACGCGCCAAGGCCGGCGTTAGAGTCTGTTTCATTGGGCAAGCGATTCGTTTGGTCGACGCAAATGATATCGAACCGCCTTAATGCGACAGAACCAGTTCAAGGCAGTCAACACTCGCGATCGCAACTTCGCAGAGGGGAAGGTCGACAAACGCCAGAAGCAGATCGAGGAGAGCATCCAGCGGTATCTGAACGCGCTGGAGACTGCTGATCGTACGCAACCCGCTGAGCTGGAAGCAAAGACGACTCGACTGCAGGACAAGATCGCGCGCTTGCGCGAGCAGATGCGAAACCTCGACCAGATCAAGGAGCAACTCAAGACGCAGCCTGATGGCCAACTCTCGATGACCGATCCGGACGCACGTTCCATGGCGACGAGCGGCAAAAGATCGGGAATGGTGGGCTACAACGTGCAGGTGGCAGTAGACGCGAAACACCACCTCATCGTCGCTCACGAGGTCACAAATTCTGGCAGTGACCGGGCGCAGCTCAGCCCCATGGCTCAAGCTGCGCGCGATGCTATGGGTAAGACTAGACTGCGGGCAGCAGTTGATCGTGCCTACTACAGCGCGACTCAGATCAAGGAGTGCGCAGATGCCGGCATTGCAGTGATGTTGCCCAAGCCACGACGTCCAGCGCGAAGGCCCATGGTCGATTTGACAGGGCAGACTTCATCTACATTGCCCGGGATGACGAATACCAATGTCCCGCCGGTGAGCGCGCAATCTACCGCTACACCCGAGAGGAACACAGTCTGCAACTGCGCCGTTACTGGAGCAGCGCCTGTTCGCAATGCGCGATAAAGTCAAAGTGCACCTCGAGCCCCGAACGACGAACCACCCGATGGGAACACGAGTCAGTGCTGGAAGCAGCCCAACGTCGGCTCGACAAGACATTCGATGCGATGACAGTGCGTAAGACGGAGCGTGCTCGTAGCTGACGCGATGGTCCATGATGGGCGAGGCTCCAGAGAAAGTCGCCGTCACGCCGGATTTTATCAGCGGGCACGGTTTTCCGGCTCTTTTTACGGTGATGTTCCGGCTTACGTTTTCGGCGTCCACATGAAGCCGCCGTTCACTAGACGCTTCACCCACGCTCCACGGTTCCCGTGTTTCGCCATCAAGCGAACGAGGCCTCTGCGAAATGCGGCATCATTTTTGACGCATGCATAGGCCTCTGCAAGATCCTGGAGAAGTTGAAACGCCTGACCGTATGCGTGGCCGGACCCGCGCTGCAGGGTGGTGTCGATGCGCTCCCATGTCGTGCTTTCGTGCTCGACCAGCGAATCCAGGTAGCGGCGACGTTCGGCAATACGGCGCACCTCTGCAGCGTCACGTGCTCTCCGTTCGCGACGTATTCGAAGGGCACGGGCAGCATCGCGTCGAGCGTCTATTTCAGCAACCGTTCGGCGCACCACTGGCTCGGCCCTGCCGGGATTATGAGTGCGATCCCAGTTTAGAAACCGAGTGCGCAAACCACGTTCGGTTTCCTGAGCGTTCCCACGAAGCAGTTGGCGCAAAGCATCGCGCATTTCCGCTGCGGTGAGTTCAAGCAGCCATGGCTCGAAGTGCGCGTCGTCGACGTCGGCCGGTAGAGGCGGGCTGGCTTCGGGTGCTGCTGCGAGCCGGTCTGGATCGAGCATCATGAACTCTGCCAGTGACGCCTGCGCAGGCGTCAGTGTTTGTAGCCCGTTCGGCAACGGCGGTTCACGGTCGCCGTCGCGCAGTTCGCCATGCCTAGCCGGGCGAGCCAGCCGAGGTACAGGGGGCGTGTGTCGCCTCTTAGTAGTTCATCACGCAAAGGCAACAGCCTTGCCATCCAACCCGGACCGTCCGCCTGTTCATAAAATCTGGCGTGTTCGCCGGAATCATCATTGAACGACCAGTCAAGAATCGAGTGCTGGGCGGTTCGATTTGCCTCGAAAGCCGTCGGCACGGAAGCGCTTGCCGAGAGACCCGGGGTACCCACGCAGTCGAGTATGACCTTCGCGTCGATGACGTCTCGTGGGATACGTAGCATCAGGCGGCAATTTCCCCAACTCGAGGAATAGACATGGGCGTCGAAAAACCGCTCGACCCAGTCAAGCGGTTCACCCTTTAGATTGCCCCAGTGATATTCGTTGATGAAGCCCGAAGCAGTGATCGTCGCTCGTGTGGAGCGGCTTCTCAATTCGGATTGAGCTTGCTCCGTCAGTAGTTGGTCAACCGCGGCAAACTCATAGTATTGGTATTCGCTCATGACTTATTTCGTAGACGCTTTCAGGGCTGGACGGGCGGATCGAACTTCAAACCTTGCCAAGTCTGGTTTTAGGCACGGACTTGTTCAATCAGCGGGACAGGCATCCGCCCACGTGGCTCTCAGCTTCAGGTTAGATTCGCATCGCATGACCGGCCGCAGACTGCACGCGGTAGTATGTCAAACTTGATTGCGGCCATCACACCTCAGATCTCCTCACTCGGATCGCGCACCTCGAGCTTAAACTGCCATCCTTCAAACGTCATCAGCATGCGTCCGAGTTCGTCCCACTCGACGCGGCGACCATCTATGACGACGCATGGCCTATGCGAACCCTCGTCACCGTCCCATTCGATTCTGCCTCGGACGGTTTCGTCGACGATCTGCAATCCGAGATCGCTATCCCTTATGTGGGCGACCGCAAGCAAACGGCGCATCTTTTCAATCAGCTTTCCCAGCAAAACGAATTGATCCGATAGCGGATCGCCGATGATCTGAAAGCGATATCCGGATGGTTCCTCCTCGCTTTTCGAGTCGAATGCCTCCAAAGAAAGTTTGTCGCCAAACAAAAGACTTCGAAAATGGAACTCGTGGACGGTTCCATTGGCATCAGACAAGTGGACCGGTTTAAACTTGACCTCACCGAAATCATCAAGACCGGTGTGGTGAGCCATTTCTCGGTTGAAGCAGCCGGTACACAATAATCGGTCGCCGTGTCCCTCGCTTACGGTATTGACGGTGTCGTAGTGCGGCACGATGGCGCCGCAAGCTGCGCATTGGCTAATGGACATGACGGAACTCCAGGTGAGTCGAATAAGCAGCGCGCTGCGCAACGCATGCCACATCGAGGTGGCGTGCTGCAGCGCAAAAGCTCGGTTTCGTCTGCGATGTGCCTATTTTGTCACGTCTAAGAAGACACTCGAGACTACACGCCGGCAACGTGCACAACATATCGAGTACTCTTGGGGGCAACCATCGGCAGCTGGTCAGACTCTTTACCGCGAAAAGACTAGCGTGCGGATTGCGTCGCTCTATGGCTGATCGCGGTCGGCCAAGCGCCGACCGCGAGATGAGCGACTGAATCGCCGTCTTGTTGGGTTAGCTTACGCCAGTGGATTGGTGTTGTTATTCGATCATGACTACATATGAAAACTCGATAATTAACCTTATGTTCAGGGGGTCTTCTGGGCCGGCTGCCACACATCCCTCTTATATCGTTCCGTGACAAGCAATGACTGACATCGTTTTAAGCAGCACGGACTACAAGGGCATTCACGGCGATATCGTCGCCATCCTGGAGAGCAGCCGCCGAGCCGCAGCGCGCAGTGTGAACGCGCTGATGACCGCGACTTATTGGGAAGTTGGCCGACGTGTTGTCGAGTTCGAACAAGGCGGAGAGAACCGGGCAGCGTATGGTCAAGCGCTGCTGGTTCGACTATCTGGCGATCTGACCAAGCGCTTCGGCCGCGGTTTCGGGGTAGACAACCTAGAACTGATGCGACTGTTTTACCAGACGTACCCGCCGGCGGCGATTTCCGAATCGCTGATTCGGAAATCTGCTGATACGAGCGCACGCCCGAATTCCGAATTGGTGATTCGGAAATTTGACCTCGAGCAGTTGGCAACGGTTTTCCCTCTCTCGTGGACGCACTACGTACACCTGATGCGGCGCACTCGCTCGACTGACGAGCGCACGTTCTATGAGACCGAAGCGCTTCGAGGTGAATGGAGCGTGCGTCAGCTCGACCGGCAAATCAGCTCCCAGTTTCACACCGCGCCATGCTGTCCAAAAACAAGCGGACAATGCTGGAAAAAGGGAGCAAGGCGCACCCGAGTGACTTCGTCACACCAGAGGAGGCGATCAAGGACCCCTATGTTCTGGAGTTTCTAGATCTGAAGGACGAATACTCCGAGTCCCAATTGGAGGACGCGCTCGTTCATCGGCTCGAAGATTTCCTGCTCGAGCTGGGCGGCGACTTTGCGTTCGTTGGACGTCAGCGTCGCTTGCGCATCGGTGAGAGTTGGTTTCGGGTCGATCTATTGTTCTTTCACCGACGCCTTCGATGCCTGGTCATCATCGATCTGAAATTGACAGAACTGAATCACGCTGACGTAGGGCAAATGCACATGTATTGCAACTATGCACGCGAGCACTGGACCTTACCTGGGGAAAATCCGCCGGTCGGATTGATCTTATGCGCCCGCACGAATGCCGCCGTCGCGCGGTACGCGCTGGAGGGACTTCCAAACAAGGTGCTCGCCACCGAATAGCACACAGTTTTGCCGGATGAGAAGCTGCTCGCAGAGGAACTCGCAAAGGCGCGCCTGGAATGGGAAGCTCGGCATGTGAACGAACCTGTCAACCAAAAAACTGGCATCTAAGGATTTCTTCGGAATTTCGCGGTGTATCGTCGCTGTGGTTACGTGGACTAAAAGCGCAATCGGCGCGCGCCCGCGCAATATGCGATAGACGCTCACCGCAGACCGAGCGCGGTTGAATTCAGAGACCGACGTCATCGTAAGCGTGGGGCTGGGGAGAGGTGCGACGCCAACTGGCTGCTCGCAGCGCGACGGCAGCGCGCCGCCCAGAGAAAGAACGGCGGCAGGCTATTGGAAGGCCGTAAGCGCCTTTCAACATGTGCGGGTCTCACTCGATGACAATACCTGCTGCAGACATTGGTTCGGCCCGAAGCGATGCGTGGTCGATACGAAGGCGAATTGATTTGCCTTCAAACTTCGCGTCGAGCGATTCCCTCGAATACGACCTTCGCTATCTTATCGATGAACTTGTCATCGATCGGGTGATATCCAGTGAGCATCCGATAGACCAGTGGTCCGTATAGTGCGTCGACAAGTGCTTCCAGATCGAGATTCGGGATGAACGCTCCCTGATCGATTCCTCGCTGCAGTGCGACTTTGGCTGCCTCCCGTCTAGGCTGCAAATAGCCAACGAATAACGCTTCCCTCATTTCGGGGTCACACTGGCTAAACCCGATCATCTCTTTGAGAAGTTCCCCAGTCCTACCACGATACGCTTTGGCAAGAACTTTCATCTGGCGCTCGATGTCTGTCTGAGCAGAACCCGTTTCCCGAAACGCGATCGAAGGCGCGACCGCTTCCATGAATGCCTCGACGGCCAAGACGCCCTTGCTACTCCACCAGCGATAGATAGTGGCTTTTCCCACGCCGGCGCGCTCGGCGACGCCTTCAATGGACATCTGGTGGAAGCCGGCGGTCTTCAGAAGATCATATGTGGCGTCAAGAATAGCCTGGCGGGACGCTTCGCTACGCTTTCGACCAGGTGCGGTGGTGGTGGAGGGCGCGTTTGTCAAGAAATGATACTCCGGTTTAGATACGAGACGTGTCGTTATACAAAAGTGGGTGCTTTTTGTAAACATGTCTGCGTGTGAATTCATAAACGTCGTTCTGCATTGACGTTTGGAGGCAGCCGTAATCCTCCTCATCACCGTTGGGCTTCTCGCGACCACTTTACAAGGGCGGAGTAATCGACATACCCCTTTGGCGCCACCGACATAGAAGGTCTGCGCATCTGGCTCATTCCGCGGTGCGCCGGTCTTGGCGCGCAATGACAGCTCGGGATTCGCTATGAACTTCTCACCGAATGCGAGCGCAACGGCCGCGCCTTCTCCTATCGAAATTTGCGCCGGTTCGACAGTAAACCGTTCGTTTCGCGACATACCTGCCGCCGAACTTAAGCTTCGCATGCGCGCCGAGGGTTTCCTCATACGCGGTGCCGGGATTTGGCTACAGTGTGGCTATTGCCTTGGCATTAAATGAAGGGGTCCGGTGTCGAAGAAGCGCCCAACTTCGTTCTTAAGACCACTGCCAGTGCCACTGCCGCCAGTTGAGGAGAGTGGCGGCCATCTATTGCCACGACCTTACCGTCTGCACGGCGCGTGACAATCACCAAGCCATGGATGGCACCTCCCGACTCTAATTCCGCGTCGTATTCAATTGTCTCGATGCTGCCATCGACGGCGTGGCCGGACATCCTATGCGAGACGTAGCAGCTCGCGATTGAGCGGATAACCTGGCTGATGACGTCCTTTCCCTTGAGGGGCTTTGCCAAGATAGTTCCGGTCATTACAGCGTCATCCACTAGGTCCGCGAGGAATGGAGGGCCATCGTTCTGATGCGTATCGGTCATTATCGTACTCCTCTCAAAGTGCTTAAAATTAGCTTCATCCTGCCCATTGCTCAGATGAACAGTTGAGTGTTCTCAACTGTGGCGGAAGGCAATCCGAAGCTTGCGTTATTGGGGTATTTCTTCAGGACGACATGGGGCCTGAAACGAATGTCTGTTTCGCGAATGGCCGCCACCGCCGGCGCGCGCTTAGAAGGCGTGAGCGGATTTTTTCGCATCATTGACAGCTCTTTCCTCAATACCCGAGAGCGTGTCTGGATCCGTACCAGTAGGGGCAATGACCAGAGACCGAATATCAGTGAAGCCGATGAATCCCAGCCAAGTCTTGAGGTACCCGGTTAAGAAGTCGTACTCTTCTGCGCCGCTCCCAGGCAAATAAGTACCCGAACTCGATTGAATGACAGTAGCCGGGCGACCGGTTACCAATCCGGCAAATCCCGTCGCTGGATTGAACGAGAACGTCAGACTCGGCTGAGTAATGACATCTATGTAGTGCTTAAGGATATAGGGAACACCGAAGTTCCACATTGGCACACTAATAAGGATCTTATCAGCCGACTTAAATTCGGTCGCAAGCGCCTCGACGGTACCCCATGCTGCGTGTTGCTCCGGCGTGCGCGCCAAGCCACCGAAAATCGCGTACTTTGCATCAAGCGCTGCCCCATCGAACACAGGGATGGAGAGGGCCCAAAGGTCAATCTCACTCACCTCATCTGAGGGATGAGCGTTCCTGTAAGCATCGAGAAACGCCGTAGCCACCTTTCTCGTGTGGGAGTGGTCGCCGCGTGGAGAACTCGATATATGAAGCAGTCTAGCCATGTTTCAATCTCCCATTGCAAAGAATGATTTAAATAACGGATGCTTGTGGACTGCGCTGCAGCGCAGGGTAGTCGGTGTAGCCTTTCGCACCACCAACATAAAATGTCTCGAGATCGGGTTCATTCAGAGGCGCGCCACTTTTGATGCATCGGCGCGGGTGGCGCTCGGAGCCATCGGCGTCTCACCGTCCAGCAGGATCGGACGGGAAATGCGCCCGACTTGCCAAAGCTGTAGGGAGATTCGACCGCCAGCGTTATGCACGGCGTGCGTGATCCGGCGCCACCCCGAAAGCTGCTCATTCGACCAGATCCCGGGTGTACGCTCATAACCGACTGAGAGCGGGCTGATGCAGGTTGCTTCGCTGATGACCAGTCCCGCTGAAGCACGTTGCACATAGTATTCAAGCATCAGATCAGTCGGAACGCGATCTTCGGTCGCACGCGCTCGGGTTAAGGGCGACATCAGCACCCGATTGGGAAGGTCCAGATCACCGATGCGGATTGGGTCGTTCAAGCCCGGCATGGAATACCCCAAGTCTCAAGATTGTTTGGTGCGAAGGCCGAAGCGGCCCACCGTGATGACGAGATTTTTGGCAATCAGCCGTAGGTTGCTTCCCACGACCAGTGCTCTCGCGCTTGAGCATGAAGCCGCCAGAATGCTTCTCCGACCGCATCGGCATCCTTCGACCCGGCAGCGATGCTGGTCGCGATTGTCAGCACGGCGATATGCACATCTTGTGCAGAAAGGCTGGGGAATAAAGCCTGCGCGGCACTACGCAACCCGGCTTTGCCGACACTAAGGGTGAGCAGATTGCTCATTGGCGTTATACCCAGGACGCCGCCCGTGAGGAGGATCGTTCCACGGCGCCGCGGCGTCATGGCTTCAGCTGCTTGCCGGATTGCAACGAGGGCACTCGCGATGTTTACTGCAATATCTTCAGGGATCGACCGGATAGGCTGCTCTTGTAGCGTCTGGGTCCGCATGATCGCGGCGTTGTACTGGATAACCTCCAAATCCGACCTGTAACGGTCTATGAGTTCAGCCACCTGAAGACTGTCGGAGCAGTCAACTGTCGCGGTCTCGACCCCGGAGTTGGGCGCGCCCCCAAGATCCCCTGCCAGCGCTTCCAGCCGTTCGGCTTGCCGCGCGGCGAGCACTACCCGAAAGCCTTCGGCAGCAAAGCGGCGAGCGGTGCTAAGTCCGATGCCAGCTCCAGCGCCTATGCACAAAAACAATCCCGCCATGGTTTCAGTTCCTTTTGCGGCCTTGACCGCGTGGCTTTGACACTCAGTGACTGGTCCAACGCGCGATCAATGTTTGAGTTAATATCTAGACGGAACGTATCGTATTGTAGATCTGCGATCCGCGTCAAGTGACTGAGCGATTTTCGCTGTCCGCTGAGCCGGCACGAGCCGCAGAAACTGGCGTTCTTTACTCTTTGATCCACAAAGGAGGGCAAATACAATGACCGCTTTTACCAGTCTCGAATTGCGCACCAAGATCACGTCCGATGCTCGGTTGGAACTATGGCTCGAGGAGGTGGCGGTACCGAAACCTACGGCGGATGAGTTGGTGGTTCGCGTCGACGCCGCTCCTATTAATCCTTCCGACATAATTTTGTTGCTGGGGCCCGCGGATCTGTCCACCCTCGAAGTGCGCGGCACGCCCGAGCGGCCGGTGTTGACCGCATCTGTGCCGGACTCAGTGTTGCCGGCGCTTGCCGCGCGGCTCGACGCGGCGCTGCCTGTCGGCAACGAAGGGGCGGGCGTGGTGGTCGACGCCGGCAGCAAAGTTCGGCATCTGATCGGGCGACTCGCGGCGTTTCGCAGTGCGGCCGGCACGTACGCGCAACATCGCGTGGTTGCCGCAGCCGATTGCATGGTATTGCCGGAAGGCGTCAGCGCTGAAGCGGGCGCCTCGGCGTTCATCAATCCGCTTACCGCGCTGGCGATGGTGGAGACGATGCGCCGCGAGGGTCGTACGGCGCTCGTCCATACTGCTGCGGCGTCGAATCTTGGTCAGATGCTGAACAGGCTGTGTCTGACAGATGGCATCGAGCTCGTGAACATTGTGCGCAACTCGAAGCAGGCCGACCTGCTGCGCGACATGGGCGCGAAATACGTGCTGGACAGCACGTCGGTCGGCTTTCGGGAGGAGCTGATCGCCGCGCTCGATGAGACCGGCGCAACGCTCGCGTTCGATGCGATAGGCGGCGGAACGATGGCGGAGACGATTCTCGTCGCGATGGAAGCGATCGTGACGAAGAAAATGGCGCAATACAGCCGCTACGGCTCGCCCGTTCACAAGCAGATCTATCTGTACGGCGTGCTCGATGCGGGGCCGACGATCATCAATCGCCGATTCGGTACGGCGTGGGGCGTCGGAGGCTGGTTGATGACCTGGTGCCTCGACAAATTCGGCGCGCAGGTAGCCGCGAAGTTGCGCGAGCGGGTTGCCGCAGAACTGACGACGACCTTCGCCAGTCGGTACAGCTCGAAAGTGACGCTTGTCGAAGCCATGGCCCCCGAAGTAATCCGCCAATATGCGAAACGCGCGACCGGCGAAAAGTTTCTCATGCTGCCGAATGGACGTTCGGTGGATGACGGTACGACAGGCGCCAACGTTTGACTGAAGACGGTTACCAGACGTACGGAAGCGGCACGTTGGCGCAGGAACGGCTCAAAGTCGTCGAAACCCGGGCGCTGCTGAAAATCGACCGCGAGCGGCAAGTGGGTGCACGGTTGCAGAAGGAACTGGACGTCGCTGCGCGCAAGCGCGAGCTGGGCGAAACGCGGCATCGGGATGACGTGCAGAAGCTGCAGGGGCAGCTCGGTGATCTGCGTCAGCAGGTCGGTGTCCTGGAGGGCAATCTTGACGCGCTGCGCACGGCCAACGCGCGTTACATCGACGAAGTGGCTCAGGCGTGATCAGCGAGACCAGCTGGCGTTGTCACTGACGCATGCAGGTGGCAAGCGGCAGGCGCCAGCAGCGAAGCCGACAGCAGGCCCGCGCAATAGCAGTGGACCAGTGCGCACATCGCCGCGCACGCGAAAATCTTGATTGCCTCGCGTCCGTATCCGTTGGTGTCTCATGCCCAATTCCTATTCGACGCCTCGGCGTGCCTCGACTCTCAAGGACCTGCTCTGCGGGCGCACGTCATCCTTACCGATGCTTCGTGAACAGCGTACGTTTTTCTGCATAGCGTTAACACCGCTTTAACCGTCGGCCGGTTCTTCGATAGAGTGCGTCCTCTACAGCTATACACTCCAGCAGACATCGCCAGCCGTTCGTTTGGCCATCGTCCCTTTGCGCGGGGGCGCGCTGCGGAGAGATGCGACTAGCGACGGTTGACTTCTGATGCAGGTCCGCCGCCGCTACAGCATCAACGTTGATATTCGGAGACGAAATGCTCAGCCCGCACGAGTTCGCCACTCTATTGCTTCTCAAGGACGCCCCAGATCAACTCCAACTGGATCGCGCCGAGCTGGACACGCTCCTTGAGCGCCAGCTCGTCACGCTGGAAAGAATCGCATCGGGGAATAAACGTGCTCAGTTGACCACCGATTCGCTCCTCCAAGCCGTCGCACGGATGCATTAACCGAGCTCGTGGCGAAGTTGTCCGGCGAGGATCTCTCGCATCGCCTATGCCACGTCTAGCTGTTCCGCTTCTTGTCCGCTGTGGGCGTGCCATTAGCGTCGTGCTCGCCGCCACACTGGCCTGTCACACCGGCGCTGGAGCCGCGGCGCCGTTCCCCACTATTCCGCCGCCCGCTGCGGCGTCGGCGAGCGTCGGCGCTTCCGCGCCGCGCACGAATCCGCACGCACAGACATCACCGGTCGTTCCGGTCGCCCCGTCCGAACAATATGGCGCGCTGTACCGAAACGTGGAACTCGCACACCTGTTTGCGGACAGCAAGACGTTTGCCGACATGGTCCCGACCGCGCCGCCGCAGCAGATCATGACCGCCTACTACGATGAAAAGCAGCTTGCGGACTTCAGCCTCAGGCAATTCATTGGCCGGTATTTCGTGCTTCCAGCGCGCGAGACGAAGCACTATGTTTCCGACCCGCAGCAGGACGTCGCGAGCCATATCGACACGCTGTGGAGCGTATTAATACGTGATCCCGATCCGGCCGCAAGCCCGTGGTCCTCGTTGCTGCCGCTACCCTTCCCTTATGTCGTACCGGGCGATCGCTTCGATGAAATCTACTATTGGGATTCGTACTTCATCATGCTCGGTCTCGAGCAGAGCGCCAGGTACGATCTGGCCGTCGACGAGCTGAATGACTTCGCGGCGTTAATCGACCGCTACGGGCACATTCCGAACGGTAACCGCACGTATTACCTGAGCCGCTCGCAGCCACCGTTCTTCGCGCAGATGGTGCGGCTCGTCGCGGAAGAAGAGGGCGATCAGGTCTATGTCCGATATCTGCCCGAGCTGCGGCAGGAATACGCCTACTGGATGGATGGTAGCGACAGGCTTGCACCCGGCCGGGCGTACCGTCACGTCGTGCGCCTCGCGGATGGCACGCTGCTCAACCGCTATTGGGATGATCGTGCGGCGCCGCGCGATGAGTCTTACCGCGAAGATGTCGCAACCGCGCAGCAGACGCCGCAGCGCGATGCGGCAGACCTGTGGCGCAACCTTCGCGCAGGCGGCGAAACCGGCTGGGATTTCAGTTCGCGCTGGTTCGCCGATGGCAGAACCCTTGCATCGATCGACGTGATCTCGCTGATCCCCGTCGATCTGAATTGCCTGCTCGTCGACCTTGAGCGCGCACTTGCCAGAGCGTATCGGCTGCAAGGCGATGCCACGCATGCGGAGAACCTGGAGCAGCGCGCCGCCACGCGCGCCGATGCAATCCGCCGCGTGCTGTGGGACCCGTCGCTACGCGCGTTCGGCGACTTCGATGTCGTCCACCACACGTTGACGCACCGACTGACCGCGGCGACCGTCTATCCGCTTTATGCGGGCGTCGCCAGCCGCGACCAGGCCCACGCTGTCGCAGACGCCGTGCGACGCGGACTCCTGCGACCCGGCGGCATGGCGACGACCCAGGTCGCAACAGGGCAGCAGTGGGACGAACCGAACGGCTGGGCGCCACTTCAGTATCTCGCGGTGATGGGACTGCGCCGCTACGGCGATGCGGACCTCGCACAGTCCATCGCGATGCGCTGGATCCGGACCAACGTCTTGTATTACCAACGCACCGGCAAGCTGGTCGAAAAATACGACATCGGCGCGGCCACCGCCGACATCCCGGCAAGCGGCGGCGAGTACCCGCTGCAGGACGGTTTCGGCTGGACCAACGGCGTTTTGCGTGCGCTGCTCGCGCTTTACCCCGGCGCCGCGCAATCGACACGTCCCGCTGACATTCCGGAAGGACCCGCCGGCGTGGCGGCCGCTGCCGCATCCGCAGCGGCGTCACCAAAGACGTCGCATCGGTTGCAAGGTGCGTCGGCAGTTCATCCCTGAAATGGTTTCGACGAATGGCGGCGCGCACTTGGACCGGCTTCAAATTAGCATCAGGCGAATACCTTGCCGGGCGTAATCGGTAGGTCCGGGTTATCGTGTTTCGGCACGGCTTGCCGCGAGCAGTGAGACCGGCGCAGTGAGTTCGATCCACTCCGCGTACTCCTCGGGCGTGAGACCGGACACGCGCGCCGCGAGATTCACACCGTTGAGAATGGCGGCGGCAATGTCTTCGCCCGTAGGGCCTGTAAACGCATTGCCACAGGTGCAGCGGGCTTTGCGGAGCGTTTCGATGGCGTCGATGATAGCGGCGCGGCTGGTCATTGAAGGTGTCCCCTTGATTTAGGCGGCTGCGCCATTTTGGGCACGTCGACCGACCCATAACAAATAAACGTCAGATTAAGTTACGATGTCGTCGTTCAGCTATTTATAGATGGGGGGCACTATGCAACACCTTACGCTCGAGCAGTTCCGGGCCACCCACAATGCCGGCGGCGTTTTGGCGGTTACCCTGAAAGCCGAAGGGGCGGCATTCGAGATGGAGATCGAAACACGCCGTGGGCCAGCTCGACTGGTCAAGGCACGCGACAGGGACGAAGCAAGGCGATTCCTCGACCCGCGAAAGGCGCTCCTGCTGCTCCGCGAGATTGGCATCCAGGAAGCGCACATCGACAGCGCGCGGTGGCGACCCGACGTCCAGGAGCGGGAGCGCAAACCGCGCCCTGACCGCGCCGAGGCAATGAAGGCTGCACACGAAGCCCTGTCGCACACAGACTGGCTGCGCGACAAGATCGCACGGTCAGTAGCGGATCCGCGTCCGAGCATCCCGCATGAACAAGTGATGAATGAAGCACAGGCAGTCATTGATCGAAAGCGCAAGGCGAATGCAAAAAAGACCACAGCTTGAATGGCGACCTGACGCGCGAGATGGACTGATCGAGATTGTCGAGTACATTTCGGATGACAGCATCGACGCCGCGCAGGCACTAAAAGAAGAAATTGAGGATAAGGTCAATGCGCTTCCCGCCCATCCGAAAAAATACGCCAAAAGCGCTCGCGCACCAGGCTTCCGGCAATTGACCATTCGGCGCAACTTTCTGGTCTTCTACCAGCTAGTGACCGAAGAGACGCCCGAATTGATCGACGTAGTGGCCGTGGTTCACGCCCGCAGAAAGTGGCCATAGAGCGGGAGAGCGTTCTAGTTGGTGGGGTGGCGCGCGCCGATCTGAGCAGCGGAGCGTTTTGAGCGGTGCTGGATAATCCCGTCCGAGTTGAGCGACGGAGATTGCGCATGAAGTTCGAACTGATCCTGGCCGTCGACAGCGGCGACGGCCAAATCACCAAGGTGCCGCTTGCGCAGATGACGCGTCCTGACGTCAGCGAACTGGCGACGTTGGGGCTCAGCCTGTCCGAGAGCAAACAACTGTTGGCGCAGCTTCAGCATGAAATCGTCACCCGCCAGTTCGAGGCAACGACGCAACAGCGTCGGCACTGCGGGCAGTGCGGCATGAAGCGGGCCATCAAAGATTTCCATGGGGCGCGGTTCCGGAGTCTGTTCGGCGATGTCGAACTCCGGGTGCCGCGGTTGCGCAAATGCCAATGCGTTGTGGACTCGCCGGTACAAGGCTCCGGCAATGCCACTCTGCGGCAGCGCTGGATCGCACCGGAACTCGAATGCGTCCAGAGCGAGCTTGCCGCAGTGTTGCCCTACGCGCGCAGCGCGGAACTCCCGAGCAAGCTCTTGCCCATTGGGGCGGGCAACAGTGCCAGCACTGTGCGCGCTCGCACCTTGCACGTCGGACAACGCCTGGAATCGGAGCAGACGGCTGCGCCCGTGAAACCGCCAGGTCGTCGCACGCCCCAGCCTCACGTCACGACAGTAGGCCTGGACGGTGGCTATGTTCGCCATTGCGACCCCGCTGCAGGGCACTCCTTCGAGATTAGTGCCGGACGGCTACTGGCCGACGACGGCGCGCAGAGCAGCGTGGGCTTTGTGCGCACCGTCGACCAGCACTCGCGTACGCGGGTACAGCGAGCCGTTGCCGAACAGGGCAAGAGCAGCGATAACCTGATGGTCTTCACCGATGGCGACAGACGCTTGCGTGATCTGCAACTGTCGGTACTGCCCAAGGCGACACATGTGCTGGACTGGTATCACCTGACGCGGCGCCTGACCGTGTTGAGCAACGTCGTATGCAGCAAGGAAGCCGCAGAACAGTTGCCCGCGCGAGAGCACGCCCGGCTATCGCAGTGGGTCAGCTCGATCAAGTGGCGCCTTTGGCACGGCCGACCCGTCACGGCCATCGCCCGGCTCGAGTCCTTGCTGAGCCGGCTCGCGCGGCCTTCTTTGGCGGGCAAGGCCGTGGTGGCTCGAACCCACAAGCTCGCCGCCGGGCTGCTTCAATACTTGAAGAACAACGTCGAATCATTACCCGACTATGGCCGTCGGTATCGAGCTGGCGAGCGCATCTCGAGCGCGTTCGTGGAATCGGCCGTCAACCAGATCATCGACAAGCGCATGTTGAAGTCGCAGCAAATGCGTTGGTCGCCGGAGAGTGCACACCTTTTGCTTCAGGTGCGAATCCGCGTCATCGACGGCCGTCTTCGCCAGGACTTCGAACGGTGGTACCCCGGCTTTACCGCCAATGACGCAACCCTCCAACTCAGCGCTTGACCCCGCCAAATAGAACGCTCTCGGCGCGCGCCCCCGATGGGGAGATAAAACCAGGGAACGGCGATGATAGAGTTGACTTAACGGGGCCAGATGTTCGTGCAACGAGCAGTGTGATCGCTTGGCGTCGCGGCACCAGCTTGAAATCGACAGAAAAACGACGTAAAATCAGCGAGAAATCGACGGAGGTTCTATGTCGGCTGTTCTTGATTTTCAGCAATTCGCTCAGGGCTTGCAGGCAGCAGACCGGCCGCTTATCGCGCCGGAACGGTTTGCTGCGGCCTTTCATTTGCGCCAGCAAGACCTGGCGGAGCTCGCTCACGTCCATCGCGCCACGGTATCGGCGGCACCCGCGAACGTGAAACTGCAACAGTTCATGCGCGACACGCTTAGGGTGTTGTCGGCCGCGATGGAGATCAATCCGGATCAGGCTCAGGCGATGTATTGGTATAAAAATACGCCGATCCCTGAATTCCAGCACCGTACAGGCGAGCAACTGGTGTCGGCGGGTAAAACGGAAGCGGTGATTTCGTATCTGCTTTCGATTGCGAGCGGTTCGACGGGATGATCCTGACGCACATTGGGCCTGAGGACACCTTTTTCAGGGCCTTCACGCCCCAGTGGCGTATCAACCGGAAAGCGGTGCGGGTGCTGCCGCAAGGGGCGGACGATTCAACCGTCAAGGCGTTGAGGCTCGCTATCTTGCGGCCAGTGCCGATGTTGCGCTGCTCGAATACCAGAGCGAATCCCCGATCCTGCCGCCGGCGACCCTGGCGAGTTTTCTGGTGACGGCCGAGAACGTGGTTGATTTCACGGGTGGCTTTGTCGAAGAGACGTGGAATCCGATTTGGGCTGAAGCGTACTGTAACTGGAAGGGGATGGCTTTCCTGGACGAGATCGAACCGCCCAGTTGGGTTATTGGCGATCTCGTCAGGGAGGCCGGGTATCCAGGCATACTGTATCGCTCGGCGCGCAGTCCATCGGGGATATGTCTCGTCCTCTTTCCAGAGCTGGCGAAAACGACTGGATACAAGGCCAGTGTGTTTGACCCCGGGGCGCTGCTGCCGAGGAACGCGTCTTCGTGGTCGCGGGGATGAAATTGAAGCACGGCTGGTCGATAAATGCTTTCTCGGACAACGCTGCGCCGTTGCGATCGAATGGCGGCCTAAGCTGACCGCGTCAGGCAGAAGCCGGGCCATTTACGGCCATTGACTCGCACTTTCGCGCGGACATTTGAACGCCGGCTACGCAGCAGGTACCGGACATTCAGGTACAGACTCGATCCGTCGTCGGCGGCCGTAGCGGCCGTTCGCTTCTGGCGTCAAGTGGCCGGCCGCGCGTGCGCAGCGCACCGTACGCGGCCCGATCGCCACGATTTTTTTCCCGCTGACGGCCGTATTTTTGCGTGAGATTTATATCGAGGCGCTTATGCTGAACCTCTTGAACAACGAGGGCGGCTACGCCCGCATGGCATGGCTTTCGCACACCCACTCGATGTCCATGACGCGATCCCGCGTCATACCCAGTCGATCCCACGCGACACCACCATCCCACTTCCGCCGCGGCGCGTACTGCTGCAGATCACCGTGCTGCGCGAGTCGGAAGACAAATCACGCGCGCAACTCAGGGCACTATTCAATTCTCCCCTCGGCGCTTATTTGACGGGTACGAAAGTGGTCCGCGACATGGTCAACGTGCATTTTGACATCGCGCCCGAGGATCTCGATTCCACGATGAATACACTGATCGTAACGCTGCCCCAAGCGATGATCGGGCCGGTCGAGCGACGCCGCGTCACAATAAACGCGCACTGATCATGTATTCAGGCATCTGGTTGTATGACGTGCAGTGTCAGACCGGCGTTAATCAAGGAGCGCATGAAGGCTCACTTCGACAAGCGCGCAATCTGTTCGCGAGCTTACTGCCGGATTGCGCTGATACATGAGCCGCCTTGTCGTTGTTTCAAATCGTACTGCCGATCCCCGCAACGCTGCTGCCGGCGGACTCGCCGTCGCAGTAAGAGAAAGCTTGCAGCAGACCGGAGGCCTCTGGTTTGGCTGGAGCGGCAAATTTGCGGAAGAAGGGGACGGTGGAACCCCTCGCACGAGCGAACCGCAGGTGCAAACGGTCGGCAACGTGACGCTGGCCACACTCGATCTGAGCCGGGAAGATCACGAAACCTACTACCTCGGTTACGCCAACGCTGTCTTGTGGCCGGTGTTTCATTATCGGCTGGACCTGGCGACCTTCGACACGCGGTTCGCGGCCGGTTACCGGCGAGTTAATCAGTTGTTCGCACGCAAGCTAATGGCGCTCTTGAAGCCGGACGATGTGATCTGGGTGCACGACTACCACCTGATCCCGCTTGCTGCCGAGTTGCGTGCCATGGGGTGCGGCAATCGCATCGGCTTCTTTCTGCATATTCCGATGCCGCCCCCGTTGATCATGGCGGCGATTCCCGAGCACGAATGGTTGACGCGCTCCCTGTTCGCCTATGACCTGGTCGGCTTTCAGAGCGAGGCTGACGTGGCGCATTTTTCCCACTACCTCGAATCCGAAGCGCGGGCGAAGAAGCTGGGGCGCAACCGTCTGCGGGCGTTCAACCGAACGCTGCAGGTGGGCGCCTACCCGATCGGCATCGACGTCGACGATTTCGCTCGCCTCGCTGAGGCGAACGAAGGACGCCAGATGTTTGCGGGGATGCGCGAGGAATACTCGCGCCGCCGCTTGCTGCTGGGCGTCGACCGGCTCGACTATTCGAAGGGGCTGCCGCAACGCATTCACGCTTTCCGAGAATTGCTCGCACGCTACCCGGAAAACCGCAATAGCGCGACACTCATCCAGATCGCGGCACCCAGCCGCGAAGACGTCGGCGCCTATGACGAGCTGCGCCGTCAAATGGACAGTCTGTGCGGCGAGATCAACGGCGACTACGGCGAACTGGACTGGATGCCCGTACGTTACATCCACCGCAACGTCGCTCGAAAGCGTTTGCCGGGCCTGTACCGCGCAAGTCACGTGGCATTAGTCACACCGTCGCGCGACGGCATGAACTTGGTTGCCAAGGAGTTTATCGCTGCCCAGGACCGCGCCGACCCCGGAATGTTGGTGCTTTCGCGTTTTGCCGGAGCCGCGGAACAACTGAAGGAAGCCCTGTTGGTCAATCCGTACGACACGCAGGGAACCGCGCAGGCGATCCAGCGCGCGCTGAGGATGCCGCTCGACGAGCGGATCAATCGACATGAAGCGCTCCTGAGTCGAATTCGCAAATTCGATATCCGCTGGTGGAGTTCGAGCTTTTTGCGAGCACTGAAACAGGCGGATCACGACGACGTTGATCTGCTATATCCGAAGACTAGTAAGGTCGCTTGTTCGAACGTCTAGTCTTGTGCCGACAAGAGCAACTTCGGGTCGACAGCACCAGCTCACGGTGCAAAAAACAAACGTTGCCGAACGACAGCTATAACGAAGCCCGACCGGCCATATGGCCGATGACTTGACGGGCAGCACGAGGCACGAATGACCGCTGGACTCAGAAGCCGCCGTTCACGTCGCGCTAGCTTCAACGGCCGGATAACGGGTCGATTTGCGACAATCGTTCTTTCGCTACCGTGCTCTGTTTTTCTTTTCCTGAAGCGCCCCAAGTAGACGTCGTTTCGGCGTTGTCAGGTTATTGGGCTGCTCACGTAAGATGGCGAGATGAAGACATCGAACTCGCTTTATCACGGTCACCGTTTTCCAGGTGCGGTCATCAGCTGTGCCGTGCGCTGGTACTTTCGCTTTCAGTTGAGCTTGTGTGACATCGAGGAACTGCTCTTCGAGCGCGGGGTGATCGTGACATACGAGACGATCCGATGCTGGTGCGATAAGTTCGGCAAGGGCTTTGCTCACCGAGTTAAAGCCGCGCGACGCAAGCCCGATAGCACGTGGCACCTCGACGAGATGTGCATCACGCTGCGAGGCGAACCGTACCTGTTGTGGCGTGCGGTAGACGAACATGGCGCCGAACTCGACATCCTGGTGCAAAAGCGGCGTGATAAAGCCGC